>Ga0208694_1002917_pt1 | contig 17204 bp, 33 predicted proteins | sample AD_UKC078_MetaG_FD_184442 | JGI IMG/M metagenome (GOLD analysis project Ga0208694, IMG submission 184442) | Active sludge microbial communities of municipal wastewater-treating anaerobic digesters from USA - AD_UKC078_MetaG (SPAdes) (version 2) | ecosystem: Engineered > Bioreactor > Anaerobic >...
GTTCTTTGTCAAATTGTATTAAATCTACAACGTTATGCGCAATAGACAATCTAGCTTTAAGGCAACCGTTTTGAATTGCATCATAATATTGTCCAATACTATAATACTCTGCACCACCTAAATTACCAGGTAATTCCTTATCATAAATAAAATCTATATCCCTAATATACTCTCTTAATTTATTTATTTTTTTATATAATGAACTTTGTAACATAATGTTATCATTTAATCTTTCATCAGTAAATTTCATTTCTTTTCCACTCTCACTTTCTTTAATTCTTTCTACTAACTTTTCATTTTGTTCAATTGCTTTATCAAGCTTTTCTTTCAATTCTTGTTTTGTTGGCTCTGCCATATTTCTTATCTCATTCCTTTCTTTTTCTTTGATTAGTTCTATTATATCATATTTCTTTATATTTTTGTCAAGGATTATTCCTAAATTTTTTGCTTTTTCTATTAATTCTTCTTTTTTCAAACTATCTAATCTTGGTATTCCTAAAAAGTCGTTTGCTTTTTCTTGTGCAAATTCTATATACCATTGTTTGTTTATGTCGTTGATGGTGCATTTGTTACCATTGTCGACTATTGGGTTTGGAGGACAGTTTGCTAAAGAATCACGTCTTCCATTAGGTTTTACTTTTATTATTGTTCCGCTTGGTTTTAGCCCTGCGTAAATTCTATTGTTACGCTGAAGTTCGATATCTCCATCAGGTGATTCTTGTACACATTTTTCGTATGTGTATCCTAAATGAGAGATTTGCATAAATCTGAATATATCATCACACTTATTTATTGTTTCTTTTATTGGTATATCAAATAACAAGAATTTAAGTAATGCTTCACTAACAATAGACATAGAGTTGCTGTTAAGACTTGGTTTATAAGAATATTCAAATATTTTTTGTTCTTTATTCCATTTGAATTTATGTTCACCACGAGTTAGTTCCCCTCCCTTGTAGTGAATTTCGTAATCGTTATCACCAGTTTGCACGATTTCTGCGTAGTTATTCACGTCACGCATTATTATTTTAACAATTCTGTCTTCCTCGAGTTCAAAACCAGTATGTTTTTGCCAATCTTCTAAAACTTTCAATGCTTTTTCTTTTTCATAGTCTTCTATAGTAAACATTACCGCATCTGTATTAGCAGACACCATTTCAAGTGTTGGTATTTCTTGTAAATCATGTATCAATTGTAACATTAATAATTGACAAGTTGTACAAATACTAAACCCTTGTAACGGATCATAAAGTTTATTAAATTCTGCTCTCAACGTACCAGTATAGGCATTAATTGGTAATTTTAAACCACTTTTAACTTCATCATAAGTAATATTGAATTCTTTTAAAAATTCTTCACTTAATTGTTTATGCTTTGCTTTTAATCTTGTATTCAAAACACTAACATAAGCATCTTTATCTTTTTGGTTTCTACTAGAATAACCATATAATTTAACAGAACTAGGATAATATGAGGATACATCGAAGTTACATAATATTATCATCTTCAGTCACCTTTTATCCCTAAAACTTGATAGCTTTCTTTAAAATATTCACATACAAATTTTCTTTGGTTATCATTGATAATTTGTAGTTCTTTTTTGGGTATAAAACAACATCGCTATTTTTTAATATCCTATCTCTTATTTCGTGGTGTTCCATATAAGTATTTATTCCTACTATTTTAATATCATTTCTTTTAAGATATTCTTTAATAAACCAATAAAGGAAATGACTATCTTTACCACCACTATATGATAAATAGTACGTGTTTGGTTTTATCTTGTCGAATCGTGATTTTAAATCTATTAAATAAAAATCTACTTCATCTACTGACATTGTAAACTATCACCCCTATCATAACTATAAACACCTTCTTTTATAAACCCATGCCCACCACCTATTCCTATTTGGAAATCAATAGTTTTCATATCGAGACAAGGTGCTTTAACTTTATAATTCAAATCATTATGTTCTATTAGCTCGTCAAAATAATCTAGTGCTTGTTTTGGTATTTTTTCTTTTTGTACTTGTTCAGGATATACATATTTAAAAGGATCGTCGTGTTCTTGTCTTTCTGCACCAAGCAAAACAGCTGTTAAATTAGCATCGGTTAAACTTAAAGCATATTCATAATCAATTTTTCCCAACTTAGCAATTATATATTTTGACTTAAACCTAGTCATCAACATATCAAATATTGGGAATAGAGCATCTACATCACATGAACAATAATATAGCATTTCTTCAAACTCTTCTTTAGTCCATTTTGTTTGTATGTTGAAATCAACTGTAGATTCAGTAATATTCATTCTAAGGTTTCCTTCTAATTCCTTAAGGGACTTTCTGGGTACAATACAATTCATTAAATCTATCTGTGTTGGTACTTTTGTATAACCTAAATCCAATTCCCAACCATTTCCACCACCAAAGAAGATATGGTCGCTGACACCTTTAACCTCTTCTGGTGTATACCCACCTAGAATTGCTTTCAATATGTATTTATCATAACCATTGTTATTATAACCCATAAGAATTGGATTCTCCATATCAATAAAGTTTTGCACGTCATTCGGTAGAGAATTGTGGAATACGACTCTCTTTCTTGTACGATAGTCTTTTAAAACTAAAAGCCAATCGTGTTCAGTTACTTCAAAGTCGTATCCCCAAATTCTATCTAATAAGTCATCGAAACTCATTTGTTATTTTCCTTAGGTTTCACATAAGTTCTACCTTTTTCACCTTTATCTATACTTTTAGGTGGTTTACTCATGAAAAACATTTTTTCTTGTTTAGCTCTTTCTTTATAAAATTTTTGTTTGTCTTTATAATTTTCAAATCCCATAAATTATCTCCTCATTTACATATGCATAATCGTATAGCCTACTATCAAACCAAAGTATGCTGGTATTGCACCTATCTCGAAAAATATAGTACGAATTACACCCATTGTCAAACCACTAGCACATATCGGATTAATATTCGCTATAATCTGCATTATACCACCATACAACATTACATATAATCCTAACCATATACCAATAATAACACCAATTATCATTATTAACAAACCTATTATTTTTTTCATATTTCCTCCTAATTATTGCAATATCTCTAATCGATATACTATATCACTTGGTATATTACCATCAAAAACATAGCTATTTTTCAAAATATACTCATTGTATATGTTTGCAGTTTTATTAGCTCTCATTTTTGCTTGTTCTCCCCAAGATTGTTTTTCAGAATCATTACTTTCTTTATACATGTCATAAGTTGATTTATCAGTTTTATAACTAGCAATCATACTTCTACAAGTATCTTCAACTTTTTTTCTAGTACTATAATTTGTTCTATCCTCTATTTTTTGATTAACATAGTCCACTTTATTAGTAAACCATGTATCAAAAAATCCTAAGAAAGTTCCTCCAACTATTAGTATTATTAATAGAATAATTACTCCAAAAACTCCTAATACTTGTTTCAAATTACTCACCTACCCTTACAATAGGATTACTCACATCAAATGGAATATCAGAATATAAGTAAGTCCCTGTCCATTCAATATATTTACCATCAGTTGTAAAAAAGAATATTCCTTTATCATTTTCACCATAAGATCCATCAACATCAGGTAACCAGTTATTTTCCGCATTCGAAAAACTACCACTGCTAGGACAATAATCGCCACTACATTCATAATATTGACTATCTGGTGTTAAATAACTATTTAAACTTGTAACCTTTCCATCAACAACAAATCTACCAACAATAGAACCACTTTCAGTTAAAAGAACTATATAACCTAACGGCATATCAGCAATTGGTGATGGTAAAGCACGTGCTTTATCTCGCATGCCATTAACCCAATATGCTCTTTTAATTAAATTATATCTTTCTAACGAATAATCGATATCAGTTGGTGTTGGTTGTGCTTTTACCAATTTATCACCTATTTCAAGTGTATTAGTTACATCTTTTTGTGTATCTGTATCTTCAATGTCACAACCAGTTGTTAGTAAAAACACCATTCCTACTATAGTAATAACAAATAATAATTTTTTTATATTTTTCATATTCTAAACCTCATTTCTATTTATTTATTTTCTTATGTTCCAATAAGATTATTGCAACTGCTAAAAGTATAATCCCAATATTTTGTACTACGTCCATCATAATATCACCCATCCTTCCTTTTTATAAACGCTTTTTCGTTTACTTTTAAATTTATCTAATATCGATACATCATCAACCAAATCATAAACATTGGCGATTGTTTTACCATTACTAGGTCTTTGACATCTGCCTATCGCTTGTACAACAAGTCTTTCATCTTTAACTGGACTTGCCATTATCAAGTTTTCTAATATTGGAATATCCAACCCCTCCGCAACGAGTGAATATGTTGCGAATAAAACTTTATGTTTTCCTTGCCTAAATTCTTCAATCTGTTTTTCTCTCTGTTTCTTTGGTGTTTTTCCATTAATGTAAATGGAATTTGCAACATGTTTGTGTAGATATTCAAGTTGACTTGTTCTCTCACTTATAACAATTGTATAACCATGCAACTTATACAATAAATCTAATATCAATTTATTCCTATCATAATCGGTCGCTAGGTCGCTAATTAAGTTGGAAAACACAATTCTACTACTTGCATCGAAACAGCTGTCATTCGGCTTGTATTTAGTCTCTATGAGGTTTATTTGTGCTGGTACTTGGAATTGTTCAATAGGTATTTTTATTATAGGCTTATCTTCATAGTATCCTACTAAGTACTTTTTATCTTCACTTTTTTTAACCTCATATATAACATCACCAAGTATCTTAATAGTAGTATTTTGCAAACCGTCTCCTCTATGTAGTGTCCCTGTCAAACCGAGTTTATATCTAGCATTGAAATAATTGATACATTTTTCAAACATTTTTACTGATTCAGCACTTGTCGCTAAGTGATGAATTTCATCTCCTATAACAAGTCCAAACTCATCTTGCTTTATTTTCCCATTATCAATAACATTTACTAGTGTTTGCACTGTCGCAAATACTATATCACCACTTGTATCACACTTACCTTCAGTTATTGTACTTGTTTTACAAATAAGATTGTTTTCACAACGTTCTTTCGCTTGATTTAGTAGATCCTTAGTATGTGTTAGCCAGATTGTTTTTTGTTTTAAGTAACTTGCACATTCCAAACCTATTTGTGTTTTACCAAGTCCAGGTGGTAATACAAATATGCCATTAACATACTTTTTCAAAGCATCTGTACAAGGTTTTTGATAATCTCGTAAGATTATATTCGACTTTATATCAGCTTTTTTAGTCGTTGTATAATCAACATAATCTTCCTTATAAGGATATATATTCCATATATCATTGAAACAACCTATGGGCAAGTATATATTACCTTGATAGGAATCATATAAACTTATATTCTTAGGAGTCTTACCACACCAAAATCCCATACGTTGTTTTTTGATATAATCAGGGTTAGAGAATGTAAGTTTTTTCTTACAATACTCTAACACATCTTTATTTGGTTCTTGTATCTCTATTATGTTGCTTAAAATTATTTTCATCATTAATCACTTATCTTTTTTGTTTTCTTACTTATAATATTATATCTTTCAAGAACTTCTTGTTGATATTTTAAATCATCAGATAATGAAAGTTGAGCTTCTACTTCTTCTCTAGTATCATCAATTTTCTTATAAGCTTTTCTAATCTCATCACGATACATTTCATTGAATTCTTCGTCTAACTTATTAACATCTATCTTATATTTAATAACATTGTTTGGAGCATTGTTAACTAAAACAAATTGTTCACTAGCTTTATCATATTGGAATAAATCATCTAAGTCTCTGTTGAATTGTTCGACTAATTCATTAAAACTTTCAGCAACACTATATTGTTTTTCTCCAAATTCCTCTCTTAATTTATCATATTTCTTTTCAATTGATTTTCTTTTTCTTTCATACCATAAAGTTACTACTTTATTCATATCTTTTTCCTCCTTAATTTTTTCACAATATGTATTAATTATTTTCGTATCTTCCATACAATAACTTTCATACTCAGTGCTTTCTATATATGATTTTGCCAATATATGGCATTTATATAATTCATTATCTCGGTCATTTCTAAGTTCGACTTTTACACCATTACAGGTTGTTATTATACGTAAGTTGTCAGTTTCTGTTATATTATTAACAAGGTCTAATTCTTTTTCATCCCATGCACATAAGTCATCACCATCTTCTGTTCGAATATCTTCGAAATAATAAAGTCCATCATAAATTGGGTCTACTTCAAACACTCTACGTATAAAACCTCTATAACATTCTTGCTCTTCAATCATTGGTCTCGCAATCACAACCATATCTCCAACTTTAAACTTTCCCATTACATCACATCCATATTTCCTTTAAAACAATCTTTTTCAAGATCCAAATAACCTTGACTTTCAAAAATAGGTTTTGCGTTTATCCAACTAGTCCAAAACGTTCCTACTTTATCTGATTTTATCATTATGTATATATTTGTATTGTATTTCTGCACAAAATTGTTTATCTCATCTCTTTTTTTGTATATTCCACTGCCTTTGTAATATAACTTATCACTTGTTGTGTGCTTACATTCAATAAACATACACGCACTATTTTTAACAAGTATTATATCACAAACAGTACCATTGAAATCTGTAGGTATCTTATATGACCAATATCCTTTTTTTGAGTAGTACTCCAAAATCTCTTTTTCAAAAGATTTTCCAACTCTTTGTTGTGTTATCCCCATAATTTAGTCCTACCTATTAATTCTATCTTTTTACTATATTTTACTTTTCTTAATTCTTGTTCCATTAGATATTGGCTATCAAATGTTTTTTCAAATTCTTGACCTGTCTTTAGATTTCTAAAATAACATTTCCACATATTACTTACCTCTTTCTTTCAATACTTTTTCATTATATTCATCGATGATGTCATAACTAATTCCTAAATGATTATGCAACTTTGACTTTAACTTTTGGCTGAATGGTTTCCAAATCATATTTGGATTAAAGAATTGCACAAGAGTTAAATACGATATGTCGCATTCTTTAGCAAGTTGTCTTTTTGAACACTCTTTTTCATTTAGAATTTTTGTCATTTCTTTATACAGTCTAGTGTTTTCCAAATTTATTCCTCCTCTCTGATATAAATATATCATAATATAATTTAGTTGTCAACAATTATTTTTACTTTTTTGACTAAAATTTAATATTATGATATAATAATAATGTGTTTGATTGGTTTTCAATCTGCACAAATTGTCTCATTTCGATTCCCCATGAAAATTGGGGAATTTTTCTTATTCCCCAAGATTTATAAATATCATAGTTGATCTATCCTTTTGAAAAACCTTTTTCGTTTTATATTCTACTGTTTTATCAGGTAATGGTTCTTCAAAGACAGTTTCATTAAAATGTTTTGCAAGACAAAGAACCTCATCATAATCAAGCCTAGTCTTATAATAAATATTATTTATGTATGAAAACAATTGATTATCTCTATCTCCAACATCAACTGATGTTGGTTTTTTGTATGGTTCTTTTTTTATATCACTTTTTGTGTTTACATTTTCAAGTATATATTTTTTTAATTCATAAGGCATTGCATTGATTGATTCAGAATATTCAAATTGATATATACCTTTTTCTGTTTGACTTGGTTCTACAACAATGTAACCTGAAGTACGACAATCAATCCCTGGATATTCGTTGAAAATATTCGACGCATTCAACACATCTTTTAAATCATTGTCACTCTTATAAATATAGTGTATACCACCACTAGGAGTATGTTGACACATTGTAAGACAATTGGAAATACCTAATTCTTTCAATAACTTTTCAAAATTTTCGACACCATCTTTATTAGAATCATGTCTATCCAAATCTAGTATAAACAAATTATTTTCAGTAGCTGGTAACGCCCAATTACAATCAGGACAAGAATTATACCAATATAAAACTTGGAAAAAGTCGCAAGAACAATCTTCTTGCCACTTTTCAATCATTGGTGTTTTACTATTTGGTACAACTGGAAATATCTTCAATCCTTTATCTATATAATTTTCTTTTATAAATTCCCATTTGTTCATAAAATCACCCTTATTTTATATCATCAAGACCATCATCTAACTCTTCATTATAATCATCAGTTTCCATATATTCTAGCTTTTCATTTATCTCATTCATAACATCATTGAAAATTCTACCATGTCTATTTGAATATTGTTCTTTCAATTTATCAAACTTGTCATTTTGCCCTGTTGCTTTATAAAAAATCATATACACATCGAATAACAAATCATGAGACAATGAACTTAAAATAGAATCAGTATAATCAAAACTCATTTTGTCAACATAATAATCAATATAAGCTTGTCTTACATCACTCAAATAAATACCGTTTTGGTCGAGAAAGTTCTCAGCTCTCTCTTCTGTATTAATCCTATGTTGTCTTTGCATTTCTTCAGCTTTTTTATATTCTTCCGTTCCTCGTATGCTATATTTTTCCATTGTCTCTATCAAACTTTCCATAGCACCTTTTATTTGTCTTTTTAAGCTATTTAAGTTTGAATTCTTTATATTATAAGAAAAACTTGTTGAATCATGGTCAAGTTGACCATTGATTGTATGTGTAGAACGTACACCAAATGCAATACTACTATCTCTAGTATTAATACTAGATAAGTATATCACAAAAGTTATATCTCGATAGACAAATAAAGTCCATTCTTTCTCCCAAAGTTGTGGATCAAGATAATTTTTAATTATAAAACTATAATCAACATCATATACCTTTATTGCTAATTCATTACCCATATTACTCACCTTTTTTACTATTGTACTTTCTAGTCTCGAATCCTAATTGTCGTCTTAAACGGCTCACGTAACTTGGTGTTAATTTCAATTCTTTTGAAATATCCTTGTTTTTCATACCTTTTTCGAAACATTCTTTAATCTTACTCTCTTTTTCACTTTTTTTCATGCTGACTTTTTTTTGTGTATCATCAAATTCCTTTAAATCATCATCTGTTAACGCACGATATCTATATGTGTCATGTAAATGATCCCTACACTCTTTAATAGCTTCTCTAAATTCATCTCTATTTGTAGTAGGACAATGAAACAATTTATCCTTATATTTATTGTAAACATTTATAAGTTCATTTACACTATTAGCATCTCGTCTTTCAATTCTCGCATCGTGTATTTTCTTACCTATTTTTATCAATTGTTCATTACTCAATTCTTTATCCTCTATGATATGATAATAATCGCTAAGTTTTGAATCAATCTTACTTTGAGTTGCTGGTAAAGTACCAATCATACTCTTTATATCATTTATAATTTTATCAATCTCATCATATGTAGATACCATTAGGTCTAGTTTTGCTAAAAACACTTTTTCTCTTGTATTTATTTCACTCATTTCTATTTCTCCTATAAATTATATAATATTTTTTCTTTATTCAACTCGAACTCTTGAAATTCATTTTTTTCTTCTTTAACATCACACTCCTCACATAATTCTAAAACACATACAATTCTACCACAAGTGTCACATATATGGCAAAATTGTTCGTAAAAGTTTTCTATGGTACAAATACCTTTGAAATCTTTTCTGTGTTTTATATACAATTCAATAACTCTATCTAACTCTTTATTATTCAAATCATTCATATTACTTTTTCCTCCATAATCGCAACTTGCAAAACATTTCATAATCAAATTTAGCTTTAGGATCAAGTACTTTGCCACATAATTTGCAAGTACCAAAACGTTTAACAGCATCCTTGTGATTCTGATAACCACAGTCGCAAATTACATTATCTAAAAAATCTTTTCTCTTCTTACTCATATTTACTCAACCTCTTTTCTAAAGCGCTCTTTTCTTTATAAACTTGTTTTAAATTTCTTTGTGCTACGATTAATTTCGATCGTAACATAATAATTTCCTTATTTAATTTTTCATTCTCTTCTTGATAAGTTCTTTCGAATAATTTTTCATCAATAATAAGTATAATTCTTTTAAAATAATCTTTTATTGAATGTTTTTCTACCTTCTGCATCTTAACATTGTCAAATTCATTAATATTTTCATTTAATATCATATTTTTTCCTCATTTCTAGGTAATTACCTTACCTATATATAATATATCATAGTATAATATTAATGTCAACAACTTTTTTTAATTTTTTTTAATCACGAGTACATTTAATACAATATACAATAAATATTAAGATAATCAATAACGCAATCATTTTCTTTTCTCCTTCTGTTTTTCTTTCTTGATTTCTTTATACCCAAATTCTGCAAGTAATTCTTCCTTTGTCTTTTTTGGATTTGGTACATATATTCTTCTTACCACTTCAAGTGCAAGTTCATTTACTAATTCTTGATTATTTTCTTTACTAGCTTGGTCTATTAAATCAATAAATGCAAATAATGGTATTTTACTTAAATCTTTCATTTATTTTTCCTCCATTTTATTTATTTTATCCATTATTCTAGTTTCCATTTTATATAAATAGCTAAATTTCACATAATCACTCCTTTGGCATTTCATAAATATATGTTGGGTTTTCTAAATCTATCATAGGGCTACCAAAATCATGCCCTAAATTAATTAAATTAATTTTCTTCTGTATTTCATCTAATATTTCTAATGCTCTTTCTTTTGTTTTATATGTTCCTAATCTCCATTCACCAGATGTTATAAAAATAACGTTATCTTTTTTTATTTCTAATGATATATTTTCTACTTTTATTAAACTTTGCTTTGATTGGCTTCTTATCCATAATTCCATATTAATTCTCCTTCATTACCATTTAATAAATGGACTCATTCCATAAAAAGAATTACATCCAAATAGCATTATACTATTATCTCTAACATTATAAGACTTTATTAATTCAGCTTCTTGTTGTTTTCGTGCTAGATTAAATTCAGTTTCTATATTTTGAACCATTAAACCTTATATTTCTTTACTGGTAATACTAGACCAATTTCTTCTTTATCATTTACAAAAAATAATGGTCTATATTCTCCTTGATAATAAATCTTTAAATCTTTACCTAGAACATCTACAACATTTTTTACATAATGAGGATTGAAAGTTTGTTCTCCAATTTTATATAATTCATTATCTTTTTTATGCATTTTACAAAAACTCTCCAAATCATCCAAATCGATCATAGGTAATTCATTTGATGTATCATATTTTAAAAGCATTTCCATATTAGGATAATTTTCAAATATACAATTCTCTTTACCAACTTTATTTGCTAATTCATTATCAGTTGTTACTAATTTTAATGGCATATTATCTTCTTTAATTGCTATTAAATGATAACTATCAGTTACACATTTATAATCTTCATATATACCATAACCAGTAAGTGCTGGTCTAGAGTTGTCTTTACTAGCAACTCTTTTAATTGCATTTACTCTAGTTTTACTACTTGTTTTATAACAAGATTCTTCTCTAATTGCTTTTTCTAACTTTTCTTTTAATGACATAGCCTTTGCAAAGTCCATATCATTTTTCATAATTTCTAATAATTCTCCATAAATTGTTTCTAATTTCATAATTATTCCTCCTCAAATTCACTTCCTTATCTAATATTTCATAATATAATTTATTAAAAACATTACATTTTATATCATAATCATCTTTTGCATATTCATCACTTAATGTTTTCAATTAAATCACTCCTTCAAGATTAAATATTGATTTTAAATCCACTTTTTTAATAGCCCAATGAACCTCATCTAATTCAGTTACACCTTTACTTGATCTAATATCAAGGTTAGATGAATTAGCTAATAAAAATTCTTTGGTATATGGTTCTTCTTTTACTTTAACGAGAGTAAAACTAATAGTATTATCCATCTCGTATTTCATATTTGTAATCTTGCATACTATTGCATATGTGTTGCTTACTTTACTAGTTAGTGCATTTTTGTCAATTACCAATGTTGGAAAATCTTTTATTTGTTTTTGAGTTTCTTTATTTGGATCTTTAAAGATTTTATATATTTCTGGGTGAGTACCATAGTCAACTTTTATTGCAGTAGAATATGGTATTTTTATTGTTATACAGTTTTCATTTAGCAACTCTGTGTTTGTAACTATAAGGTTATAAAATTCATTACTAAAATCATCTATGTACCCAGATATAGCGGCATTAAGTTGGTTACTCGTATTTTGAGTAAGTATTGTTAAGTTTTCAACACCATTTGATATATTCATAATCAATTCACTTCCTTGTCTAATAAATTATTAATATAATCTTTTATATGTTTTGGAACACAATTTTTATCAGCATTTGCATATTCTCTAACTTCTTTTATTATGTTTTCTTTTTGTTGCAATTGGTGTTCTAAATCATAAAATTTTTCTAATCTTGTTGATATAAATGTTGCCAAATCCAGATCATCATTACTAGGTGGTCTATCAATCCAATCAATTAAATCTTGTTGAGTTATCATTAAATCTTCACTCATTACTTATCACTTCCCTTTAGTTCTTGTAATTTATTTAATAATAATGTTTTTACATATATACTTTTTACATATATACTTTCTACACCCCAGTCACCTTTCCAGCGGCTTTCTTTTATATACTTTTCTAATTCATTTATGATATTATTTATTCTTTCATTTTCTTTTTGTTCTTTATCATACATTTTTAATGCATTATCTTTTAGTTCTTGTTCGTGTTTTATATTTGATAACATTTCTTCCCAATCTTTTATTTGACCTTTTATGTAAATATTGTCATCAGGTTCTAAACCTTGTTTATAAGATATCTCCAAACTATCCTTGATATTCTTCAACATTTTTATATCCCTCCAATTTTTTCTTTAATTCAACAATTTCTTTATTTTTTTTTCTCATTGTTGTCATTAATATTCTATTGTCTTTTGCTAAAATATCATTTCTTTCTTTTTCTATTTTATTTTTACTTTCATATTCTTTTTCAATTTGTAATATTTGTTTATCACAATTTCTTTGGATTTCATCTATATCACTTTCTAAATCATTAACTTTTTTTCTTAAATTACAATTTTCTACAAATAATCTTCTTCTTGACATAAAACTTAATACTTTCACTTAATACCACCCACTCTATATTTAAATTCATCTCTTTTATCTCTAAACACATAATTGCCACACCAACTACATAATGTTTTCTTTCTTTGTATTGGTATTATAACCCTATGACCACATTTGCATAAATGTTTCACTTTATCATAATTAGCACTCATTCTTCCGTATTCTTTAATTGTTAATACCTTTTTCATTTTTATCCTCCCACATTGTATAAAGCATCATTATTTGCCCTATAACAAGCAATATTATGCCAAGTAGTATAAATATACTACCTAGAACCGATTTGCTCTCAAATGCCCCCAATAAATACGAATAAGCGCATATTAGACCAACACCTATTATTGAAAATAATGTTGTTGATATTTTAAATATAATATTTTTCATATTTCCTCAACTCCTTTTTTAATCTTTCATTTTCAGCAACAACATTTTTATACCTTTTACTTAATTTTGTATATCTTAACCTTAACATACGATTTTCAGTTTCTAATCTTTCGATTTTATCTTCCTTTGTTTCTCTTTCAAAAAAACTTTTTATCTTACTCTTTAAGCTATTATCTTCTAAATAATCAAATTCGTGTATATTACTATTTAAAACTATCATTATTGTTACCTCCTATTACTTTCAACTTTTTAGAATATCTTAATTTTCTTGCAAACTTATCTCGTTCAAATTCAGTTTGAAACTCCTTTTTAAATGTTTTTAATGTTTTTAAATCAATTAATTCCAAATAAATCACACATTTCATCTCCTTACAATCAAATAATAACATTATTATAATATTATGTCAATACTAAACATTTGCATTTTTATATAAATTATCAATTTGTTCTTTAAATTGCTTTGAATTTATATTTTTCATATAAAAATTATTCGCAAGTTCAAAAACTTTTTCTCGCAACCATTTTTCCTGTTCGGATTCTTCATATAATTCAATTAATAAAGATTCATACTTTTGGAAATGACTTATTGTTGGTTCTAAACTAGAAATAAGTTCTATGTATTTATTATATTTATATCTATCATTTGCTTTTCTGCAAGCTAATTCATTATCAAAGAATCCGAATTTATCATAAAAAGATTTAAAGAATAGAAATATTTTTTTATTATTTATAAAATGTTTATCTTCTAATTTAGTATTATCTAATAATTTAGGTTCAATCCATATACAAGATAGTATTAATAATTCTAGTTCACCATAATCATACATATATATATTCTCCTTTTATTTATTAAACTTACATAAAACTTACATAAAACTTACATAAAACTTACATCGAAACCATTGATATATAAAGGAAACTTACGGTTCTTACACTTTTTTCTATATACACTTATATATAGGATTTTTGTTTTTTATTCTTTTTCTATATACCTGTGTATATCCTTTTTTTTGTAAGTTTTGTAAGTTTTGTTGATATATAAGGGTTTCCGAAGATTTTTACGTAAGTTTTTATGTATTAAAACTTACATTTTTTGTAAGTTTAATCTAACATAGTTACCTTTTTCTTTTCTAACTGTTGTTTGATGAATGAATCTACCAGCACTATTTTTCTCTAAAAAACCATCTTCTGCCCATTCTTTTTTTACTGTGTTAAATTCAAAACCACCTTTCAATAATTCTCTTTGCAGTATTTGAATATTCATTGTACAAAACCATTCATCTTTTATTCCCCAACATTCTCCATAATTGTTTTCATCAAATCTTTTCCAGTTTGCATTTATTATTCCAATTATATATTCTTTTGCTTTGATTGAAGTTTTTATTTCATCACGATCATTTACATACTCAATAATATCTTCCACTTGCAAAATGTAATCATCATCAAAAATACATTCATTTGCTAATTGGTTTGCAAGTAATATGCTAGCCAAAGAACTTGCTTGTTTATCAGTTGCTTTTGTTTTTCCAAGTATTTCCTTATAAATTACTTTGAATCTATCAAATATCACATCAAAACCTATTTTTTGAATGTATTTGATATATTCACATCCAGCAAATCCATAATTTTCTTTGATAACTTTAGCAATATCTTGCCCGTTTTCGATGATTTTTTCTCCAATTTCTAAATCAATAACTCTGTTGTAAACCTGTTCCCCTGCATTTTCTTTTACTAACTTATCATTGCTAGTAAATAAAAAGTTATTAAACCAAACCTTAACCTGTTTTGCTTGACTATTTTTATTTAATCTTCCTTTTTCAGTTCCATTACATAAATCCATAACTAGACTTTCCAAATCAAGATATTTAGATCGTTTAACTATTTGCAACTCATCAAAGTAACAAGTAAAATTTCTCATAAAGCTTGCAACAACTGAATAATAATTTTGAGTATTGTTGCTTGATAATCTTAATGCTCCAATTTCAGGATTACCCCAAATTGACATTGCAACCATGCAACTCAAAGTTTTACCATTTCCACTTAAAGAACTCCATAGATTAACCATATATGGTTGTAAATTAAGTTTCTCGAGTAATGGGCTTGCTAGAGTTGTCGCCATAAGCATTTTTATTACTTTATGTTTTCGCAACTCCTTAATAGTTTGTCGCCATTTTAAAACACTACCTTTGCTTCCGATTGCATTATAAATACTCCTAAAATCATCAGCTCCATCAAATATCCCATGTGAATCGTATGGAACAAAATCATTTTCTTTCCAGCCAATATGTGAAATGCTATCAAGCTTTTTAATATTATTAATATTCATAATTTCATTGAAATAATTTATATAATATCTAACATTTTCACTTGTAACATCTAAACCATCATCACTTAATAATAATAACTTTTGATTAATAGATAATTGGCTTTTATCAGCAATTAGTTCTTTCCATTGATTTTCCTTATAAAAAATAATTTTTACTTTTTCTTTACCACTATCTTCATTAATGTATCTTTCAACAGGCAACACAGGAATATAAGAAAATTTAAAATTAGTTTTATCAGTAATACCATTAATATTGCAAGTATAACTTCCCATATCAAAATTTTCTATTTCGTATTTGCATTTTGGTAAGTTCAAATTATCTCCAATTGGAATCTTGTCATTCAACAATTTATCATACTTTTTTAAACTTTCTTTGAATCTCTTTTCTACCCCAAGTTTTCTTGCTTCAATAAAAAGTTCATCTTCACGTTGAATTCTATCAATTTCATTCATTTTAAAAAGGTCGATAAATATTTGTTTGTCAAACAATTCTTTTTCAGTCATATTTATTCTCCTTTCTTTTTAATTGGAATTAATTGCATGGATCCATCTTCAAGAACTTTTAACTTGAAATCTCTACCATAATTATCAATAATAAATTTTGGTATAATGATTCTATTTTTTGTTTCATCTGCGTGTTTCATAAATGTAAATAAAACCTTCATATTTTTCCCTCCTTTACCTTGATTTAATCGTACCACCTTTATAGGTTCTTCGCAATATTTTTTAATAAAAAAACCAACTTTTCAGTTGGCTTTACATTTTATATTTCAAATGGAACATCGCCTGTGTCAGTTTCAACAATACTAGATCCAAATATTTCTTCTGCACTTGCAGTTGATTTGTGTTCATTGTAATCATCAATATCCATATAAGAACCATCAAGTAATCTAACACTATAACTAACTTCAATGTCTTTCATTTGGTCTAAACTTCTAAATTTATTAAGTCTAACTTTAACTGCTTTTGTTCCATCTTGCTTTTCATATTCTTCATATTGATAAACTCCACAAATCTTTTTACCTTTTAATTTTGTTTCGTCCCAATCCCATTTATAACCCGGATTAGAATTTTCAACACAAGTAATAAACCCTTTAAAATATGCTGCATTTTCTCCTTGAAAAGCTAAATATCTAGTGGAATTATTGTCCCAAGTTTTAGTTGAATTTGTGTTATTATCAAATCTTTTTTGAAAATATCCTTTATATTCACCACTTGCAATATCTACTTGAACTCTAAAACTTTCTTTTTCACTTGTTGGATTTTTATAAACTTCTGCACTTCTTATAATACATCCATAAGCTCCAATTGGAAGTGCTTTA
>Ga0208694_1002929_pt1 | contig 17141 bp, 12 predicted proteins | sample AD_UKC078_MetaG_FD_184442 | JGI IMG/M metagenome (GOLD analysis project Ga0208694, IMG submission 184442) | Active sludge microbial communities of municipal wastewater-treating anaerobic digesters from USA - AD_UKC078_MetaG (SPAdes) (version 2) | ecosystem: Engineered > Bioreactor > Anaerobic >...
GTTCAGGGTCTAGTGGGTGTACGCCTGTGCTGGTTCAAATCCAGTCTTCGGCACCATAAGAAAATAGAGGGGTTAGACAGGAAATCTGTTTAGCCCCTTTTTGATTTTCTCCGGTACGGCCGGCGTTTTTCGAAAAGCCTTTCAAAAACAAACCTACATCGACAAAAATGCATTGAGAAAATATTTATAATTATGTAAAGTCATACAATCATATTTTACGAGAGGGACGGTATGATGAAAACAATCAGTGCCACGGATGCTGTGAGAACATTTTCAGAATTGCTCAATGCAATCAAATACAAAGGAGAATTTTACACGATCATCAGAGGCGGGAAGCCGGCGGCAACAATCGGGCCGGTGGAAACAATCACCAGTATGAGAACTTTGAAAGAATTGGCGCTTGTCCTGAAAGCAATGCCCAAACTGGACGATGACGATAAATTTGCGGCCGATGTTGAGGATATTATAACCAGCCAGCCGGTTACTCCAGAGGGATCTTCATGGGCGTAATTTTTGACACCAGTGAAATTATCACGCTTGAGCGCAACCGCGGGCAGATAGCAGAGATCGTTCTGGGACGGGAAGATGAATTATTCGGCATCAGCGTCATCACAGTAGCTGAGCTTCTTCACGGCGTAGAACGCGCAGACACTGAAACCAGAAAAATCAAGAGACAGGCTTTTGTAGAAAAAGTCATTGATTTTTTCCCTGTCTATAGCGTCGATGTGACGGTTGCGCGCATTTATGCGCGAATATGGGCGTCTCTGGCGCAAAAAAATCTGACGGTAGGCGCTCATGATCTCATCATTGCCGCAACGGCGATGGCATTGAACTACACCGTTATCACTTCCAATTTAAGGGACTATAAAAAAATCGAGGGATTGAAGATAGAAAAAAAGAATTAAAGCGGGTTTGGCGGCCGGGACTGGAAATCGTTTCTGATTGGCAACGCTTTTTTGCGCGATTCTCTTTGCCGGTTCATTCTTGCAGCTTGAATCGAAAAGCTTCGGAGTAATCACGATGATTGCTCCAGCAGGAGGCCGGACAGGTATGACGAATCATAATTTTTTACCATTATTTCGTTGACATACGGATACGTTCTTCCTATACTCTGCCTCACCATTAGTAAAATCTGGACTGACATTTAGCTACCGCATCGCTGCTTCCTCTCTCAGGATAAGGAAATGAACATGGAAAACATCTTTTTTGAAAAGCCTATTCTGAATTCCCCATATGAATATCCAACCCGCCACTGGGAGCTCGATACCCAGGGGCAGCCGACGCAGCAAATTAAAGAAAAACGCCGACGCGCTGAATACATCACGCCGATACCAAAACCTAAAAAAAGGAGAGGTTCTGCATCCCAGCAGGATATTATCTTTGATGAAGGCAAGGGTTTGTCATCTCAAGAGCAGCAGTATGATCCAACGCCGGTCATCAATAACCTCCGCATCCACGTGGATAAGTGGCGCAGCATTCCAAATCCCAACGACTGGAAAGTGACGCCTGAAACATCCCGGTTGCTGCAGCACTGGCGCAAACACAAATTCAGCGCCTATCGGCCGTTTTTCTGTCAGGTCGAGGCTGTGGAAACCGTTATCTGGATGACCGAAGTCGCGCCCACGGAGAAAGCCGGCAAGGATTTTCTGGCCCACCTGGAGAATGCCAACCATTACGCCAATCCCGACCTGATGAGGTTAGCGCTCAAACTGGCGACCGGTGCGGGCAAAACCACCGTTATGGCCATGTTGATTGCCTGGCAGACCATTAACGCCGTACGGCATTCGGGAAGCAAGAAGTTTACGCGGGGCTTTCTGGTTGTCACGCCGGGGATCACGATTAAAGACCGTCTGCGCGTGCTTCAACCCAATGATCCGGACAGCTACTACAAAAACCGGGAGCTGGTTCCCAATGACATGCTCCGCGAGCTGGAACGTGCCAAAATTGTCATAACGAATTACCACGCCTTTAAACTGCGGGACCGGCTGGAGCTTTCCAAAGGAGGACGCTCATTGCTGCAAGGCAGAGGCGGCGAAGAACTCAAGACGCTGGAAACCGAAGGCCAGATGCTTCAGCGCGTGATGCCTGGTCTGATGGGGATGAAAAATGTCCTGATCATCAACGACGAAGCGCACCACTGTTATCGCGAAAAGCCGGATACAGAGGAAGATGAAGACCTCAAGGGCGACGACAAAAAGGAAGCCGAAAGCAACAACGAAGCCGCCCGGCTCTGGATCAACGGCATCGAAACCGTTGCCCGCAAAATCGGTGCGACACAGGTGATTGATTTATCTGCAACGCCTTTTTTCCTTCGGGGCTCCGGATATGCCGAAGGCACACTGTTTCCCTGGACGATGAGTGATTTCTCGCTGATGGACGCCATCGAATGCGGCATCGTCAAATTACCGCGTGTTCCGGTAGCTGATAATATCCCGGGCGGCGATATGCCGATGTTTCGGAACCTGTGGGAACATATCCGCAAGGACATGCCCAAAAAGGGCAGGGGCAAGGCTTCCGGACTTGACCCGCTGAAACTTCCGACACGTCTTCAGACCGCTCTGGAGGCCCTTTACGGCCACTACGAAAAAACGTATAACCTCTGGAAAGAAAGCGGCATGAAGTTGCCGCCGTGTTTTATTGTCGTCTGCAACAATACATCCACGTCCAAACTGGTCTATGACTATATATCCGGCTTTGAGTATCCACCTAAAGAAAACGGCGTGACGCCCCCGCCTTATTTGGGCAAATTCTCCCTGTTTTCCAATTACGATGAATACGGCAACCCGCTGGCCAGGCCACGAACGCTCTTGATTGACAGCGAGCAACTGGAATCGGGTGAAGCACTGGATGACAATTTTCGAACAGTGGCCAAAGAAGAAATTGAACGCTATCGCCGTGAAATTATTGAGCGCACTGGCGACCGCAGCCAGGCGGAGAATCTGACCGACCAGGACTTGCTTCGGGAAGTCATGAATACGGTCGGCAAAAAAGACAGCCTGGGCGATTCTATCCGCTGCGTTGTTTCTGTTTCCATGCTGACCGAGGGCTGGGACGCCAACACCGTTACGCACGTTCTGGGCGTCCGCGCTTTCGGCACGCAGCTTTTATGCGAACAGGTGATCGGCCGGGCGTTGCGCCGTCAATCCTATGATTTAAATGAAGATAATCTATTTAATGTCGAATATGCCGATGTTCTGGGCATCCCGTTTGATTTCACCGCCAAACCTGTGGTAGCGCCGCCCCAGCCGCCACGGGAAACCATTCGTGTCAAAGCCGTCCGCCCGGAGCGCGACCCTCTGGAAATTTGCTTCCCCCGTGTGGCCGGTTACCGTGTGGAGCTGCCGGAAGAAAAAATAACGGCATCGTTCACCAAAGATTCCGAACTGGATTTAACGCCTGATCTCGTCGGCCCGACCGAAACTCGCAACCAGGGCATTATTGGCGAAGGCGTAGATTTAAATTTGATCCACACCGGCGACCTGCGCATGTCAACACTCATCTTTCATCTGACTACCCGTTTGATTAATACAAAATATCGCGATCCCGGCAATGAACCCAAATGGCATCTTTTCGGGAAATTGAAACGCATCACGAAAGACTGGCTGGATTGCTGCCTGAAATGCAAAGGAGGAACCTATCCGGCGCAACTCATGTATCAGGAACTGGCCGATATGGCCTGCGAAAGGATTACTGCTGCAATTATGAGTTCGCTGGAGGGCGCGCATCCTATTGTTGCTGTTCTTGATCCTTACAATCCGGTCGGCTCCACCATCCACGTCAATTTCAATACCTCCAGGACCGACCGCTGGGAAACCGACGCCCGGCGCTGTCATATCAACTGGGTCATTCTGGACAGCGACTGGGAAGCGGAATTCTGCCGGGTGGCGGAAGCGCATCCGAAAGTAAAAGCTTACGTTAAAAATCATAATCTTGGTCTGGAAGTGCCATATCGCTACGCTTCGGAAACACGCATCTACCTTCCCGATTTTATCGTCCAGATTGATGATGGCCACGGTGAAAAAGACTTGCTCAATCTGATTGTGGAAATCAAAGGTTACCGAAGAGAAGACGCCAAGGAAAAGAAAAACACAATGGACACCTACTGGGTTCCCGGAGTCAACAATAACGGCCAATATGGCCGCTGGGCCTTTGCCGAATTTACGGAAATCTATCAAATCGAATCCGACTTTAAGGCGAAAGTGGCGAAAGAGTTTGACAAGATGATCGAGAAAATTATTTGATAAAGTTGGTATTTGGAGATGATGAAAAAAATACAAAAGAAAACGGTGTTGGACCTCCACCTCAAAGGATACCAGGAATTTCTCAGCGATCTCAAAAAACGTATTCGTGATGCCCAGGTAAAGGCAACCTTGTCAGTTAACCGGGAATTGATTCTACTATACTGGGAAATCGGTTGTTGCCTGGATGCTGTACAAAAAAAACAGGGATGGGGCGCAGCGGTTATTCCTCGTCTGGCAAAAGACCTTAAGAATGAGTTGCCTGAACTCAAAGGATTTTCGGAACGCAACATCAGTAGAATGCTCGCATTTTTCAGGGAGTATCCTGAACTGAAAGCCTTTTTGCCACAGGCTGTGGCAAAAAAGAAGCCCTCTAATATTTTGCCGCAACCCGTGGCAGAAATTCCGGTTTCCGAGACCAATCTTTCCCGGACGATGGAATCCTTATTACTGGCGCTGCCTTGGGGACACAACATCCTGCTTATAGAAAAGGTTAAGGATTGCGACCTGCGTCTATGGTATGCACAAAAAACACTTGAAAACGGCTGGAGCAGAAATGTCCTGGATATAATGATTCAAGACAGCGCTCATGAAAGACAGGGAAAAGCGATTACCAACTTCGACCGAAGTTTGCCGCCCGGTCAATCGGTTTTGGCTAAACAAACGTTAAAAGATCCTTATATTTTTGATTTTTTAACAATCGAACAGCCTTTCCACGAACGCGAACTGGAAACCGGACTCATTCGGCATCTGGAAAGATTTCTTCTGGAACTTGGCGCAGGCTTTGCCTTTGTCGGCAGGCAAGTTCATCTGGAAGTAGGCGATGATGATTTCTATATCGATCTGCTTTTCTATCATCTTAAATTGCGTTGTTATGTGGTCATCGAATTAAAATCGGGAAAATTCAAAGCCGATTATGCCGGTAAGATGAACTTTTACCTCAATGTTGTGGATGACCGTTTCAGGCATATATCGGATCAACCCAGTATCGGTTTAATTTTATGCCAAGACAAAAACAAGATTCTTGCGGAATATGCACTGCACGGTATGAATAAAGCCATTGGCGTGTCGCAATATAAACTGACGCGCGCTTTGCCAAAAGAGTTCAAAACCAGTCTGCCGTCTATCGCACAGATCGAAGCGGAACTCACAGAAATAAGTGCGCAGTCTACAAAAAAGAATGAGAAGGGTGAAGAGTGAAGGGTGAAGAGTGAAGGGTGAAAAATAAATGGAGCAGCCGAGGCGAGATTTGCCGGAACGCACGTTTGAATTTGCGCGGCGCATTGTCACATTTTGCCGGAAAATGGAACAAAAGCCGGGTTCAAGCCGTCTATTGGCAAACCAGCTATTAAGGGCAGGAACGTCCATCGGGGCCAATGTGCAGGAAGGTCAGGCAGGCCAGAGCCGGGCCGATTTCATTTCTAAATATTCCATTGCCTGTAAGGAAGCGCGTGAAACGCATTACTGGCTAAGGCTAATAGCATCTCAACGGATGGGCGCGAAGATGCCGAATTGCAGTCAATGATTGAAGAAGCAAACCAGCTTGTGGCTATCTTGACCGTTATAGTGAAGAAATGCCGAGAGAAAAAGGACAAATGCAAAGAGTGAAGTCAGAATTGAGAAGAGTGATGTAAGGAGGAATTTTCTCTTTTTTCTTTTTCACTCTTCACTCTTTAAACTTCACACTTCTGCGACGAGAGGACTATGGAAAGTGATGCAAAATAAGAAAAACGGTAAAACAATAGAGGCACTGACTCACACTGATGCACGTCGCAGGAATATTCCCACTGCCGAGTTTCAGTCTGTTGTGCAAAAAGAAGCGAATGACCCGTTGACCGTGGCCTATCCGCGCAATGCTGAAGGCCTGGATGAAGAAAAAACAAACCGCAACCGTGACCTGGACCCGCAACTGGTCTGGCGCGGCAAAGACGAACAGGACTGGTCGGATTTAGTCGTTAATGCTCCGCCGGTTTACATTCAGGAAAAAGTTCATCCCAAAGTATTGATTGACGATCTGCTGCGCCGCACCGCATCAGACAAGCAGGCCGCCGAAATTCAAACCGACCTTTTTGCCGATTTCAACGGCATCCCAACGGAGGCCGCCAAGACCGAATTTTATCAGCATGACCAAAACTGGTCCAACCGGATGATTCTGGGGGACAGCCTTCAGGTCATGGCGTCTTTGGCCGAGCGCGAAGGCCTGCGCGGCAAGGTGCAATGCATTTATTTTGACCCGCCCTACGGCATCAAGTTCAACTCCAACTTCCAATGGTCCACAACCAGCCGCGATGTAAAAGACGGCAATGTCGATCACATCACCCGCGAACCGGAACAGGTGAAAGCCTTTCGCGATACCTGGCGCGACGGGATTCACTCTTACTTGACGTATCTGCGCGACCGCCTGACTGTGGCGCGGGATTTGTTGGCGGAGAGCGGCTCGATCTTCGTCCAGATTGGTGATGAAAACGTTCATCGGGTGAGAGCTTTGATGGATGAGGTTTTTGGGGAAGATCTTTTTGTAACAATAATACATTTTCAAACAGCGCCGTACGCAACATCTAACTATCTGGCAGCAGTGATGGATACCATATTATGGTATTCAAAAAATAAGATGCCTAAGTATCGTGAACTGTTCAAACCGAAATCGGAACTAAAGAGTTTCGACCTCTATAGGCAGGCTTTGTCCAATGATGGGCAGACGCGTTGTGTTCTTTCAAAAGATGAAATCGAAAATGGACCGAAGGACAAATTATTTAGACAATATCGATTGGTCAGTCTCATATCACAGGGATCAGCAAACGTCTCGCAATCAATCGATTTTCAGAATTCCCAATATTTGCCCCCCTCAAATAGCCATTGGAAGGTTACAGTGGATGGCCTTTATCGTGTCATAAAAACCAGCAGAGTTCAACCGACCAAGGCATCTCTTCAATTTCGTAGCTTCATTGATGATTTTCCAATTTCTATTACAAATAATATTTGGACAGACACAATAACTGGAAGTTTTAATGAAGACAAAGTGTATGTTGTTCAAACGAACCCGGAAGTTATCAAACGTTGCATCCTCATGACCACCGATCCCGGCGACCTTGTTCTCGATCCGACCTGTGGTTCAGGTACGACCGCTTATGTTTCCGAACAATGGGGCCGCCGCTGGATTACCATCGATACCTCCCGCGTGGCGCTTGCTTTGGCCCGTGCCCGTATTATGGGGGCGCGCTATCCGTTTTATCTGCTCTCCGATAGCCGCGACGGCCAACTGAAGGAAGCAGAAATCAGCCGGAAAGAACCGTCAAGTGCCCCGACGCATGGTGATATCCGCCAGGGATTTGTCTATGAACGCGTTCCGCACATTACGCTCAAGTCCATTGCCAACAATACCGAAATCGACGTGATCTGGGAAAAGTGGCAGGAAAAGATTGCGCCGCTGCTTGAAAAGCTGGATAGCGAAGTCAGAAGCGCAAAAAAGGAAAGCAAGGACAAGTCCAAACTTCACTCTTCACCCTTCACTCTTCGCACTTCTCCCCTCGCCGAATGGGAAGTGCCGCGTGAACGCCCCGAAAACTGGCCGCTATCCACAGAGCCGCTGCTCACTGCTTTCTGGCAGGCGAGGGTCGCGCGTCAGCGCGAGATAGACGCTTCCATCGCCGCCAAGGCCGAATATGAATATCTCTATGACAAACCCTATGAAGACAAAAAGAAAGTCCGTGTTGCCGGACCCTTCACGGTGGAGAGCCTTTTGCCTCATCGCGTACTTGGTGTGGATGAAAACGATGAACTGATTGATGGCGTAAAAGACCCGAGTTCCGCTTACGGCACTGTCCGCGACTTCACACAAATTATCCTGGAAAACCTCAAAATGGCCGGTGTCCAGCAAGCCCACAAAGAAGATAAAATCACCTTCACGACGCTGACCCCCTGGCCGGGTCACTACATTTGCGCAGAAGGCCGCTATGAAGAAAAGGGTGAAGTTGGAAGAGTGAAGAGCGAAACAATAGACGGGCATTCATCCGACATTCACACTTCACCCCTCACTCTTCACACTTCAGAAAAACGTGCCGCTATCTTCATCGGTCCGGAATTCGGAACAGTTTCCCGCCCGGATTTGGTAGCCGCTGCCCGTGAGGCCGGAGATGCCGACTTTGACGTACTCATCACCTGCGCTTTCAATTACGACGCCCACTCATCGGAATTCAGCAAGCTGGGCCGCATCCCCGTGCTTAAAGCACGGATGAACGCCGATTTGCACATGGCAGACGATTTGAAAAACACCGGCAAAGGCAACCTGTTTGTCATCTTCGGCGAGCCGGATATCGACATTCTGGATGCCGAAGGCGGACAGGTGCAGGTCAAAATCAAAGGAGTTGACGTCTTTCATCCCAGCACAGGAGAAGTCCGCAGCGACGGCGCAGAAGGTATTGCCTGCTGGTTTATCGATACGGATTACAACGAAGAAAGCTTCTTCGTCCGTCACGCCTATTTCCTGGGCGCAAACGATCCCTACAAGGCATTAAAGACTACGTTGAAGGCAGAAATCAATCAGGAAGCCTGGGCAACGTTAAACAGCGACATCTCCCGCCCCTTCGAAAAACCAAAATCCAACCGCATCGCCGTAAAGGTCATCAATCATTTGGGTGACGAAGTGATGAAGGTGTTTAAAGTCTAGTTATCGCAGTTCATCAACACGTTCTTCGATTTATGGCTAGATTACATAGGAGGTAATTTAAATGGCCAATAAAGACTTCGACGATTTTATATCACGGAAGACAAGAAAAACTGTTGTCCCTGAAATTAATTGGGAAGCGGAAAAAAAGGAATGGCTCGCGTACCTCGATGCACTGTATAATTTATTCGAGGAATCATTAGATAAATATGTCAAAGATAAGAAAATTTGTATCTCCTATGATGAAATAGAAATTACGGAAGAGAAGATTGGAACCTACAAAGCAAAAAAGATGATTCTTTCATTCGGCACTGAAAGAATCATTCTGAAGCCCATTGGCACATTCCTCATTGGTGCGAAGGGGCGAGTTGATATGTCCGGAAAAAAAGGGTCCGTTAAAATTGCACTTGTTGATGCACGTATGAAGAAACTTCAAGATCATATAAAAATTTCTGTTCATATTGATAAGGATACTCCATCAAAGCAAGAATCTGATATCAAACCAGAAGAAATTAATTGGGAGTGGAAATTTATTTCCGCCCCACCCACATACTCTTATCAGCCGGTGAATTCAGACACCATATATTCAGCTATTATGGAATTATCAAATGACTAACAAGAAAGTTTCGTTTTCAAATGACGTATTGTCAATCAAGGAAATAACTGAATTCTATAGCAGAACCGAAAGGGCTTTAAGATCATTCTATCAGAATGACAATCGATACTTTGTTGGCTATACGATGGATGAGTTGGAGGAAGAGCTCGAAAAGTATATTGACGAACTTGATAAATCTTGCACGTTTGCATTACTTGCCGCTATTGAAGCATATTTAAGGGTGGATTATTTGCAGAGATGTTATGTTAAAAGAAAAGATTCACTGTCAAAAGATTTTCGAACCATTTTTAAGGACAAAGGTTCCCGTGCTTCGTTAACTGATGATATTCTTGCTCAGTGGGCTAAGTACCTATCCAGTCGTTCATCGATTTCAGACCTACGCGCAGCTTTGCATTACCGAGATTGGCTTGCGCACGGTAGATACTGGGTCGCAAAATTGGGAAGAAATTATGACTTCTTTGACTTGTTAACATTAGCAACCATTCTTCAAGGAGAGCTTGGAATTCAAATGGGTGTTTAACATTATTCTTTTTGAATTAATCCAATAGATATGACCAGATGAACTTCCGAATCGCCGACACATTTACCGACAGTTTATCAAAGCTGACAAACGAAGAGCAGAAAGCCGTTAAAACGACTGCCTTTGATCTGCAACTGAATCCGGCCAATCCGGGTATGCAATTGCACAAGCTGAGCAAAGCCAAAGATAAAAACTTCTGGTCGATTCGTGTCAGCAGCGATTTACGTCTGATTGTCCACAAAACGGAAAACAGCCTGCTTTTGTGCTACGTCGGCCATCACGACAATGCCTATGCCTGGGCTCAATCCCGAAAGCTTGCAACCCACCCGCAGACAGGCGCTGCGCAACTGGTGGAGATTCGGGAAACCGTTAAACAAGTCATTATTCCGCAGTATGTAGAAAAACAAAAACAGGCTGTTCCCGCAAAAAAGCCTTTGTTTGCCGATTATGCGGATGCCGATCTGCTCAAATATGGCGTTCCGCCGGAATGGCTGAATGACGTTCGGAAAGCCGATGACGACAGCATCTTGGAACTGGCCGATCATCTGCCGGGTGAGGCGGCGGAAGCCCTTTTGTGTCTGGCCACCGGAACGCTGCCGCAAATTCTCCCGCCAGCCGCCGCAGGAACCGATCCGTTTGCTCATCCGGATGCTGAGCGTCGTTTCCGCACGTTGCATAATATTGAAGAACTGGAACGGGCGCTCGATTATCCCTGGGAGAAATGGATTGTCTTTCTTCATCCGGCGCAGCGTCAGATGGTGGAAAAAGACTATGGCGGACCGGCACGCGTTTCCGGTTCTGCCGGCACGGGCAAAACTATTGTCGCCCTGCATCGGGCGGTTTATTTATCGCGGAGAAATCCGGATGCCCGTGTGCTTTTAACCACTTTTTCAGACACGCTTGCCAATGCGTTGCGTATTCGCATGCACCGCCTGATCAGCAACACTCCGCGCGTTGGTGAACGTCTGGAATGCATTGCTCTAAATGAAATCGGATTGCGGCTTTATTCGGCGAATTTCAGCAAGATTCAAATAGCTACTGTCGCCGACATCTTAAAATTCATGAAAGAAGCTTCCAACGAAATATCCGGGCATAAATTACCGTTATCTTTTCTGATTACGGAATGGAAAGATGTGGTGGACGCCTGGCAACTCAATACCTGGGAAGAATATCGTGATGCTAAGCGATTGGGTCGAAAATCAAGATTGCCTGAAAAGCAGAGAGCGCTGCTCTGGTCAATATTTGAAAAAGTTCGTGCAGGGCTGAATGCAGATAAATTAATAACACATGCTGCTGTTTTTACCCGTTTAGCTGAACACTTTACAAAAAATAAAAAATTACCGTTTGATTATGTTGTAGTAGATGAAGCGCAGGATATCAGTATTGCCCAACTGCGTTTTCTGGCGGCTCTGGGAGCAGACCGTCCGAACGGCCTCTTCTTTGCCGGTGATCTCGGCCAGCGGATTTTCCAGCAGCCCTTTTCCTGGAAAGCGCTGGGGGTGGATATTCGGGGGCGTTCCCGGACATTGAGGCTCAATTACCGCACCTCTCATCAAATCCGCATACAGGCCGATCGTCTTTTGGGTAAAGAAATTGCGGATGTGGACGGGAATGTGGAAGAGCGCCGTGGCATTGTTTCCGTTTTCAACGGGCCGAAACCGGTGATGGTGGTTTGTAGTAGCCATGAACAAGAAATCGATACCGTGGCAAAATGGCTTGCCGACCGGGTGAAAGTTGGGACAGCGCCCCATGAAATCGGGCTGTTTGTTCGATCTGACGAGCAAATACCACGCGTAAAAGCCGCTGTTGAAAAATCAAAATTACCCTATCGGATTCTGGATGACACTGTTGAAACCGCCGGAGGGAATGTGTCAATCAGTACGATGCACCTGGCCAAGGGGTTAGAGTTCCGTGCTGTATGTGTAATGGCTTGTGACGATGAAATCGTGCCGCTTCAAGAGCGCATCGAAACTGCTGGTGACGACGCCGAGCTGGAAGAAGTCTATAACACCGAGCGGCATCTGCTTTATGTGGCCTGCACTCGCGCCCGCGAGAATCTTCTGATAACCAGCGGGGGTTTGCCATCGGAATTTATTGATGATCTGAATTTACATTGAAAATCATTCCATCAGAATAAAGAACTAAAGCCACATCGATGATGATCCCTGATCACGCGCGCAGGCCGGCGAGGAAATGCTCCAGGGCTTCCATAAACAGGGAGTGATGTTCGCCTTTGCCAAGGATGGTTTTTTCCAGCTTCTTGATCTGGATCACGCCGTTGAAAGTGCTCCAGAGAATAAAGGCATGCCGTCTGGGGTCCACTTTCTTGAAGTGTCCCCGGTCGATTCCCTCGCGGATCGTGTCGGCCAGAAGCGCAATGCTGGCGTTGCCCTGCGCGTCGATTTCTTTCTTCAGCACGGGGGAAAAGATGGTTCCCGGCGACGCCAGAAAGTAGCTGATGATGTCGAAATAATTTTTGTGCTCTTCGCTGAAGCGCAAATAGACCTGGGCGATGGAGCGGATTTTCTTCTCGGGCGTCGCTTTCTTGTCGATGGCTGCCAGGATGGCCCGGTACAGCAGCTCCAACCCCTCCACCTGAAGCGCCGCGAAAATTTCTTCCTTGTCCTTGTAGTAAAAATAGATGGCGCCGATGCTGAGTTCGGAGCGCCGGGCAATCTGATTGATGGAAGTGGCGCTCAATCCCTTTTCCAGAAGAAGTTCCCGGGCCGTATCCAGAATATGATTTTTGCGCTGCTCTTTTTCTCTTTCGCGTCTTTCTTTGGCTCCCATATCTTTCATCCTTGATCTTTTTTCATCTTTGCTGCCTGGATGTCCTCATTGGGTCTCATGTCAAACCAGGGTTGCTGCTTTTTAAAAGGGCACCAGGCCGCCCGACAATATCGAATCGGATCGTCGGTCGGTATTTTTATTTTCTGCAGCAGACCTTCCCGGTGGTTTTTCACCCAGGCTTCGGCTTCCTCTTTTGAATCGACTTCTCCGGCGCTGTATTCGGTTCTTCCCCGGCAATGCACAAAGCCGTAAATCAGTTCATAGGATTCGGACATGCCTTCTCCGTCTTTTAAAATTCCTCGCCGATTTTCAACAGCACTTTGACGGCCAGGCCGGTGTCGATTCTTTCCCGATAGACGTCGGGCAGGCGCGAAAGCGGCTCGTAGTCGGAGATCAGCGGCCGGGCATCCAGTTTGCCCTGGGCCATCCAGTTCAGACACTGGATGTTTTCCCCGTGCGTGTTGGAGTTGGAAGCCGTCAGACGGATTTCCTTGAGGTTGACCAGAAAAGGCGCATCCAGGCTGACCGGCGAAAAGATCATGCTCACGATGCAGATTTCTCCGGCGTCTTCCGCCAGAAGCACGGCGCGGTTGATGTTGGCTTTGACACCGGAACACTCGAATATTTTCCGGTAGCCCCCGGGCGCAGCCGCCATCGCCTTCTGATCCGCGTCTTGTTCCAGCGGATCGAAGACGTGATCGGCCCCGTATAAAACGGCGATGTCGCGCTTGGACGCGACCGGTTCGAAAAGAACGACCGGGCTGTAGCCGAGAATTTTGAGCAGCCGGACGGCGCAGAGGCCGATGGGGCCGCCTCCCATGACCAGCGCCGACCCTTTCCGGTCGCTGGTGCAGTTGATGCCGTGCAGCGCGGCGGCAAAGGTTTCCGCCAGCGCCGCGTTTCGGGAATCCACGCCGTCCGGAATAGGAATCAGCATCTGCGGATAGACTTTGACATACTCCGCGAAGCCGCCCGGCAAGTCGCCGATTCCCGCGGTCCGCCGGTTCACCCGGCAGAGGTGCGGCCGGCCGGAAAGGCAGTTGCCGCATTTTCCGCAGTAGGTGGGGCGGATGCAGACTCTCGTTCCCGCGGGGGGACCTTCTGCAGCCGCCCCTTTTTCTACGACGACGGCGCTGATTTCATGTCCCAGGATATAGCCGTCTGCCAGATGACCGCCGGCGACCAGGGAATGATCGGAGCCGCAAAATCCCGTGTTGGCCACTTTGACCAGCACCTCATCTTCAGCAACCGTATAATCGGGCACGTCTTCATAGACGAGGCCTTTGCCTTTGCGAAAGACAACCGCTTTCATGATTCCCTTTTTCCTTCGTAGCAGGGAACGGCGGTGTGACCTCGTGCCACCTCGTGTGACCTTCAGGTCATCAGGTGGTCAGGTTATCTCGACCGTTCTCTACATTCTCTAGTTCTCACATTCCAGAGTAATCTTTTCCACTTTATCCAGATCCTTCTTGTAGAAAAAAGAGCCGGCAAAAAACAACAGGGACGAAATCACCAGAAAGACAGGCACGATCGACATGGCTGCCTCGATGCCATGAAGATCGGAGATCTTCCCGATCGCAATGGGCGCCAGCGATGCCCCAAAAAGATTCTGAACAATCACGCAAACTGAATACGAGATCGCCCGAAGGCCGGGATGGATAACCTCCTGGGTGGCGATAATCGCAGCAGGGGCAAATGCGGAGGCCAGAACGCCCATGCCCAGAAGCGTGAAATACTGCGTTTTCCCCTCCAGGAAGGTAAAAGCAGTAAAGATAAAGAGGGCATTGAGGATGGACGTAATCGCGGGAAACAAAAGCCGCGCATTCGCCCGCTTCTTAAACCACATATCCGCCAGCCACCCTCCCAGGGGCAGCCCGATAATGGCCAGAATCATGAGCATGCTCACCTTCATGCCCGCTTCGCTCATGGGGATGCCCGTCGTCCGGTGAAAATAGGTGGGAAGCCAGACCATGATCGCATTGTTGGCGAAGACACAGCCGATAAACCCGAGATTGGTAAAAATCAGCGAAGGGGTACGGAGAAATTCCCGGACAATATCCATCTTGCCCATTTTGATTTTGCCGGGACCGGTTGTGCAGGCGGCATCGGTCTTCACCAGTTCCACGGTCTTGTAATCCTTGACGAAGAAAAAAAGGATGGCCACGATCGCCCCGGGAATGGCCACCACGCCGAAAGCGTGACGCCATCCCCAGTGAGCGGCGATGAATCCTCCCAGCCCGATTCCGACGGCTGTTCCGAGAGGGATGGACATATTCCAGAGGCCCATCATGCGCGACCGTTTTTCCTCGGGGAACAAGCCCGAAAGCATGGCCGTGCCGGCCGGGGCATATCCGGCCTCGCCGATTCCGATAGCGCCCCGGGTCATGAGCAGCTGTGGAAAGGTCTTGGTGAAGGCGCAGGCCAACGTGGCCATGCTCCATAAAAAGGCCATGATGCCGATGGTATTCTTCCGGCTCCAGCGATCCACAAGAATCGAAACCGGAAGCACAAAAGCGACAATGGACCAGTAAACCATCGACACGAGAAATCCGGACTGGGTGTCGGTCAGCCCCCACTCCTTTTGAATGAAGGGGAAAAGGGAGGTCACGATCATCCGATCCACGTAATCGAAGAAATACAGCAGAAAGAGCAGGGTGAAGATGTAGTAGGTGCTTCGGGTGGACAGCTTGTATTCTTTTGGAGCAGTGACGTTATTCATGAGACCTCCTTCTTCTATAGATTCATAGAAATGGATCTTGCCTCTTTTTCAAGCCGGCATGCCGCCGGCAACTTATTCACATTTGTATCCGCCGAGATTGGCCAGGGCAACGCTGCCGGGGCTGATCACGGAAGGATCTACCTTGACATTGATGCAGGCGGTTTTCCCGGAGGCAAAAGCGGCTTCCAGCGCGGGCTTGATATCTTCGGGCTTTTCCACCATCGCGCCGAAGCCGCCCAGGACTTCCACCATCTTGTGGTAATCCACCCAGCCCAGCTCCGTGCCGTTGGGGATATTGTGCCCCAGCCGCAGCGTCTGGCTGTGCGCGATCATCCCCCAGGACTGATCGTTGCCGATCACGACGACGATGGGCAGCTTCTTGCGGATCGCGGTGTGAAATTCCATAAAGTTGAAGCCGACCGATCCGTCGCCCATGATGAGGAGCACGCGCTTGTCCGGATTTTTGAGCTTGGCCGCGTTGGCGTAGGGAATGCCGACGGCCAGACAGCCGTAAAGGCCATAGTCCAGATACGTGCCGCCCTTTTTGACGGTTCTCGTCATGCCCATCCAGGTGGACGTATCCCCGCCGTCCGCGACGACAATGTCATCCTCGCGGTTCATAAATTCGTTGACCTCTTTGGCCAGTCGCATGGGATGCATGGGCAGGGTCTCGCACTCCCACATCGCTTTGGCGTCTTTTTTGCCGGCCTCATGGGCCGCCCGGACGGTATCCACCCAGGGCTGGAACTGCTTTTTCAGCGTGTCGGCGATTTTCTGCTCGTCGATGACGGCGTTGAGCTCCTTCAGAAACGCCTTGATATCGCTGACGATGCCGAGATCAATCGTGCGGTTGCGGCCGATTTCATCGGCGGCGATATCGACCTGAATAAATTTGGCCGTGGATGGGAAAATTTCGCCAAAGATGTAGAAGAGACTCAACCGGCCGCCCAGGAAGAGCACCAGATCGGTGGTCATGAGCGTGATCATGGCCGAACCCGGCCGGATGGCCAGGGAGCCTTCAAAGCAGAGCGGATGCGTATCCGGCACCACGCCGCGGCCCGCGCCCGCCGTGTAAATCGGAATGCCGATTTTTTCCACGAATTCGAGAATTTCCTTTTCCGCATCGGAATACCACAGACCGCTGCCGCCGATGACGATCGGATTTTTGGCCGCCTTGAGCAGATCGACAACCTTCCGGGTGTTTTCGCGGTCAACCGGTTTGGAAACGACCGTCGTGCGGGGCTTCTTGACCGCAGCCGGATCGACCTTGGCATTGAGAATGTTGCAGGGAAACTCCAGATAAACCGGTCCGGGCCGTCCGCTCATGGCCGCGCGGAAGGCCATGTCCACGTATTCGGGAATCCGTTCCGGAACATAGCAGACGAAGGCTTTCTTCACCATCGGTTCAATGACGGGAAGCTGGGTCATGTCCTGAAGATCCAGTTTTTCCGTGGCCTCGGTGCCCACGCAGCCGGCAATGAGAATGACCGGCGCGTTGGAAAGCCTGGCGCTGGCAATGCCGCTTAAAGCATTGGTAAATCCCGGTCCGGCCGTGACCATCGCCACCGCGGGTTTGCGGGTCAGCCGGGCCGCGG
>Ga0208694_1002935_pt1 | contig 17111 bp, 22 predicted proteins | sample AD_UKC078_MetaG_FD_184442 | JGI IMG/M metagenome (GOLD analysis project Ga0208694, IMG submission 184442) | Active sludge microbial communities of municipal wastewater-treating anaerobic digesters from USA - AD_UKC078_MetaG (SPAdes) (version 2) | ecosystem: Engineered > Bioreactor > Anaerobic >...
CAAAATCTAGGACACCCTCGCAGGCTGAGAGTGTGCGTTTGCAATTTGTTCAAAATTGCCCCTCAACATGGTATTGCGGTATAGTTAGCTCATTATGAGCGTAACCCTAACCCATCATTCAAGCGGGACTGGCTAAAGCCAGCCCCTTAATTCAAACGTTAGCCAATACATAGGAGAAATCATGAGCATCAACAAAGTTAGTCTTTCCATAGTAGTTTTGGCAGCTTTAATGGCTGGCTGTGCCGCACAGGTTACAAGTTCAACCCCAAGTACGGTTGTAGTTCGTGCTAGCGTACCCGACACTGGGGTGGAAAAAGCTTTGGAGTTAGCGGAAGCCGAGTGTGCTAAACGTAAGCTATCCGCCCGTGTACGCTCTGTAACATCGCCTAATACTGACCGATATATTTTTGACTGTATCTAAACCCTAAAACCAATAAATTTTAATGGGTTGTAATCTATGAAAAAATTCAAAGTTGAGTTAATTTTTGAGTCATCTGGAGATAAAAACTCTGATCCGTCGCTCACTACTGAAGTCACAGCAAAAGACGAGATAGAGGCATTAGATTTAGCAAAAGTTAACTTAAAAAAAGAAAAACCTGATATGAATTTCATGAAGGTTTGGTGTTGGCACATTGAAACACTTCGTGGCTAACCCATCCATCAAGCGGGACGCGCTAAAGCGCCCCCCTTATGTCAAACGTTGTGCATCTTTAAATTCAGGGATAACAAATGAGTATTGATTGGACAATAAAAGCCACAGACATCTCAATCGTCTTTGCCACTCTCGTTGGCCCAATCTTAGCCATCTGGGCATCAGAGTGGAGGCAGAAGAATCGTCAAAACCAAGAACGAAAAGAGTGGGTCTTCCGCACTTTAATGACAACTCGCTCTGCGCGACTACACCCTGACCATATTCAAGCGTTAAATCACATCGTTTTTGCGTTTTCAAACCAGCCGGAGATAGTTGATGCATGGGGTCTATATTTTGAACATCTGAAAACAACCCAAACCCAAGAAAATCAGGCTCATTGGCAAGATAAGGCAAACACCCTGCTTGCAAAGCTAATTCATCTAATGGCGAAAGATTTGAATATCCCATTCTCTGAAACCGATATAACTCAGCCATCTTATTACCCTCGCTTATATGAACTTACTGAATCTGAGCAATTAGAACTTCGTAAATTACTTCTTGAAGTTCTTCGTAACGAACGCAGCATAAACATGAATGCAACCGTATTTACTCCACCTCAATCATAGTATGCACAACCCATCATTCAAGCGGGACGCCTAACGGCGCCCCTTAATTCAAACGTTAGATTGCAGGGATCGCCATGACGAAACTTTCCTTCAAGACCGTCCTAGCGTGCTTGCTGTGCCTATGCATAGGAGGCACCGTTGCAGCCGTTTACTTCCAAACGCAGTACGGCTTGAGCCGAGAATGGATTCCGCTCACTAAGCCAGAATCAAATCGTCGTGGCATTGGGTACTCGTTTGAATCTCTTTTTGCATCCGACATTTCTCTTCCAGAAATCACAAGCATTTCCGGAAAGGCCAAGCTTGTAGAGGCAACGGACGCATCTGGATTCGGTGTTGGGTACGTAACTGAGGTCTCAATCGATCCGCTTGACCTCAGCAAAGTGCCAGAGGAATACAAGGAAGATCGCGTTGAGATGATTGATGGCCATGAAGTCAAAGCTCTCGGAATCAACCAGGTTACCTTTCAGGCAACGCTAACCTTCCTATTGAAAGATGCTGATGGATTCTTGCTCAAGGAAGTTGTGAGCGAGTCGCACTTCATTGAGTCAGGGAAAACAAACCGATTGCAAAGCATCGCGCCTGGGAGCATCTCCAACTCACTTGCCTCGCGGGTCAAGGCTATAGATGTAACGCTGAACATCGAGAAGTGCGTTACATGTCGAAACCAGTAGCGCAATCTAACTACTCGCTCAAGCGGACCAATCAATCGCTTCGCGATTGATGTGGCCGCTTAGCTCCAGCGTTAGGCGCCAAAATCTTGAAGCCTCGTCACTTTGCCGCAATTCAGTTCGCAATTCTGGCTATTTATTTGTGGGCTAGCTGGTTGTTGCTTCTGTCGCCACCCGAGCGAGCGATAGGTCAACTTGAATTTATGTTTGCACCAAACCATGAAAACCGAACATTCTTCATCTTCTTTGCTGTAGCACCCATTATTACAACAGCACTTAGCATTGCGTTTTGCTTTCAGCGCGCAAACTTAGTACCATTTGGTAGTTGGTTAGCGGCAGTTGCTTTAATGTGCTTTGCTGCAGCTATTTGGTTATTTGATACATCGCTTATTTTAGGTTTTGGGTTTGGTTGCGCGTTTGCGGTCTATTCACGTTTTGCGCCTAACCCATCATTCAAGCGGGACGCCTAACGGCGCCCCTTAATTCAAACGTTGGGCGTCTTCAAATGAGGGCTTGAGCTATGGTCACCCGTAGGGAATTTATTCTTTCTGGACTCGCCTCAGTTGGTGGAATTTCGACCTTGTCATCATGCTCATCTGAAACAGGCGCCGAGAGTTACGAAAGTACCGTACAAAACACGTGGCGCCATAGTAAGGGCGAGGCTGCTGAAAAATCCGCTCTCCTTCGCGAACTGGTGCGCTATGCGACTTTGGCACCATCGAGTCACAACACTCAATGCTGGAAATTTCGCATCGAAAATGCCTCTATTTCGATATTGCCGGATCTTTCGCGCCGATGCCCCGCGGTCGATCCGGATGACCACCACCTTTTTGTCTCGCTCGGTTGCTCAGCTGAAAACCTGATTCAGGCGGCTTTGGCCAATGGTCTGATGGGAAATGTCACCTTCGATACCGCCGGGGGTAACGCCCTACGCATATCACTGGAGTCAACGCGCGCGTTTACTTCCACCCTTTTTCAGGCAATACCAGAACGTCAAAGCACACGTGCCGAATACGATGGAAAGCCTCTCACCAGGCAGGAACTTGAACTGCTTGAGAAGGCCGGTACCGGAAACGGCGTTCGGTTGATCCTCCTCGCCGAGCGAGAGGCAATGGAGAAAGTTCTGGAGTATGTCGTTCAGGGCAATACAACCCAGATGAACGATCGCGCTTTCGTCGAGGAACTGAAGAAATGGATTCGCTTCAGTGGTGACGAGGCTGTTCGAACCGGGGACGGGCTCTACTCGGCATCATCAGGCAATCCTTCTTTGCCCCCGTGGCTGGGCAACCTGCTATTTGACTTTTTCTTCACACCAAAGAACGAGAACGACAAATACGCGAAACACGTGCGAAGTTCAGCGGGAATCGCGATCTTCGTCGCGGACGATGCCAGTCCTGCCCATTGGGTCGAAGTGGGCCGCTGCTACGAGCGCTTTGCTCTCCAGTCGGCGGCATTGGGGATTCGCAACGCGTTTCTGAACCAACCCGTGGAGGTGCCGGCATTGAGGCAACAGTTCGCAACATTCCTTGGTGTTGGTAACCACAGACCTGATCTGGTTGTTCGTTTCGGTCACGGCCCCAAGCTACCGCCGTCTCTGCGGCGTCCGTTGCAGGCGGTGCTGGTTTGATTCGACGAAAATCCTCGCCGCCAGTCATCAGATGAACACACTCTGCTTGCGCACCATCAAAGCCGGTACGGCCTACTTTTTCTTGGCGTTTGGCGCGGGCTTCTTCATGGGAACGATACGTGTACCTTTTCTGGTGCCACGCCTCGGCGAACGTGTCGCAGAACTCATCGAGATGCCGTTCATGTTCATCGTCATCGCCTTGGCGGCACGCTTCATCACAAAACGGTTCGCCTTGCCGGCTACCGTCATTATCCGCCTGACCACCGGCTTTCTTGCCTTGGGTTTGCTGATTACAGCCGAACTCTTGCTCGCCGTGGCCCTTCAGGATCGGTCTCTTGGCGAATATGTCTCTAGCCGCGATCCAGTATCGGGTTCAGTCTATCTGGCAATGCTCGCGCTGTTTGCAGCGATGCCACTCGTTATCACGCGCTTGCATTTCGGTCGCGACCATGCGTAAGCCCAAGCCATCATTCCACCGGACGCTGCGCGATGAAGCCTCGCAGCGCCGGCGAATTCAAACGTTAGGGCGCCTCATTTAGCACTTGATTTTAGTGCAATAAAGGTATATTTTATATACCATGATTACATTTGAATTTGACGAAGCGAAAAGTCAGGTTAATCTTCTGAAACATGGCATCAACTTTATTGATGCACAAGATTTATGGAGCGACCCAAGATTATTGGAAATCCCTGCTAAAACCGAAGATGAACCGAGATACTTAATGATCGGGCTAATTAACACAAAGCATTGGTCAGCGGTTATCACCTACAGGGGTGTAAATATTCGGCTTATTTCTGTTCGTCGCTCACGCACCGAGGAGGTGGCATTATATGAAAGCTAAAAACTTTGAAAAACAATTTGATGAAGATGTTGACATTACGGCTCTACTCGACGTTTCAAAAGCAAAGCGTGTTTTACAAAAGCAAAAACGCGTGAACGTTGATTTCCCGACATGGATGATTGAATCCTTAGACAGAGAGGCTGGGAAGCTAGGCGTTACCAGACAGTCTGTTATTAAGGTGTGGCTTGCCGAGCGTCTTGAAAAGTCTGCTCTAACCCATCCATCAAGTGGGACGCGCTAAAGCGCGCCCCTTATGTCAAACGTTGGGCCTCCACGGCCCACAGGTTGAGGCCTCCGCTCGACAATGGATAAGAACGAAGCAATGTCTGCGATAGCTTTACAAAGCCAATGGCAAGAAACCGTACGCGAGAACATCCGCGAAGACGCCTCGTTCAGCAAGGCGCACCTGTTGATGAACGCCCTAGCCGCCACGATTGCCAGTTATGGTTTGTTTGCCAATAGTCCAGCCGTCGTTATTGGCGCCATGATCGTTGCTATGTTGTTGGGGCCTATAGTCGGCGTTTCATTGGCGCTGGTGGACAGCGATGCAAAGATTCTATTAAAGAGTTTGTTATCGCTGCTTTCCGGAGCAGTCGCGGTGCTTGCGACCGCATTCGTCGTTGGTATTGTCCACAAAGACATACCGATTACCAGCGAAATCATGGTGCGAACCGCCCCCAATTTTCTGGATCTCATGATTGCATTAGCAGGCGGTGCCGCAGGTGCCTATGCAACCGTTTCTTTCCGGTTGAGTTTGGCTCTAGTTGGCGTTGCCATCGCGACCGCCTTGGTGCCGCCGTTGTCTTCTGCGAGTATTCTGCTCGCGCGCGGCGAAGTCGCCCTGGCGCTTGGCGCCCTTGAGCTGGCCGTTGTCAATCTGGTCGCCATCCAGTTTTCCGCCTCTATCGTATTGTGGCTAACCGGTTTTCGTCGCGTTACCAGTACCTCAGGGGAGCCCATTACCAAGTTCCTAGAGCAGAATCTGCTGAGCATTGTCATCCTGGTGACCCTCGGCATCTCGCTGTCAGTCAGTTCCCGCTACGCGATTGCCAAGCAACTCTTCGAGACGAAAACCCGCTTCACCCTGCAGCAGGAAATTAATTCCTCCTTAGGAAGTTACGTGTCGGGAGTACGCTTTGAGAAAGTGCCGGGGAAAACCATTGTGAGAGCGGTGGTGCGCGGCCCGAATCCGCCTTCCGCCAAACAGGTCGCGGCCATGGAAGATCAATTACCATCCCCTCCTGATGGTACGCGTGTGTCACTGCGGATCCGCTTTGTTCAGGTGGTGATCCTTGATCGAGACGGCCTGCTACATTCAGATACGGCGTTTGGGAGCGATGAATAGCAAGGAATAAGAAGGGGCCGGCCCACCCCATCATTCCACCGGTTGCTGCGCGATGAAGCCGCGCAGCCCGGTGAATTCAAACGTTAGGCATCAACACTGGATGCACTAACTTAAGGAGGTAGATTATGAATAAAATTTGCCAAAGTTGTGGCTACCCAATGAAAAGGGATAAAAAAGGTGGTGGTTCAAATGCAGATGGCTCTTTAAACGAAAAATATTGCTCAATGTGTTATGAAAATGGCAGGTTTCTAAGCCGTCCAGATATTGATACTGCTCAAAAATTTCAAAAGTTTTGCATTCAAGAAATGAAAAATAGTGGAATGAATGGTATTTTGGCTTGGTTATTGACGCGCGGCATACCAAAGCTTGAACGCTGGAAAAAATAAGTAGTTGGCCAAGGCGATAAAGCGCAATTCGCAAAGTACGATGGCGTTAGCATATTGCGCCTTATCTATGTTACGTTTATGACCTGACTGCTGCCCACTAAAGGCACATGCCTGAGGGTTCTGAAAGTGAAAATATTGCGAGTAATCTGGTACTGTTCAAATGACCTATTTTTACCAGTTAAAACATGTTTAAAAACGCTGTTTTTTAACGCAACCTTTTTCGATGCTCTGCGAGCCTTATAAATAAAGACTTGCAGAGGAGAAAAATTTTCACGATGATTTTTTAATGCGATTTAGTGTTTTTTTACACAAAAATTTAGACGTAGTTTTGGCAGTTTGTGTGCCAAGTTTTTATGTAAATCTTTGCGATCTAAATATCGCCCCTACGCACTTTTTCAATCAGTTTAATGAGGCCGTTTTCGAGTTCTTGTGCTGATTTTTTGGCGCGTTCGGTTGGGTTTTTAATGCTTTTTAAGTCGTAGGTTGGGCGGTCTAGCGCAATATAGAGTTTTAGTTTTTGATTGGCGTCCGGCTTTTCGTAAATGGCAATTCGGCATGGCGCAAAAACAATAAATTCCGGGTGGTCTAGCATAATTTCTGTGCCCATGCCCAAGTTACACACTGCGTGCACTTCTTTAATGCCTTGCGGGTCAATGTCGCGCTTTTTCATTTGCTCGGCAATATTAAAACTTGCCGGGCTCACGTAATTCATGCCGGCTGATACGCTTTTAAGGCTATCAAGCAGGTCTTGATAAGTGATGCCATCATTGACCGGTACTTCATAAATGGCGCTGTTGGGGTCTATTGGTGGCATGTCGCCGCTTGGATTGGCCGTGGCGCAACCCACGCTCAACAGCATGAGCAAATACAACAAGTTTAAGGGGGTTCGCATGATGCTCTCCTGATTAGTTAAGTGCATCTTGGCGCAATTTTGCCGTGTGTACTGTAACTGTGGTTACATAATGAAAGATAGCTTCACGGCAGCAGGCTAAGTTAAGTTTTTTAAAGCGCGTTGAATCTCTTTACGGCTGTGCGCGGGCGCCAGCAACTGCATAAAATCAATCATAAAACCGCGTAAAAAGGCATCTTTTCTCACCCCCAAATAAGTGGTACTCATGGGGAATAAATGGCTAACATCCAACATGGCTAAATTGCTGTCGCGCACAGGGTCATAAGCCATTTGCGCCAAGAGGCCAATACCTAAACCAAGTGTGACATAGGTTTTAATCACATCTGCATCAATCGCGGTAAGTACCACATTGGGTTCAATGCCGGCATCATGAAATACGCTACCTACCAACGTGCCGCCAGTAAAGCCGTAGTCGTAAGTCACAATCGGATAACTGGCGATTTTTTCTAAGGTCAGCGGCAAGTCATTCAGAAGCGGGTGATCATGCGGCACCACCACGCAACGATTCCACTGATAGCAAGGCAGGCATAATATTTCGTCATATTGGCTAATGCTTTCCGTGGCAATACCAACGTCTGCCTCACCACTGACAATTTGCTCTGAAACCTGTTTTGGGCTGCCCTGGTGAATCGTTAGCTTAATTTCAGGGTGCATTTGTATAAACGCTTTAACGGCGGCAGGCAACCTATAGCGCGCCTGCGTGTGCGTGGTGGCGATGGTGAGCGAACCAGTAGTCACGTTCGAAAACTCATCCCCTACGCGCTTAATACTTTCCATCTCACGCATAATGCGTTGTGCAAGCTGAATGACGATTTCTCCCGGCTCGGTTACACCGATCAAACGTTTACCATTACGCTGAAAAATTTGCAGGCCTAACTCTTCTTCTAATAGCTGAATTTGCTTACTCACCCCTGGCTGAGAAGTATGTAACGCCTCGGCTGCTGTAGAAATGTTAAGCTTGTTTTTAGCAACTTCATGCACATAACGTAATTGGTGAATTTTCATAGGGTAATTTTAAACTTTTATATAACTATTGGCTATATATTAGAACAATTGATTATAAAAGCAATTGTTAAACGATGTTATATTACGCACCTCAATAAAGCCTTACTAATTGCGCAATAACTTAAGCAAAATACTTTGCAAAGTAAAAATTTAATTTTGGATGATTCAGCATGAAAATTAGAGACTTAGACCTCTCTGAAAGCACCCTATCGCACGACCACGAAGCGCTCGGCTTGCCACCCTTAGAGCGCCAAATAGCCGAGGCTGCAGTTCACCCTATTTTAATCACCGCCTCATATCTAGCCATTGCCACGCTACTGGGCTTGGCTTTTTTTCTACTCTATAAATTATTTAATGGTCATCAGACTTCAGGCCTAGAACTCATTAATGAAGCCTTGCATAACCCCATCTTTTGGAATGCCGTGATTGTGGGGCTCATTGCGCAGGCCATTGATGGTGCGCTAGGCATGGCCTACGGCTTAACTTCCAGTTCGTTTTTATTAGCTGCCGGTGCATCCCCTGCGCTTGCTACGGGCGCTACGCATTTGGCTGAAGTATTCACCACAGGCATATCTGGCGTTTCACATGTCAAACTTGGCAACGTGAACAAAAAGCTGTTTTTAAACTTATTGATTCCAGGCATTATCGGTGTATTGCTCGGTGCTTATGTCATCACCAATGTGGATGGCAAAGCGATTAAACCCTACATCAGCGGCTATTTACTGATTATGGGGTTATACATATTAAGCAAAGCTTTTAAGCACATCACGCTAAGAACTGACATTGAATCTGCTAAAGTAGCCCCTTTAGCGGTTTTTGGCGGTTTTATGGACACCGCAGGTGGCGGTGGCTGGGGGCCCATTGTCACGACTTCATTAGTGGGTGCAGGCCATAACCCGCGCACCACCATTGGCTCAGTTAATTTTGCCGAGTTTTTCTTAACGGTTATTTCTGCTACGGCATTTTTTGCACTGCTAGATGGCCAAGTGTGGGTTATTGTGGCGGGCTTAGTGGTTGGCGGCTTATTTTCTGCACCATTTGCAGCTTACGCCACGCGGCACTTTAAAACAAAGACGTTATTGATTTTAGTTGGCGGCCTGATTAGCTCTGTGAGCATCTATAGCTTGAGCAAACTTTTTTAATTACAAAACTTTTAATTTAATTACTGAATCAAATCCTTTATGTATCAATACGATGAAATAGATCAACAAATTGTTGATGAGCGCGTTGCGCAATACCGCGATCAGACCCGACGCTACCTTGCGGGTGAACTGACTGAAGATGAGTTTCGTCCACTGCGCTTACAAAATGGCTTGTATATTCAGCGCCAGGCTCCCATGCTGCGTATCGCCGTGCCTTACGGCATGCTTTCAAGCAAACAACTGCGTAAATTAGGTGATATTGCTAAAAAGTATGATAAAGGTTACGGGCATTTTTCTACGCGCCAAAACTTGCAACTTAACTGGCCAAGACTAGAAGATACGCCTGATATTCTGGCAGAACTCGCCACCGTGCAGATGCACGCTATTCAAACCTCTGGTAACTGCATCCGCAACATCACCACCGACCAGTTTGTTGGCATTGCCCCCGATGAAGTGATTGACCCACGCGCGATGGCTGAAATTATCCGTCAATGGAGTACGTTTCACCCTGAATTTGCATTGCTACCACGCAAATTTAAAATTGCCGTTTCTGGCACCAAAGAAGACCGCGCCATCGTGCAAGCACATGATATCGGGCTAGAATTCTACCGTGACGCAAATAACCAAATTGCGATTAAAGTCTGGGTAGGCGGCGGTTTAGGGCGCACGCCGATTCTAGGTACCGTCATTCGTGACCATCTGGAATGGCAGCACGCCCTCACCTACTGCGAAGCCATTATTCGTGTTTATAACTTGCATGGTCGCCGCGATAACATCTACAAAGCGCGCATCAAAATTTTGGTTAAAGCACTCGGTATTGATGAATTCCGCAAGCAGGTTGAAGCAGAATGGTTGCATCTCAAAGATAACGAAAACACCATCACTGCAGCTGAACTGGCACGCGTTGCAAAACACTTTGACGCGATGCCCTACGAAACACTACCAGTACAAGATGCCAGCTTTGAAGCTGCTATTGCAGGTGACCCGGCCTTTGCTGCCTGGGTAAAACGGTGCGTACATCCACACAAACAAGCGGGTTACCGCGCTGTCACACTTTCACTTAAACCGCACGGTAGCGCACCTGGCGATATCACATCAGAACAAATGTGGGCCGTAGCCGATTTAGCAGACGAATTCAGCTTTGGTGAATTGCGCTCATCGCACGAGCAAAACCTGATTTTAGCCGATGTAAGACTGAGTGACTTATATGCGCTTTGGGAAAAGGCCCGTGCAAATAGCTTAGCAACACCGAACATTGGCTTACTGACAGACATTATTTGCTGCCCAGGTGGTGATTTTTGCTCACTTGCCAACGCAAAAAGCATCCCCATTGCAGAAGCTATTCAGTTGCAATTTGACAATCTTGATTACCTGCATGATATTGGCGAGTTAGAGTTGAACATTTCTGGCTGCATGAATGCCTGCGGTCATCACCATGTTGGCCATATCGGCATTTTGGGTGTGGATAAAGATGGTTCAGAATGGTACCAAGTGACCATCGGTGGTAAACAAGGCAACGATGCCAGCATTGGCAACGTGATTGGCCCTTCATTCTCAGCCGATGAAATGCCTAACGTGGTACAAAAACTGATTGAAGTTTATTTAAAAGAACGCACTGCAGAAGAGCGTTTTATTGACACTGTGCGTCGCTTGGGTATTGCACCGTTCAAAGCGCATGTCTATGCCACAAAAGAAACAAACACAGAGGTAACAGCATGAGTCGTTTAATTACGCTGAAAAATGGCATTGCGGAAGTCACTACTGATCAATGGACTTTGGTTAACCTGCCAGAGTCACAAGTTGAAGCGCGTAAACAGGCCGGTAAAGTGGTGCTTTTCAAATTAACGGGTGAACAAACCGTGACGGATGCACAAATTGCGAATACGGTGATTCCTGAAACTGGCAATATTATTGTACCGTTAAGCGTTTTTATTGCGCGCCAGCAAGAATTAAAAACGCGAATCGCGAAAGGCGAAATTGGCGTATGGTTGGCCACGCATGAACTGTTAGAAAGCCTGACCCAAGCATGGGCCGATTTAAACAGTCTGCCCATCATCGCAATATTTGTTGAGCGTTTTGCTGATGGCCGCATTTTCTCTCTTGGTAATTTATTGCGTACGCGACTAGGTTTTAAAAATGAATTACGTGCGTTTGGTGACGTGTTGCGTGACCAACTATTTTTCTTAAAGCGTAGTGGTTTTACCAGTTTTGTTATTCGTGCCGATCGCTCAGCAGAAGACGCAATTGCCAGTCTTAATGATTTCACGCAACCTTATCAGGGTGCTGTGGATGAGCCGCGTCCAGTATTTAAGCGCTATAACAGAGGCGCATAAATGACCGATCATTTCGACTCAGGGGTGACGATGCTAAAGCCAGCGGCAAATAACCCTGCCACGCGGCCGTCGCTTACCGATGCACTTATCGTCAGCGTCAATGCGAAAGCAGAGAATGCGCTATCGCTACTCCGTCAGGTAAGTATAGAGTTCGGTATAAACAATGTCACTTTCGCCAATAGCTTTGGTGCTGAGGACATGGTGCTGACTGACATCATTCTAAAGCATGCACTCCATATTGAAATTTTCTCTTTAGATACAGGCCGCTTACCTGCTGAAACTTATGATTTAATCAGCGCCACTGAAAAAAATTACAACACCAAGCTTAACGTATACTTTCCAGAAGCAGATGCGATTGAAACTTACGTTAAAACAAATGGTATCAATGCGTTTTATGAATCCATCGAACTACGCAAGGCCTGTTGCCACATGCGTAAGGTTGAGCCGTTACAGCGCGCGCTAAAAAATAAATCCGCATGGATTACCGGCATGAGGGCCGCGCAAGCAACCACCAGAGCAAGCCTGCCTGTGAGAGAATTTGATACCGCAAACCAGCTTGAAAAACTTAACCCGCTGAGTGATTGGACAGAACAAGAAGTCTGGGCCTATATTCGCTTGCATGAAGTGCCCTATAATAAGCTACACGACCAATTTTACCCGAGCATTGGCTGTGCGCCTTGTACTCGTGCCGTGGCAATGGGCGAAGACATTCGCGCGGGACGCTGGTGGTGGGAAGACCCACAAAACAAAGAATGTGGCCTGCACGTTAAGAAGTAAAAATTGAAGTAATACATTAAAATAGCTATATATCTTATTGAATAAAATGAATAAACAACCATTATCACATCTTGATTGGCTTGAAGCCGAAGCCATCCACATTCTGCGCGAAGTTGCAGGCCAATGTAGCAACCCCGTGCTACTTTTTTCAGGTGGTAAAGACTCGCTTTGTATTTTGCGATTGGCTGAAAAAGCCTTTCGACCTGGCAAGTTTCCATTTCCATTGCTACACATTGATACAGGACACAATTATCAAGAGGTCATCAATTTTCGCGACCAACGTGCCGCAGAACTTGGTGAGCGCTTGATTGTTCGTTCAGTTGAAGACTCGATGAAGCGTGGTACGGTTGTTTTAAAAACTGCTGATGAACCGCGCAATAAACATCAATCGGTAACCTTGCTCGAAGCCATTGAAGAATTTGGTTTTGATTGCTGCATTGGCGGCGCAAGGCGCGATGAAGAAAAAGCACGTGCAAAAGAACGTATTATGAGCTTCCGCGATGAGTTTGGTCAGTGGGATCCAAAAAATCAGCGCCCAGAATTATGGAACCTCTACAATGCTCGCTCCCATAAAGGTGAGAATATTCGTGCATTTCCAATTTCTAACTGGACAGAAATGGATGTTTGGCAGTACATAGAGCGCGAAAATCTACAACTTCCAAGTATTTATTTTGCGCATCAGCGCGATGTGGTAATGCGTGGCGGTGCGATTGTGCCAATTAACGTGCCGCTGCCTAATGGCGAGGTGGTCAATCCACCTAAACCAGGTGAAGAAATCATCAATATGCAAGTGCGCTTTCGTACGGTGGGCGACATCACCTGCACAGCCCCTGTGATTTCAGATGCCGACAATGTGAGCAAAATCGTTCTCGAAACCGCCACCACCACCATTACCGAACGGGGGGCTACCCGCTTGGATGACCAAACCTCAGACGCTTCAATGGAGCAACGCAAAAAAGAAGGTTATTTCTAAATGACAACACAACACAACGACTCACTTTTACGCTTCATGACCTGCGGCAGCGTGGATGACGGTAAAAGCACGCTGATTGGACGCCTGCTTTTTGACACCAAAACGATTTTGGCCGATACGCTCACGCAGATTTCAAATACTTCAAAAAAACGCGGCATGGAAGCGGTGGATTTATCACTGCTCACTGATGGTCTGCAGGCTGAGCGTGAGCAAGGGATTACCATTGATGTCGCTTACCGCTATTTCAGCACAGGCACACGAAAATACATTATTGCGGATGCGCCTGGCCACGAACAATATACACGCAATATGGTCACCGCTGCATCCACAGCAAACTTAGCAATTATTTTGATCGATGCGCGCCGTGGTGTGCTTACGCAAACCCGCCGCCACAGCTATTTAGCCCATTTAGTAGGCATTCAGCATATTGTTGTTGCAGTCAACAAGATGGATTTAGTCAATTACGACCAAGCCATTTATGACAAAATTTGTGCTGATTACACCGCATTTGCTAAAGAAATTGGCTTAGCGCAAGCCCGCGACATCCGCTTTATTCCAATGTCTGCACTTAATGGCGATATGTTGGTGGATCGCTTAGATAACATGCCTTGGTATCAGGGTGAGACACTAATTGAAATTCTAGAAAAGGCCCCAGCTGCCGATACTGAGCTATCTGAAGAGTTTCGCTTTCCGGTTCAATTTGTTTGTCGCCCACATGCCAGTGCCGATGCAGATTTGCACGACTTTAGAGGTTTTATGGGCCGTGTTGAAAGTGGTGATATTGCCGTGGGTGATGCGGTAACAGTATTACCCAACGGCTATCAATCAAAAGTGAAAGCCATTCAACTTGGTGAAACTCAGCTTCAGAGCGCGCAAACCGAGCAGAGCGTTACGCTGTTATTAGAAGATGAAATTGACACTTCACGCGGCGATATGATTGTGAAAACAGGTAGCAACATTGCCCCTGTTAAGCAAATAGAAGCATTTGTTTGCTGGCTTTCAGAAACACCCTTGTCTCCGGCGCGCACCTATATTATCCGCCACACCACACGTGAATCTAAAGCCAAAGTGGGTGCCATTGCCTATAAAGTAGATGTCAATACGCTTGTGCAACAGTCAGCGACTGACCTGAAAATGAATGACATCGCACGCATCAGCTTTAAACTCGCACAGCCACTGATGGTAGACAGCTACAGCCAAAACCGTGCGACTGGCGCGTTTATTGTGATTGATGAAAGCACCAACAATACTGTTGGTGCTGGTATGATTGTTTAACGTCTATTTGATATGGCGCAAAAATTAAGCCATGCAATTAAACTAAATTTCTAATAAAATAGCATTTTAAGCTTTTAGCTGTTAAGGACTGATGAAATGACCTATGTTGTCACCGAAAATTGTATTCAATGTAAATATACCGACTGTGTGGATGTTTGCCCAGTGGACTGCTTTGTAGAAGGCCCAAACTTTTTAGCCATTGACCCTGACGAGTGCATTGATTGCACCTTGTGCGTGGCAGAATGCCCAGCAGAGGCTATTTTTGCTGAAGATGATGTCCCTGCCGACCAACAAGAGTTTATTGCACTCAACGCCCGTTTAGCAAAAGTATGGCCGGTGATCTCTGCACGAAAAGAGCCACTTGAGGATGCGGATGCCATGAATGGCGTGCCAGATAAGCGTGATTTACTGGTTGAGTAAACGCTAATATTCGAGGTTTTCACCAAGGAGGCTATGCCTCCTTTTTTGTTGGCTGCGCATTTGTCTTTCACTAAAACTATGTTGTAATGGCATTTTTTCACGATAAGTAAAGCATGAAAGATACATTAAAAGTAGGTTTACAATATACGCACACGTTTGTTGTGCCACAGTCTAAAACCGTGCCTGCCTTGTACCCAGAAGCAAACGAATTTATCGCCATGCCAGAAGTATTTGCCACGGGTTTTTTAGTAGGCTTTTTAGAGTGGGCATGCATTAAAGCTATCCACCCCTACCTTGATTGGCCGCGAGAGCAAACCGTTGGCACTCACATTAATGTCAGTCACCAGGCCGCCACACCCATAGGTTTAGCAGTTACTGCCCTCGTTGAATTGATTGCATTAGAGGGCAGAAAGCTTACCTTTAGAGTAGAGGCACACGATGGCATTGATTTAATTTCAAAGGGCACGCACGAGCGCTTTATTATCAATCGAGAAAAATTTGAGGCCAAATTGGCCGATAAAATGACAAAAAAATCATAATTTATGGGGATGTAAATAATTTATGAAGCTCATTTCTAACCTAGCCCTTGCGGGCGGCCTCAGCTGGGCAAGCGGCCTGCGGCTATACATCACCGTATTTGCGGTGGGTATGATGAATAAATTTGGCTATATTGACCTACCCGCCACACTTGATATTTTAAGCAACCCGATTGTTATTGCTGTAGCTGGCATACTGGCGGTGATTGAATTTTTAGCGGACAAAATCCCCTACGTAGATACCGCCTGGGACAGCATTCAAACCTTCATTCGCATTCCCGCTGGCGCGTTACTCGCCATGGGGGCGATTAACACGAGCGACCCGATAATTGCCACGATTGCCGCCCTACTCGGCGGCTCACTGGCAGGTGCAACCCACGCCACCAAGGCAGGTAGCCGCGCGCTCATTAACATCTCCCCTGAACCCGTTAGCAACATCGCCGCCTCGTTCACTGAAGAAAGCGCACTCATTACAGGCGGCTGGCTAGTATTTGCCCACCCTGCCGTGTTTATTGGTGTGTTATGCGGGTTTATATTATTGCTGTTTTGGTTGCTGCCCAAGGTTTGGCGCGGGGTTAAAATGGTGTTGAGTAAATTGAAAATTTGAACTTCTACTTAAACAGTTGATTTTGATGCCCTAATAATTCAAATTGATAGGGCAAATTTCCATGCGCTCGAACTTTTAATACAAAATCATTTTTTATCACATCGTGCGCATCCACCTCAATCCACCAGCAATTAGCAAAATCTTTACATTTTTGGTCATTTACCCCATGTGTATGCTTAATTTCAATTACCAGCACAGGGTTATCACTGGCATCTAAAATAACCACATCTGGTCGCCTGCCAATTTCTTTTAAAGACCACTCTAGCTTAGCTACATGCCCAAAAATAAATGGCAACACTGTTTCAATGCCTGTAGGTGTTTCAAATTGCATAGTGGGCATCGGCCCTTGCTTATTTAGCGAATTTTCAAAAACAATTGCCACGCGCTCTTTTGCTTGTGTATGCAGTTTCTGAGACTTTCCGTAACGGCACCCCACAGCCTCATCAGGATAATGCTTAAAATGTACTTTTTTGTTCTTACTCTTAGCCAGAAGCACTTCTCGATTGCACCCATAGCATAAATAGCGTCCTCTGCCCGCACTTAAGTCTGCACGATTGGCACCAATCACTTTATTTTGATTTTCTATCAATAGCATGAGGGATTTGCATACTATCCCCCAGCTACCGCACTTAAATCGGTTAATACTCGATATTTATACTTTGAAAATACAATCCAATTGTTATATCGGCTGTGCCAACGACCATGATTTCGACAAATACTTTCAACTACTTTGCCTACTTGCTCATTGATAGGATGCCAAACAGCAATATCACCCGAGGGCAGTTTTCTTACATATACAGGCACATTGTTGATGTGATAAATCGCATCATAACTCATTATTTTTACTCCAAATTAACAAAGGAGTAGTTAGGTTAGGTAAACTTTATCTTTTAAAACAGTGGCAAATGAATTGCCCCGGATGCAGTAGACACTTTTAAGCCTCATAATTACGCTTAAAAGGAGCATCAAATGGTTAGCAAAAGATTTACAGAAGAATTCAAATTAGAA
>Ga0208694_1002950_pt1 | contig 17063 bp, 16 predicted proteins | sample AD_UKC078_MetaG_FD_184442 | JGI IMG/M metagenome (GOLD analysis project Ga0208694, IMG submission 184442) | Active sludge microbial communities of municipal wastewater-treating anaerobic digesters from USA - AD_UKC078_MetaG (SPAdes) (version 2) | ecosystem: Engineered > Bioreactor > Anaerobic >...
GGCTGGTTCAGGCTCTCGCCCATTGACCAATATTCCTCACTGCTGCCTCCCGTAGGAGTCTGGTCCGTGTCTCAGTACCAGTGTGGGGGACCTTCCTCTCAGAACCCCTAATGATCGTTGCCTTGGTAAGCCATTACCCTACCAACTAGCTAATCATGCGCATGCCCATCCATAAGTGATAAATCTTTAAGATAATAGTGATGCCACTATTATATGTTATGCGGTATTAGTCCGAATTTCTCCGGGTTATCCCCCGCTTATGGGAAGGTTGCATACGTGTTACGCACCCGTGCGCCGGTCGCCACCAAACTATTGCTAGTCCGTGCTGCCCCTCGACTTGCATGTGTTAAGCCTATCGCTAGCGTTCATCCTGAGCCAGGATCAAACTCTTCATTGTAAAATTTGTTCCTATAATCACTCAAGAATCCTAAATTATTGTCGTAATTGACGGTCAGGTCTTACATGAAAAAGAGAATTACTCCCTTTCCGCATTTCCTTTCCTTATACTACATTTTTGTTGTTCATTTCTATCAAAGAACGATGCGCTTCTCATAATGGCCAAAAAAATCTGACCGAAAAGGACTGCAAAGGTAATACCTTTTTTTAAATCCACAAAACTTTTAAGATTATTTTTAAAAAAAATAAATAACCAAAAAAAATACCACAAAAAAAAACAGTCACCTCCCACCTGAAAGCGGGTGCAAAAATAAAAACACTTTGACAAATAAACAAAAAAAGAAAATGAAAAATGAAAAAAAATGAAAATAAATTGATAACTAACTTAATTTCAACCTGTTTGTTTAAAAAACAACGAATAGAATGTGATAAAAACAAAGAAAAAAATGTAATTTTGAATAGAAAATTGATGAAAAATCAACAGCACTCAAATGCAAATTTCGACGTTTTTTTAAGAAAAAAGATAAAATGTAATTTTGAAACTTGATTTTAGTTTCTAAAAAAGTTGTGAAAAAAACTGAGTTAACCTCCGTTCTACCTCTAACAAATCAAGTTTTCTACCCAATTCTTGCTCCATTGAAGTCACACCCTTATCTACAAATCCACAAGGATTTATATTTTGAAAGAATGAAAGATCTGTATTCACATTCAGTGCAAAGCCGTGCATAGTTACAAAACGGCTACTTTTTACACCAATAGCACAAATTTTTCTACAAGTTGGTTTTTCCACATCCAACCATACACCTGTAGCATGTTCAAGGCGCATGGATGTAATTCCAAAATACGACAATGTTAAAATAATAGCTTCTTCCACCTTATATATATACTCTTTCAAGCCCAAGTGAAAGGTATCCAAATCAAAAATAGGATAGCCAACTATTTGTCCAGGACCGTGATAAGTAATATCGCCTCCTCTGTTGGTTCGTACAAAAGGAACAGCGTGCGGATTATATAACATATTTTCCGTATGTCCACTCTTCCCTAATGTGTAAACATGAGGATGTTCACAAAAGACTAAATAATTGGTCGTAGTTTGATTGTTGATTTTCTGTAGAATAGTGCCATCAAACAACACTGTTTGGCGTTCCCAAGCAGTTTGATAATCAACAACACCCCAATACTCAACAACGAAAGACATGTGCACTCACCCAATAAAAATCTATAAAACCAACAGATCATCTGTACTCTGAAGGAACTTTACCTGTAATTCTCTTGAACCAATCATTAAAAGACGATGATGAGGTAAAACCACAGTGAACATAAATATCCATCATATTCATTTCTGGGTTTTCACGTAACATTTTTTTGTGCTTCTTGGACACGTAAAGTGTTTATATAAGTGCGAAAGTTAGTTTTATAAACATCTTGTAAAAATTGCGAGAAATAAGTGCGATTAGTATTCAATTTTTCTATAACATCAGTAGACGCTAAATTACTATTGCGCCATATTTGCTCAGAATCGCACAGACGTTCAAAACACTGTTGCATATTAAGATACAGAATTTGCGCTTCTCTATTTACCTCTTCTGACACCAATTGAGACAAGGGTTGAAACTCAGGCGAATAAACACTTTTGTATGAATAACCAAAAAACGCCAAAGCAACATTCAAGAGAACAAACACAGCAAACACTAATAATTGTAGCCATAGAGCACTATTAAGATAAGCTGTAATGGACGCCAAAAAGTAAATAATATACAAGAATACAGTAAGATACATCCACTAAAGAGTTTGACGTGGCGAAGAGGATGACGAGAAATCCTTCTCTATGTCCGATTGATAACGTTTATAATTGACGCAAGCCCCCACAATCATAACTCCACCATATACGAGTACCATACCAAAGGTAATAAATCGCCCTATTATATCTGGGTGTTTTAAATACGGCTTTACCTCTTCCAAAGAAGCAATAAATGGGGCATGTCCATAATTAAAAATCACGAAATGGAATCCTACAATTAATACCAGTAGAGGAACATAAAAGGCAGTCCATTTTTGCCATCCCATACAACGCCCCGACGCTACAGCATGCATATAGTTGTAAATCAGTGGAGTTTTAACCATGAAAAAAAGCATTGTTAAAAAATCTAAGATTGGCAATTGATGATTGGCCAAAACTGCTTCGTATCCTGACCACACTAAAACAATTACTGGATTGATGATAAAAAATATAAGCAACGCACGTACAGAATGATTTTTTCTCCAATCTGAAAAAAAGAATATGAATAGCGCTATTAATGCTGAATTAGCAAACGGTAAAATATGCAATAACGAAATTAAAAAAGAAGAAAAATTTAACATAATTTTATCTTTAAATTTTTATTTAATTATTGTTCCATTCAATAGCAGGCAACATACGCATCATCCACAATATCTGTTCTTGACGTCGGCGCATATAAGGTCCCGGATTAGTCACACTGTAGCGACGAGGGCTAGGCAAGCTTGCTACCAATAACGCCGACTGTGACGCATTCAACTTAGCTGCCGATTTGTTAAAATAGCGCTGTGAAGCCGCTTCAACACCGTAAATACCATCGCCAAGTTCTACTACGTTGAGGTAAACTTCCATAATACGCTCTTTACCCCAAACCAGTTCTATCAACACCGTAAAATAAGCCTCAAATCCCTTACGAACCCACGTTCGCGAACCTGATGTAAAGACATTTTTGGCGGTTTGCTGTGAAATAGTGCTACCGCCTTTTAAGCGTTTCCCTTTCTTATTATCTTCATAAGCTTTACGGATTCCTTTGATCGAAAACCCATAGTGACTCAAAAAGAGGTCATCTTCACCAGCAATAGTCGCACGCACTACTTTGGGCGACATTTTTTCTATCGGAATCCAAGTTTTTTCAACACGAACGTCTCTCTCCTTGTCAAATATAGCCTCTACAACCCGAATAACCATTAAAGGTGTAACATAAACGGGTAAAAATTTCAATAAAACAACCCAAGCAAATGTAATACCAAAAAACCAAACAGGAACCTTCCAAAATAACTTTTTCATACATTTAGCAAATATTTATTTATAAGGTCAACTATTTGTATAATTACAAGTTGCTCATTATCGTTAACGATCACATAATCAACGCATTCCCGCAGCTCTTCCGAACTCATTTGTGCTGCTATTCGTTGTTGAGCTTGTTCTTTTGTGATTTTATCTCGCTCTACAATTCGCTGAATACGCACCTCTTGTGGAGCATCTACCAGTAAAATTTTATCCATAAAACGAGAGAATCCAGACTCAACCAAAATTGCCGATTCTGCAAAAACAACAGCAGTTTGTTGAGTTTCGCACCACAATCTAAAATCAGCAAACACAACAGGATGAATAATAGCATTGACCGCCTCTCTATGTGATGAATTTTGAAACAGATAAGATGCTAAAAGTGGGCGATTTAAACGATTGTCAGTATATATTAACTCCCCAAACAATGCTACAAGCAATTGACGAATGTCACTATTGGAATCCGAAAGTTCTTTGGCTCGTTTGTCGGAGTCGTAAACGGGATAACCAAGCAGACGTATGACATCAGCAACTACCGACTTACCACTACCTATACCACCAGTAATACCGACTTTTATCATAAATCTACTCAAAATTTTACATAAAACGTACCTAAACTACTCCTTTTCCAATAAAAACTCAACTTCCGTAGGCGTATAGCGCACATTGAGAGCATCTGGTTGTAGGGTGGAAAGATGCACTTTTACATGATGTTGTTTGGCGTAATCTAACTCTTCATAAAACACTTCCGCTTTAAAATCATTTTCAGTGACAGCACCAAACCGACTTACACCGATAGAAAATGTAACACGTACAAATGCAGGAAATGTACGCAACTGCGTAGTTAGCGGAAAATTTACCCCTTGAATAGGAATATCTAATGTTTTTTCAGTAGAGAACTCTACAGGTACACTTATTTTTACTTCGCTCACGTCAGTACGTCCAAGTTCTAAAGGTACGAGCGACTCCTTGAAAACCGACGTTTTTGTGAGTGGTTCTAGGAAAAATGATTTTACCGTAACAAAACTTAAAGTATCTAGTACAGCTTGTGGAGCATACACAGTAACTACCGCTGGCGTTATGGTAATAGAATCAGACAACACACAATTTGATTCTAATGGAATCGGCCCTGACAAACGCACAGGTAGCATTTTCTGATTCAGTTTTAAATAATTGAGTGTCAATAATTCTGGCGTAAGATCTTCAATCTGCGATGATTCGGGCAAACGACGTTGAATTTCATTTTTTAATAGTTGCATGTCATATGTCACCTGTCCAGAACCATCGAAACGATTCGATAAATCAATCACAAGCGTATCATCGTCAGCATGTAAGTAGTAACTCATCAACTTCTGCCCTTCATTTTTTAATGAAAATGTAATTTGCTGAGGCAACTCAGTTGTAATTAACACATCGTTAGGTACGCCAACATAAACTAAATTTAAGGAAACAGTCATAGCTCGGCGCGTACCAATAGTGTGCATAAGCCAAAAAGCCGAAGCTATACATAAAAACAATAAAAAAGTTGCCGTATCTTTCGTAAAAAAGACTTTGGCAACCTTTTTTATAATTGTCTTAAAGCTTTGTAATACGGATGTCAAAGTTGTTTTCCGCATGCAAGACTCACGGTTTTAAATTTGACACTACTTATTTTGCTGGTTGTTGTGATGCATTTTCTGGAGAATCAAACACCATGCTTTTATTCACTTTAATGCGAACGTTATCTGCAACTTCAAGTACAACAATGTTATCTTTTACTTCTTTAATTTTTCCATAAATACCGCCAGACGTAACCACGTGTTTGCCAGCTTCTAATGAATCTTGAAATTTACGAATCTCTTTTTGACGTTTATTTTGTGGACGAATCATAAAAAAATAGAATACCACAAAAATTAAAACCATCATTAGAATACCGCTCCAGCTACTATTAGCTGCTGCTTGCCCATTTGCGGCTTGTAACATAATAGTTAATAAATTCATAACGTAATTAATTTAGTTTTAAGTTTATAAAAATAAAAATGAATAGACAAAGGTAATAATTTATTTTGAATAGTTTGAATCTGCTTTGATTAATTTATTCGAACGTTTGAGTTCATTCACAATTTTATCTAACACACCATTAACAAACAAACCACTACGAGCAGTACTATATGTTTTAGCAATTTCGATATACTCATTGAAGGTAACGTTCACTGGAATTGTTGGGAACGAAAGCAACTCCGAGAGTGCAGCTTTCATAATCACAATATCCATAAATGCAATACGATCCAACTCCCAGTTTTTAGTATGTTCGTCTATCAAAGCTCCGTATTCGTCAGCATTAGCAATGGTATTACGAAACAACGTAGTCACAAATTCTTCGTCGGACGCATCTTTGTACATTGGTAACAACTTTTGTTCTGCTCCGTTAGCTTGGTCAAATTGCTTAATCGTTTTTATCACAAAACTTTCCACAATATCAAGATCATCGTTCCAATAGATGCTCTGATCTTCTAAGAATTCGTCGAATTCCTCGTTGTTCAACAACTCTTGTTTGATAATTTTTCGCCACAAATTTTTGTCTGATTCATACAAATGCTCAGTTTCTGCCATATAAGCGGCATAATAATTAGATGCTAAAATACTTTCGTAAATACGTTTTAGTATGTCTTGATGATCGTCCCTAGGGAAAGGATTCTTTGTACGATAGGCGTTTAATTGTTCATTCTGCACTAATTGCTGCACAAATAAATTATCAATAAAACGTGTGTTGGGATTTAACTCTTCTTCTGTTGGACGAAATTTATTCCGTTTGTTATCAATAGTAAGTTCGGCGTAACGCGTCAACTCAATAATTATTGAAAACAAAAAATGATATAAGTCGTAAGATTTTGAAATACTTGCCTTTAATTCTTTTTCAGCAGCAGAACTGCTTTTATTGTCACTCTGAAAATAGGCATACAAAACTTGAACAACTTTAATACGGAGAAGAGCTCTGTTTATCATAAAAAACGAATATTTTTGACATGCAAAGATAAGCATTTTGAAGGGAATCACAGCGTTTTATTCAAAAAGATTTCGGTGCAGATAAAGAATACTAATAATCAATCAGTTACAAGAAAAAGAAGTACAACACAAAAAAATAGCAAGAAAATAGTTTGTTCAGCTGAAAAATTATTCTCAAATTTGAAAATGTAAATGGAAAGCGTTTTTACACACATCAAAACACATCACTGTTTTATTTTAACAACTTAAAAACTAACAAACTAAGCTATGACGACTCCAATAAATGATAAAAAACAAGAGCAAGACATTGTATTTTCAAGAGCTATCAAAACAGGCAAACGCATCTACTATTTAGATGTAAAACGCACACGCACTGACGACCTTTTTTTGGCTATTACTGAAAGTAAAAAACGGGTAACTGGCACCGACGAAAATGCACAAGTGACATTTGAAAAGCACAAAATATTTCTTTATCGAGAGGATTTTGAAAAATTTACAACCGCTTTACAAGATGTGATCGACTTTATACACCAAGCGCAACCCGAAGACGAAATAAAATACAAAACGACAGATAGCGAAGAGTCTACCGAACAGGCAAAATCAACCCATAAGTTTGATTTTGATATGGACTTTGAAGTGTAAGAAATGCTTATACAGATGTATTGAGAACTAATCAAATCGGAACTATTAACTTCCACTTGGTTAGTTCTTTTGTTATCTATAATAAGAAAAACAGTATTAGGTTTCAAAGAAACATATTTTTTTGTACCTTTGTCGGTTGCAAAAACTGACAAAATAACACCATAATAATCATTCAATGAATATTTCTTATCATTGGCTCAAAACGTATTTAGCCACCAATTTAGCTCCTGTTGAGCTTGGAAAAATACTTACCTCCATCGGATTGGAAGTGGGTTCAGTTGAAACAGTACAAACCATTAAAGGCGGATTAGAAGGTTTAGTTGTAGGCGAAGTACTCACATGCACGGAACACGAAAATTCCGACCACTTACACGTTACCACAGTTAATGTTGGTAGTGGCGAACCCTTACAAATTGTATGTGGTGCAGCCAACGTCGCTGCTGGTCAAAAAGTAATTGTAGCCACTGTGGGCACGGTACTCTATTCGGGCGACGAATCGTTTACCATCAAACGTTCAAAAATTCGTGGTGTGGAATCATTAGGCATGATTTGCGCTGAAGACGAAATTGGCGTTGGCAAAAGTCACGATGGCATTATGGTATTACCAGCCGACACAAAAGTTGGAACACTTGCCAAAGATTATTTTGATATTCAGGACGACACCATTATTGAAGTAGACATTACGCCTAACCGCGCCGATGCAGCTTCGCATTTTGGTGTGGCACGCGATGCAGCAGCTTATTTTGCAACACACAACCAACCAACAACGTTAACCAAACCAAGCGTTGACGGATTCAAAGTAGCTCATACCAACCTAACTATTCCTGTAACCGTTGAAAACAGCGACGATTGTCCACGTTATGCAGGCGTTACCATGTCCAATATTCAAGTGAAAGAATCACCAAAATGGTTACAAGATCGCTTAAATATTATCGGCATACGTCCAATTAATAACGTGGTAGATGCCACCAATTATGCGCTACACGCATTTGGTCAACCACTACACGCATTTGATGCTGCCAAAATTAAAGGCGGAAAAATCAATGTCAAAAAAGTGGCAGAAGGCACCAAGTTTGTCACACTCGATGGCGTTGAACGCAAACTATCGGCACACGATTTAATGATTTGCAACGCCGAAGAACCGATGTGTATGGCTGGCGTATTTGGCGGTCACGATTCGGGCGTAACAGAACAAACCACCACTATTTTCATCGAAAGTGCTTATTTCAATCCGGTAACGATTCGCAAAACGGCACGTCGTCACGGACTAAATACCGACGCCAGCTTCCGCTACGAACGCGGCATCGACCCAAACAATACGATTTATGTACTTAAATACGTAGCGTTACTCATTCAAGAATTGGCTGGCGGAGAGATTTCGAGCGAACTAGTGGACCTCTACCCTACACCGATGGCCGATTTTAAAGTAAACGTTACGCTTGACAAAATTCATTCGCTCATTGGCAAAGCCATTCCAGAAGAAACTATCGAAACCATTTTTAAAGGTTTGGAAATGCGCGTACTCGCCAAAGCAAATGGTGCATACGAATTGAGCATTCCGCCTTACCGTGTGGATGTGCAACGCGATGTGGACGTGATTGAAGACATTATGCGTATTTATGGTTACAACCATGTGGAATTTAGCGATTCGTTGAAATCGAACATCAGCTACTCACAACGTCCAGATAGCAACAAGTTGCAACACCAAATTTCGGAACAACTCACAGCGTGTGGTTTCAACGAAATTTTAAATAACTCGTTGACTAAAGCCAGCTACTACGACACACTCGAAACCTTACCAGCTCAAAACTGCGTGAAATTAATGAACGCACTGAGCAACGATTTGAGCGTAATGCGTCAAACGCTGTTGTTTGGTGGTTTGGAAAGTGTGGCTTACAACATCAATCGTCAAAATGCCGATTTGAAATTCTACGAATTTGGTAATTGCTACCATTTCAACGGCGACAAACGCGATGCTGAAAACGTATTGGCACCTTACACCGAAGAATATCATTTAGGCTTGTGGCTCTGTGGCAAACGTGCGCAACAAAGTTGGTTACGTGCCGAAGAAAAAGCATCGTTCTACGAACTAAAAGCATATGTGCAAAACGTCTTACGCCGTTTGGGCATCGATTTGCAAAAAACAACCATTACAGAATTCAGCAACGATTTATGGTCGGAAGGTTTAACCATCGCCACCGTATCGGGCAAACCATTGGCAACACTCGGTTTAGTAGCTCCAAAATTATTGAAAGCGTTCGATATCAATACCACAGTCTATTTCGCGGATTTGGAATGGAAACAGTTGTTGAAAGAATCGGGTAAACACAAAATTGCGTATCACGAAATTTCAAAATTCCCTGCTGTGAAACGCGACTTGGCGTTATTGCTCGACAAACACATTACCTTTGCCGAAGTGGAACAAGTAGCGCGCAACACGGAACGCAAACTGTTGCAATCGGTTCACTTGTTTGATGTGTACGAAGGCAAAAACCTCGAAGCTGGTAAAAAATCGTATGCGGTGAACTTCACGCTTCAGGACAACGAAAAGACCTTGAACGACAAACAGATTGACGCGATTATGCAAAAATTGATTGCCAATTTTGAAGAAAAACTAGGTGCTAAATTACGCTAAACAGCGTTCACATAATCCCACAAAAAAATCCCGCTTTGATATTTCAGAGCGGGATTTTTAGTTATAATTATTGGATGTCTTTATTTATTAATCGCCTTTAAAATACGTTCTTCATTAATCAGAACATCTTTTAGTAAAAGTTGATAAGGCAATTCCTTATGTTTTGAATTCTTAAAACCATCTAAAATACGCACAAGCGATTGAGCTGTTATTAGAGAAAGATTGATTTCAAATTCCAAATCACATTCGTTTATAAAATCATCACTAAAATCAGGTGCTACTAAAAGTGATTTGACAACATTTAAACCATTCTTCTTGGCTAAATCAACGTAAGATTTGATTTGTCGAGAAACAGAGCTAAATTTATTATATGCCGTATCCTTTACGGTTTTGCACTCAATTATAATAATATCATTATTCCCTAAATTCAAGACAATATCTATTTGGTCTTTAGCCGTATTAAGCTGTTTTTTTAATTTTTCGTCGACATGAAAACCTAATCGCGCAAAAATAGTTTTTGTTATTTCTTCAAATTTGAGCCCCAACTCACTTTCCTTAATAACTATATTATTCTCTCTCAAAGCAGCTAAATCTCTAAATCCAACAGAAACATAGTTTTCAATAATTAGGTTTTCCGTATCCTTATACGCATCAAGAATGTTTTGGACTAAATCACCTCTTGATTTAAGTTGTTTAATTTCGGTAAATTGTTTTAATTCCTCATTTGGAAGAATATCCAGAATATCACGAGGTTTAATATTATAAGATAAGAGTGTCTCGCAATTTAAAGTAACATCTTCTGACATTTCAAATTCCGCACACACTATTTTCTTAAAATTAGGAAGGCTCTCATTTAGTTCTAGAAGTAATTTTTCGTATCCGTCAACAGAAATACCAACCTTCTCATCTTTTTCTACTTCTTCAAAATACGCAATAATATTTTGTACCTTTTCCTCTATAGTAACTCCCTTTAAAGGAGTTGAAATTTTAAGACCATTAACCCATAATTCATTGATGAATTGTTTCTTATCAGTAAGGCTTGTACCTTCCTTGTGAAATTCATTAATTAAAAGATTGGTAAACGAAATTCCCTCATTAATAATCTGTTTGATTTTGACCTCAAAGGTCAAATCTTTATAATCAATATTATGCTTACGACAAATGTTATTGATTTGTGGTTCTTTGAATGTTTTCAGAACTCGTCGATAGAATTTGTCTGCCAATTCTTTTTCTCTAATCTGTCGTAGCACACGTACAACTTCGTCAGCAACATATATCGTATTATTCTTTCTTGAAAAGAAAATTATGCCAATAGTCTTTAAAAAGTTTACCACATTATCAATAGGTGCTTTTTTAGGAGGAATAATTAAATAATTGATTAACTTAACTTCCTCTTGAGATAATTCTAATTCTTTCGTTAAAGTAAGCAATATCGATAATTCATCATCAGTAATCCTAGAATCACGGTTATTATTTACATCATTTCGATATGCAACCTCAACACATGCTTTGTAAATATTATAGTCCCTTTTGCGTTGGGGCTCTAACTCGCTTTTTTCATTCTCTAATTTAGCCTTTAATTCGGCAGTTTTCTTATTAATTAAAGAGAGCTCCTTTTCGTACAATTTTGAAAACCAATCAATTTTTAGAACATTATGTCCATCTCTAATTAAAATATCAATTAAAATATCCAATTGAGATGTCATATCAACAAACTCAGTTTTAACAGTCTCAGCAAATTCATTTTTAACCAAGTCAAACACTTTTGCCATATTGATACTATCAATATTTTTCAAATCATTACTGCCAGTTGAGAGTATTTTATCAATTTCCTTGCAGTTTATAGGATTACTTGATTTAATATTATCAACAATCTTAAGGAATGAATTTTTTTCCAATGAATTTACATTGTCGAGTATCTTTTCAAGTTTCATGTATTTATACGATTAGAGGTTAATGATTCGTTGTTATGATAAAGTAAAAAAAAGATTTACCTTCGATGAACTCTCAAAGGTAAATCTTTTTTATGTTTGAAACAAAAAAATGAGATTCTTTTTGCTATTTAACGAATGAAAACGGGCGTAAAGGTTTCCATTTTTTCAGGTAATCAGCCACAAACTCTTTTTCTCGTTCCAAGTCGGCTAGCAAACTCGGCATTCTTTTTTTTGCTTCCACTATCAAGGCATTCAGCTCTTGGTAAGGCGAAAAGAGGTTATAAAACAATTTATCCGCCGCATACAATCCTTTACTCGCATTATCAAGTAACGCTTGTATGTCCTCATCGCTCACGTTGGGATTATGAAATTGTCTATTTTTATGTAGAATGTAGAGATTATACTGTTGGACTCCATAATTTAACGTATCCACCGCCACTTGATAGGTGAGATTAGTGAGCTGCAAGGTGTTTTCATCCACCTGTTTTTGTATCTGTTTATTTTTTACGCCACACGCCAAAATACGTCTGTTGGCAGATTTCAATTGTTCATACCGACTTAACCGTTGGTACTGGGTAATGGAATCGCGCACCATAAAGGAGCCACGCTTATCGAGCGACGTCATTTTGTTTGCTATAAACTCGGCGTGAGTCAACGGATTTTCCACAAATTGCCACATCGGGTCAAATGGCATGTGATCTTTGATAAATTCTTTAGGCGGAATCAGAAAATACGCATCTTGAAACTGATGAATGTATTTGCCTTTCAGCTCGTAACCAGCCGCCCAAGTAACATCCACCAAATAATAATGGTCGTCAATTACTAACGCATTCCACGCATGACTATAGGCAGCAATAGCACCAGAGCTATCTCGCACATAACCAGCAATCAAATAACTTTTCAATCCAACGTATTGGCTCATCGCCAAAAATAATTCAGAATAATGTTGACAAATGCCTCGGCGTTTTGTCCAAACTTCATCCAGCAATTCTTGCGACGATTCATACCGCTTATTGGTATTCATCTGACTCAAATCGTACGTTATATTATGAGCTATCCACGTATAAATGGCGCGTCCTTTTTGAGTGTCGGTGGTTAAATTTTGAGTTAAATGCGTTGCCACTTGCTGATACGTAACTAAAGAATCAGGAACGCGTTGCGACTGTTTATCTATCTCTACATACGTTTTCTGACCATATCCACCAAGTGAAATGGTCAGAAGAACAATCAGTAGATGAATTTTATACATCATGTATCAATGTGGCTACAACACGTTTAAAATAAATAACCTGTATTGATATACAAGCTACCGCCACCATCTTGGTGATTGAATGGCATGCCGTATTCCACCGCCACAATAAAATTGTGGTTAATAATAATACGAAAACCGCCACCGGCAGCCATGTGAGGTGTTTCTTTTGTGCCTTTGCTCATATACAAATTATACGCATCACGCAAAGCTGGCGTATCGGTTCCAGGCGCTGGATTGTACGACATATCGTAAGGGCGCGTTACCATGCCACCATCGAAAAAAGCACTCAAGGCCAACGCCACATTTTGATTCAACAGCGGAAATTTGACAAATTTCCAACGAAATTCGCTGTTCCACGATACCAAATCGAGTCCTTGTAAACGGCAAAATAACAAGCCACGTGTGCTACGATAGCCACCAAATCCTTCGCGGTCGAAATTCAAGCCCATATTGGTAATATATGGCAACACATAATAGGGCGCCGATTTCCCCATCGTGCCCTGATAAACCACACGATAGGCAAATGTCAATTGGTCTTTTATAATTGGCACATATTGACGGAAGGTAGCAGAATAGCGATAATAAGGATGCGTAGTTCCTAAGAATTTAGGGGCAATAATGGCGTGTACATCCGCCCAAATACCACGATTTGGCGCAGCTTCGTAATCACGTGTATCGTACACTAAACCCAAACGCAATGCGCTCGAAAAACCGCCATTAGCTTCATCAGTAGGAATAATACCCCAATCCTTGTATTTGTCGAACAACGTTTGCCCCGAAAACATATAGACGCTGTCTTTACCTTTGTTTACACGGTCGATGTCGATGCTACGCATACGAAACCAACTGAAATGATAGCCTGCTTCCCACAACAATTTATTATTCCAGATATTTCCACTAAAATCTGCTTTGAACGTCGGCACTAAACGATCAACACGATAAAAGGCAGTCATGTGCTCAGGATTGGGCAAATTAGAAGGAGTATAAATATCGCCTGCTTTTTGAGCGTCTTTCAACGCCTTGACATTAGTAAAATCATAAAATGATTGGTAGCCATTAAATCCATAAAAATCCAAGGCTTTTTCAATCATCACATTACCAGCAAGTGACATACGCACATGAGGAATCAAATGGCGAGTGTCATAACTTACAACGTATTTCTGTCCGCCTTTCGTGTAAGCTGACGCTTCAATATACCACTGTTGACGTGGCTGTGGATAGGTAGATCCGTCACCAAAATCATAAATATTTAATAATGCACCATACTGCAAACCACGATCTTGGTCAAATGCCACCACAGGCAGTGGACCAAATGAAAATCCTTTTTTAATAATATCTTTTTGTTTTTTCTGTCTAAAAAGTCCTTTCTTTTCAATGGTTGTTGAACCTGGAGTAGGCGCTGCGCTGGTAGATACTGTCGATATTAACGTATCTGAAGTTTCAGCCACAAAACCTACGTCACTCATCTCTTCTTGCGCTGATAACGCACCAACAGAGAAACAAGCTAATAATAGCACAATTTTTCTTTTCATAGTCGTAAACAGATTTGGGTGTTAGTAAAATAACGTACGCACTTCTGCAATTAAGCTGCGCAATACTGGTTTTTTAAATAAACGCCAATCGGACACAGTTAAACGTAATAATCGCATATATTCATGCACAACAATATGTGACGGGACAAGCGCAAGCAATAGTATTAAAGCCATAGACCACGACAAATTCAAAAATAAAATAAAGCCGCAAGCTAATAAAATTATTGGTAATAATAGTAATGTCAACACATAGCGAAACGAGTTTCGAAATACTTTATCTTCCATACGTGACGTAATCCCCTCTGCGATTGCCCAAATAGGTAAAGTAATCAGAGCCGTCACTAAAAAATAAGGCAACGTAACAAGTAAAATTAGTGATTTAAGCAATACAGAAACAAGTAAATAGTTTCTTTGTAAAGAATCGACTGAAATACCATATTTTTTACGTTGCTCAGCTATTTGGGCTGCTTTTTCAAAAAGATACTTTGCTTGTTTGGGCTGCTCTTGAGCCAATTTCTGTGCGTCGGCTACCACCGTTTTATTCATACGTAAGCGGTTTTGTAGCGACGGCTTCACACCTTGCTTTTTCAAGCGATTCGCTGTAGTTAAATAGCACAATTCCAACAGTGGTTCATACGTCTCATCGTCAGGAATCCACAAAATTACTTTTTTTAACTCTTCTGTCAATTCGTGACGCAAGCCATTCATTAGTTGTGGCACATCATCATCAAGATGTTCTTCCACGTAACGAGTTACGTTAATTGGGTTACCAACCGTAAAAAGTAGCGATGAACGATAACGGAAATAACTTCCATATTCAATGCCTATAGGTACGATATAAACCGGCATACGCCCAGCAATACGCTCGTTAGCTAATAGTGCAATGCGAAAAATACCCTTCACCAAAGGCAACAAACTATGTTTAGCACGATGTGTTCCTTCAGGCATAATGCAAAACGGTACTCTGTCGCATAGTACATCTACAGCACGCTCCATAATTTCATCATTCTTCGACAAATTACTGAACCCATCACGAATGCGCAAGATAGGCATAATTTTCAAGAATGTGAGAATTTTAGCGATGGTTGGATTTTTAAAAATATCGGCACGAGCCACAAACACCGTTGGTTTGTGATCCGCTACTAAAACCGCTAACGCATCTTGCAAAGCATTCGTATGATTAGGGGCAAAAATCAGGGCTCCATCAGTTGGAATTTTATTCAAATCAACATACTCATGACGTCGATACGCCAGAAAAAACGTAGCATCTACATAATAGCGCAAAAATGAATAGAGTTTATTATTATCCTGAATACGAGCCATAACGAAACACAAAAACGTTATTTTTTATGCCAATGTGAAAAAATGAACGCTACAGACAATCCAGAAATAATATGCCAAATACCCCACCAAGCCGTAATAAACAACATTCCTCCAATGGCTAAATCGGGTGGAAATATTTTAGGATTGAACAAAAGCACTAAACCTAAACCTGAATTCTGAATACCTGTTTCAATAGTCAATGTACGCCTGTCAGCATCGGGTAGTTTAAAAACAGTACCCATAGCAAAGCCTGTGGACAACGCCAAACCATTATGAATCAATACTAAAACAAATATAAAACCAATATATTTTACAAAGAGATCTACGTTATTACCAAAGGCTAATATCACCATCATGATAAAAAAGAGAATAGAAAAATATTGCATTGGCTTTTTAAGTTTTTGAGCTATTTTCGGCAAATAATGCGATACTAACATACCTATAACCAAAGGCAAACCCAACAAGAGAAATACCGTTTCAAACATTTGATAAATATCAATATGCAATTCGCGCAACGCACTACCTGCTTCAGGATTTACAAAGTTGACATACAAACCACCCCAAATGGCAAAGTTAGCTGGTGTAAAGATAGGCGACAGTGAGGTGGTTATAGCTGTAAGCGTCACAGAGAGTTCAACATTTGCTTTCGACAATTGTGACATAAAATTAGAGATGTTACCACCCGGACAAGCTGCCACCAAAATCATACCCATCGCCACTATAGGTGTGAGATACTGATTAAAAACAACGATAAGTAAAAACGTAAGTGCTGGTAAAGCAATGAGTTGTGAAATCAAACCTACAACTACCGATTTTGGCTTTTTAAAAACCTCCTTAAACATGCTTGGTTGAATACCCAAAGCAACGCCAAACATAACAAATGCTAATACCAAGTTGATAATATGCATACCACCAGCCGAGAAATTGATACGAATCGTATCTAATTGTAGTAAATCTTTGTACATAAATAATCCATTAAGTGATTAATACTAAATAACACTCAAAACCCACAAACAAAGAAACGAAAAAGAGCCGAATCCAGAATGCAGTTGCATCTTGAATTCCGCTCTTTGTATTTTGACCTTAAGTCCAAGTTAATTTACATTTAAGACTCCATTTTAGCTGGATTTTTGTAATAGGTTCCCCCTTCTTCAAATTCTTTTATAGCGCTCAAAGTTGGTTTCGGCATTTTTTCATAATAACGTGAAATCTCAATTTGTTCACGATTTTCAAATACTTCTTCCAAGTTGTCGCTTACAGAAGAAAAATCTTGAAGTTTTTTGTCCAATTCGCGTTTCAT
>Ga0208694_1002952_pt1 | contig 17060 bp, 11 predicted proteins | sample AD_UKC078_MetaG_FD_184442 | JGI IMG/M metagenome (GOLD analysis project Ga0208694, IMG submission 184442) | Active sludge microbial communities of municipal wastewater-treating anaerobic digesters from USA - AD_UKC078_MetaG (SPAdes) (version 2) | ecosystem: Engineered > Bioreactor > Anaerobic >...
AGAACCTTCTCTTTGTTCAACCCGTACACCGAGCCAGTTGGAATGTCTTTGCCCCCCGCCGTGGTACCATACATGAGGAGTCGCACAATCAGCGTGGCTTGTTGTAGCCCGCGCGGATAGTACTCCTCCGGTCCCGGCCCGTTGTTCCAGTCCAGCGGCAATCGGCCAATGGAGACGGGACCGCTCACAGGCGGGACATTTGGCCGCGAGACGTAGATGTCTTTCCAGCCGCATCGATGTCCGATCTCGTGCGCAAGAATATGAGAGGTGACGCTTCCGTTGACTAATATTCCTTGACTACCTAAACTTCTTCCCGCAATGCCGGGCGCGATATTCGGAACGATATAGATTTCAAGCCCGCCTGTGTTGGTCATGACGTTGACGATTTCTTGCTGAATATTGCTGATCTCCGAATTGAGGTACCAGAATATCTCATTTGTGTACGCGACGGAGGCCTGCGCAAAGCGGATTCCCGCCTGGCGGTAGATGTAGTTGACGCCCGCAATGAGGCCGGGGATGTCGGACGCCGACCCGGCGTGGTTGCCGTTGTTATCGCAGATGAACATGAAATGCACGGGGACGGGGGGCTCCGGCGCGTACACCGTCAGGTTGTACTTCGGCGGTCCCGCGCCCCACAGGTGGTCGATGTTCGCGGAGACCGTGTCCGTGCCGGGGCTGGCCCCGGAGATGGTCTGCTCGATGAGGAGGGCGCCTGTCGTGTTCGCCCCGAGCGCGACCGCGCCGGAACGAGTGCTCCAGTGGATGTGCGCCGGATCCACGCCGTCCGCGCGCAGGTAAAGGACCGCCGTGTCGCCGACAAAGAGCCCGCACGGGTTGATGTGGGGCTCCGAGGGGCTGACGGAGTAAGTATAGACCGGCTCGGCAACCAGGGAGACGGTCCCGAACCGGACGGTGGCGGTGACGGTCTGGCGGTTGCAGATCCGGACCTTCGCGGTGATGAGCGACTGCCCGGGCACGCCCTTCGGCAGGACGGCGACCGGGCCCGCGTTCTCGACACGGGTCTTCTCCACGCCGCCTTCGAGGAAGCGCGCGTTGCCGACGATCTCCCAGGAAAGCACCCGGTCGCAGGGCGGCCCGTGCCACGCGAACGGCACGGCGTTGGTGGCGTGCGCGAGCGCGTAGGTGAGTTCCGCCGGGGCGGTGCCGCTCTCCGAGTGCGCGATGAACCTCTGCCCGTCCCAGCCGGAGTGCGCCTCCGGGTCGTCGACGCTGCAGGAGTAGATTTCGCGCGAGACGGTCCGGTCGCCGATTTGGCAGGAGAGGGTGCCGAGCGAAACAGCCGAGGCGCCGGACCCGCAGTCTATGAAGGATTCGTCGAACACCACGGTCACCGAAAGCGCCCCCGCCGACGGGGAGACGTGCCCGGAGCTGAACGACCAGGAGGGCCAGCCCGGAAGCGGCCTGTCTCCGGGATGGCTGCGGACCGCCGCGCCGAACGAACAGCCCGCGTAGACCGGGCAGCAGAGCGTGTACGGCGCGTCGAGCTCGATCCCGGCGAGCGTGACCGTCCCCGCCGGGATGCCGCCGCCGCCCCCGCCGCTTCCGCCGCCCCCGCCGCCTCCGCCGCCCCCGCCCGGCGGCAGGGGGAAGGCGACCGGGAAGGTGACCGTGAAGCCGGAGCCGGAGGATTGCGCCGATCCGGGCGCGGCGTTCGTGAAGCCGGAGACGACGGTCGCGCCGTCGAGCCACAGGGTCACCGTGCCCTCGCAGGCGTTGGTGTCGCCCGGGTCGAGGTCCGTGACGGCGACCGTATGGCTTTCCCCGGCGGCGAGCGCGTACGACCGCCCCGGAACGCCCGAGTGCAGGATGTGGCCGATGGCGACGCCCGCGCGCCGCGCGGCCCGGACGCCGTCCACGCGCACGGAGACCGCGCCGGTGCCGTACGTCGCCCAGTCGGGCGGGTCGAGCGCGGGGCCGACGCCCTCGCCCGCCTCCTCGCCGTCCTCCCGCCCGTCGCCGTTGGTGTCGGGGTTTGCCGGGTCGCAGCCCAGCGCCATCTCGTGGAAATTGTCCAGCCCGTCGCCGTCCGCGTCCTCCCCGTCGTCCGGGAGCCACGGGCAGAGGAAAGGCCGGCGCGCCGCCTCCCACGCGTCGGGCATGCCGTCCCCGTCCGTGTCCCGGCGGCGCGGGTGGGTGCGGTTCAGGAACTCTTCCAGCGCGGTCAGCCCGTCGCGGTCCGGGTCGCTGGCGGCGTCGGAGGGGTCGAGCGGGTCGAGCCCGAAGGCGCGCTCCCACGCGTCGGGCATGCCGTCGCCGTCCGCGTCCGTCCCGTCGCGCCCCTCGGCGATCCACCAGCAGTTGGTGCCGTCCGCCAGCGTCGGGAGCGCGGGCGCGGGCGCGCCCGCGGGCATGGGGGCGGCGCCGCCGGACGCTTGGCCCGTCTGGCCCGGCGCGGCGGCGGCCGGGGTTCCCGCCGCCTGCCCTTCCGGCGCGGGCGGCTGCTGCTGCGCGGGCGCGGCGGGGCTGTTCGTCCCGCCGCCGCCGTTTTCGGGCTTTGTGCAGCGCCCGTCCCACACGCAGGCCAGCAGCAGGCCCGCCATGACGGCCCGCAACGCGGGCGGACAAGACGCCCACGTCCCGCGCAGGCCCGCGCGGAACTGGCGGAGCCCGCCCCGCTCCCATACGCGCGCCGCGAGGCACAGCGCGTACGCCGCCAGGATCAGAAGGCACGGCAGGCCCGCAGACGCCGCCCCGCCGCCTTCCGTCCCGCCGCAAAAAAGATTCCCGTCCATCGTGCTGTCCCCCCGCCGCCCGCGCCGCATCATGCTGGAACCCGCGCCCCATCAAAAAGGGCGCGGACTCCAGCCCGTGCCTCAGAGAAGGCACCGCCAGGCGCCCATAGCGAAACACGAGACTGGAGGCGCGCCGTAGCGGCGCACCCCCGGGCATCTCGCTTCGCTATAAAAACTGGCGGTTTCTTCTCTGAAGCGTTAATGCGCGTAAGCGCAAAATCAAACTGTCTGTGGCCGTCGTCTCTCAGTCAGCGTTCGTCCGCAAAACCGCAGACGGCGTTTCCCCGTCTTTTCCCGGTTTCCGTCACCGTCTGGATGCGGGACGGGGGACAACCGTTTCCTGAGATGGTTCAAGCATACGCCGTTTATACATCGGCGTCAACCGCTGTTTCGGAAAACAACCGGGAGGGGCACGCATTCCTGTTTCCCTGAACGTGAACGGGACGAAACCGACAGCAATGCCTCAAGCCGAGAGCCGATCAAGAAAACAAGAAGGCCCCCTCTGATTCAGAAGGGGCCTTCGCCTTTATTCGTACCGGTTCATGAACCCGCCCGGGAGCGGCATGGTGCCCTCCCATGCGGCGGGGGCCGCCCAAGGCATGTCCGTTTCGGTCGGCTGGTCGGACATGCACCCGGAGAGCAGCAGGGCGAGGGTCGGCAGCAGGGCCAACCCCAGAGACGCCCGTACGGCCTTAGAAGAAAACGACATCGCCTTTCTCCACCGGGGCTTGCTGCCAGTCGCTCAGGATGTCGGCGACCACCAGATTTTTGCCCCGCACGGCTTGGCGCAACTTGATTCGGGTGACGAACTCACCGGAAGCGCTCTGGCGTCCGATGCGGCGCACATTCATTTCGAACTGCGGCATCGCATTCTGGCGTTCCGGGCCGAGCATCTCGGTCATGGCGTCATCGGTGAATTCGAGAATCGCGAACTTCAACTCGTCGTTGGCCTCGAGGATTTTGCCTTTGTCCCCGGCGGAGAGGGCGGTCACCATGACGCCGGAACTCTCCTGAACCGGGCGGCTGCCCGCACCCGCGAAGCGTTTCTTCATCTCTTCCAGAGCCTCGCGCGTCTTGGTGAGATCCTCGGTGAGGGTGAGCTTTTCCTCATTCAGGCGTTCGGCCTGATCCTTGGCGTCAGCAGCCTCGGCGGCCAGTTCGCGCTTTTCGGCCGTGAGTTTGGTGATGCGGCCATTGAGTTCCCCCTTCTCGGTTTCAAGGGCGGCGACCTGTTCGCGGGCGCCCTTCAGGTCGCGTTTGACTGTACGCCCTTCGGCCTTCAGCTTGTTGACCTCCTCGACAACGCCGGTGACCCGCTCGCGCATTTTGGTGAGTTCGGCGCGGGTCTTGTTCAGCGTGGCCTGCTGGACCTTGGCGCGCTCAAACGCCAGGTCGAGCAGTTCCTGCATCGTGCCCGGTCCTTTGGTGCGGGGCCTCTGGTCCACCGGGTCCGGGTCGATTTTACCCTCCGAGGTCAGGGCGTAATAGCTCCGGAGCTGAATCCGTTTTTCCGTGCTGCCGAAATCCAGGGTGGGCAGATTCTGCTGTTCGAGCTTGATCGGATAGTTCTCCAGAACCGAGACCCGGTCCGGATTCGCGATTTCGCGGTCCGTGACGCCCGAGTTATCCTTCTGGACATCCGGGGCCGCCACATCCTGAGGGTCGGACGCCTCGAGCGTCTTCGACAGGCGGATGACATGCTCCTCCAGAGCAGAATTCCGTTGGATCAGCAGCTCGCGCTTACCGAACAGCAGGTTTGCGAAAACCAGCGAGACGATACTCAGGAGCAGGATCACGACAACCAATACACGCAGCAGCTTACCCATTTTTAAAACCTCAACCTTTACTTGTGACACGATCGGCCATAGAGTCAAAATTAAAGCAAAACGGGGCGCGACTGCAACAACAAAATGAACAAGACTCTTTTTTGTTTCCGGCGGGCCGATTTGAGGGTGGGGCGGCCGCGCATTATTTTTCTCACGGACCGCCTCTTTGAAATTGACCGGGAAACCAAATTGCCGTATAACATGGGCATTATGAATGAGAAGTGCTTTCGCATGATTTCGGGTCATGGGCTCGCGCTGTTGTGGTGTGCGATTGTCCTGTCCGCGTTCCTGTCACGGGCGCAAGGGGATGTGGACAATCAGGAGTTGCGGGAGGAGTTGAAGTACATTGACGCCCTGCAGCAGTTGCAAATGCCTGATCTGGCTGCGGAAGTGATCGCCGAAGCCAAAAAGCGTTTTCCCGAAGCGGCCGCCCAGTTTAAGATCCGGGAGTTTCAGGGATTGCTCTGGCAGGGGAAGTTCGACGAGGTGCGGAAAGTCGTGGAAGCCCTTCCGGACAAGAACGGCGAGGAGTACTGGGCGCTCAATCTGGCCATGGCGGATGCCTATTACGCCTTTGGCAAGTACATGGATGCGGACAAGCTTTACCTCGCCTTCTTCAAAACCTTCAGCAAGCCGCCGGCCGCGCTGACCTCTTTTTACCGTGACTCCGCTTACAAGCACGCGCAGATGCTCATCCGTCTGGGCAAGCAGACTGAGGCCTTGGCCGCATTCAAGAGGGTGTTCAACGTGAAGTTGGAAGAGGAGGTCGAGCGGCAGGTTCTGGCGGACATGGCGGAACTGATGCTCAAGATCGCGCCGAATCTGTCCAAAAAGGGCGAGAAGGACGCCATGCTCAAAGAGGCCGAAGCCGCGGTTGACAAACTGCTCTGGAAGCAGGATGTGTGGTTCGGCAAGGCGATTGTGATGAAAGCGCACATCTTCCTCCTGCGGGGGGATGTCAAGGGGGCGCAGGATCTGGTGGAAAACTACATGCCCCAGCTTCGCACCATCCACGACTCCCTGGTCGAGCAGGATGCGGACGGGTCGCTGGGCATGCTCCGCATGAGCCCGATGCCGCAGTGCCGGTATCTGCTGGCGGTGCTGCTGATGAACGAGGCTGTGGCGGAGGCCCAAAAAGAGGGCGGCAGCGACGACCGCATCAAAGACCTGTTGCTGGGCGAGCGCGACCCCAAGACGCGCCAGCGCAAAGGCAACGGCGCCTTCAACCACTTCATCAATGTGTTCATCCGGTATCCGGAGAGCCAGTGGGCGGCCGAGGCCGGTGAGCGCTCGGAAGCCCTCCGCAAGCTGATTAAAGAGCGGTACAATACGGATATCCGCACGCCGGTGACGGTCGAGCAGATGGCCAAGGTGCGCCAGATGCAATTCGCCGGGGCGCGGTTGCTTTTCAGCCAGAGCCAGTTTAAAGAGGCCATCGATAAGTACCTGCTGGTCCTCAACCAGTTCCCCGAGACCCCCGAGTCCGTGCCGGCGCTGGGCGATCTGGCCATCAGTTATATCGAGACTGCGGGGAAGGATCCGGACGCGCTGCTGATGGCGGACACGGTGACCGGCCACCTCTCGGAGCGCTTCTGCGCCAAGGAAGAGATGATGAAGGAGGCGGGGGATCAGGTGCGCCGCATTGGCGACCGCTTCGGCGAAATGGCGATGGAGGACAAGAAGCGTGAGACCTATGCGCTCTTTTTCCGCGACTACCCCACCCATTACGCGGCAGGCCAGCTGGTGATGAGTTTCGGCGAGCGCGAGTTCCACGCCAAGAATTACACTGGCGCCCTCACGTACTACCAGCTCATCACGGATCAGTATCAGCACTCGACCTACTACTTCGACGCCCTGAACCGCATCGCCCAGGTCTATCGCGAAGAGGGGGATCGGACCAATGAGATCCAGGCGCTCGAAGTGTACGTCTCCCGGCTTGCCGAGCGCGACCGGCCGGGCAATCCGCTGGTGGTCGGCAAGTTCCGTTTGGCGGACGCCCAGCGCGAGTACGGCAACGCGCTGATGCGCGCCGCCGCCACCAATGAGCAGGCCGAGGCGACCCAGAAGGAGGCTGTGCTCTGGCTGACCCGCGCCGCGGTGGGGTTTGACGGGGTCGCCAAGCTGTTGCGCGAAAAGGCCGGCGAATATCAGAACAATGCCGAAGAGAAACAGCGCAACGCGCAGATACTCGAGATGTCGGTCTTCACCAAGGCGGTTTGTCTGGCGCAGGTCAACTTCCCTCCGGAGCGCCTGACGCAGTTCCGCAAGCTGGCCATTGCCGCCTTCGAGGAGTATGTCAAACAGTATCCGGAGGGCAAACTGGCCCCCAGGGCGCAGTTGCAGATCGGCACCCTCCATACCATTCTGGAGGATGCGTCCAACGCGCAGGCCGCTTTCGAGAAACTCAGCAAGCAGTACCCGCAGTCCGAGGAGGCCAGGAATTCGGTGCCGTTGCTGGCCGCCAGTCTGATCGAGATGGGCCTGCGCGGTGAGGGTGTGGCCAAGTACCGTGAGATGTTCGGCGCGGGCGGAAAGTACACCGAGGGGCAGTTCATGGCCGCGGCGCAGGCGCTCGAGCAGGCCCGGGAGTATGACATGGCCCTGCAGGCCTATGACCGGGTGCTCGCCACGGCCAAAGACCTACCGGTGGTGGCCAACGCCAAACTCGGGCGTGCCCGCGTGCTGGTTGGGCAGAAGAAGTATCAGGAGGCCCATAAGGCGCTGGACGCGTTCATTCAGGATAAAGCGCTCTCCAATCTGGAAATCGTGGTGGACGCCAACATGTTGCTGGTCGAGGTGGCCAGCGAAGAGGGAAGGCACGAGAAGGACGACAACGAGCGCACCCGTCTGTTCAACACGGCGATCGATGCGCTCAAGATGGTCAAGAAATACCGCAAAGAGCCGGAGGAGATGGTCGAGTTGGACCTCGCCGCAGGTCAGATCCTGTTGCGCAAGATGGAGGCGGAGAAGAAGCTCGGGCTCAAGGAGCAGGTGGCGGAGACGCGCGGCAAGGCGATCGTGGCCTTTCAGGTGATGATCATGAACATCAACCCCGGCAACGCCAAATTGGCGTCAACGCTGGAGAAGGCCTATTTCTACTGCGTGCCGCTGCTGCTCGAGCATAAGAAGTTCAAGGATGCCGAGGAGGACTGCGAGACCTACCTGCGCATCTTCCCCAACGGGCGCTACGCCACCGACATCCGCAACTGGCTCAACCAGGCGAAAATCGGACAGTGAGGCAACGTTCTTTAAGGAGCAAACGAATGAAGATGAGCACACAGACCGGAAGGGTTGCGGTCGCCCTGGCGATGCTGACCGCGGGAACCGCCGCGGCACAGATCGCGGGCGTGATCACCACCTCCGAAGGCCGGAAAATCGAGGGTGTGATCAAGTGGAAAGTCCGCGAGAAGGCCTATGCGATCACCGCGAAAGGCGGGAACGTCGAGTTGGAGATGTCCCCCGCCAACATCAGCGATGTGCAAATCCCGCGGCCCAAAGAGTTGGACGCGGCGATCGCCAACATGAATCAGGGGAATGCGGCGGCGGCGATCCCGGTGCTGGAGAAACTGGCCAATGATTACCTGATGCTCCAGTGGGACAAACCGGCCACCCGTCTGCTGGCCGAGGCGTACGTGGCATCCGGCAACGCCGACAAGGCCCGCCAGGTGTGCGAGAAGGTCATTGCCGCCAATCCCGAGGCCGCGTATCTGGGCGAGATGGCCCCCGCCTACTGGAAGGCGCTCCTGAAATCGGGCCGCGTCACCAAAGTCGAGGACCTGATGGCCAAGGCGATCAAGAGCGGCGACCGGGCGGCTTCGGCGAGCGCGCTGATCATGCGCGGCGATGTCATTCTGGCCGGGGGCGAAACCAACGAGAACGCCAAAAAGGCGCTACGCGATGGATTTCTGCGCGTGATCACCCTCTATAAGAGTGAAAAGGACGTGCAGCCTGAAGCGCTGTACAAGGCCGCCAAATGTTTTGATAACCTCGGGCAGTCCTCGCGCGCGGATCAAATGCGGACCGCGCTGAAGAGCGAGTACGGCTCATCGGAGTGGGCGCACAAACGGTAGGGGCCGCGTCCGGGATTTCCCGTGCCGGAGGGGTGCGGGTGGAATGGTAGAACAGTAAGGGAAACAAGCAGAGGTTAATGATGAAAAGACTGGTCATGTCAGCAGTGTTGGTCGCAGGTTTGATGATGGGCGCCTCCGGAGTGTCGGCTCAGGATGCGGCCCCGGCGGCTGCGGCGGCTGCGGCCCCGGCGGCGGTGGAAAGCGCGCAGCCGACCGAGAGCGCGAAAAAATCATCCAAGGACAGCACCGGATTTCTTGCGGTGGTCTTGGGATCCGGTTGGTTGGGTGCCGTCCTGTGGCTCGCGCTCTTCGGGTGCGGCGCGGCGGCGATCTATTTCATCGTCGACTGCTCCATCCTGATCCGCCCGCAGAAAATCATGCCGCAGGCACTGATCGCAAAGGTTAAGGGCGCCATGGCTGAGGGTGATGTGATGAAGGCGCTGCACGCTTGCGAGAGCGAGCCCGGCCCCATGGCCAACATCCTCTCCGCAGGGTTCTCCCATGTGGAGGAGGGCTTTGAGGTGATCCAGGAATCGATCGGCGCGGCCGCGGACCTGGAGACCGAGCGCATCATGCAGCGGCTCACCTGGATCTCCGTGTGCTCGAACCTCTCGCCGATGCTCGGGCTGCTCGGAACGGTGCAGGGCATGATCATGTGCTTCGGCACGTTGGCCACGGGTGCTCCGGACGTTGCCGCGCTGGCTCTCGCCATTGCCCAGGCTCTTTGGACGACGGCGGGCGGTCTGGCGATTGCCATTCCCGCCATCACCTGTTACTACAGTATCCGTAACAATGCGAACCGGCTGATTCTGCGCATGCAGGCGATGACCATGGAGTTGATCAAAGACTTGCGTAACGTCGAGGTTGTGAGCGATTAATGTCCGTGTCATCCTTAGCCGTCCGGATTTTCTGTACGGCTAGAGGAGGACGGCTTTTGCCGATCTTTCTGCGGCGGGATGGCCGGTCATCTTTCCGGTCCTGTGGCGAGTTGGAAACACGTGCGGCTTACCCCGCAAATCGGATCTTGAAAAATGGCCAAAGAATACGAACAATGCGAAATCGACATGACGCCAATGATCGACGTCGTGTTCCAGTTGATCATCTTCTTTGTGGTGACGATGAAGATGAATCAGGAATTCAATCAGGATATTGTTTTGGAGGACGGCAAGCATGGTGTCACCATCACGGCCGAGAACATGCCTCCGACCACGCTGGAGATCGAACTGGATCGCCGCGGGCGTGTCTCGATCCATAACGCCACGTTGACAGAGAAGAACTTGCGTGACATCCTGAGGGCGCGTGTCAATAAACACGGCAACGAGTTTCCGGTGTTGATTCGTGCCGACCGGCGTACGTTGCATGATAAAGTCCGCAAACTCATGGATGTCTGCACTTCCTGCGGCGTGTGGAAGCTTTCGTTCGTGGCGGTTCAGGAACACAAGGCCCGGGACGACCGGTAGCGACAGGAGTTTTTCCTATGGCATACAAACGGAAAAAAAACAAAGGCGAAAGCCCGAAACTGGACATGACCCCGATGATCGACGTGGTCTTCCAACTCCTCATCTTCTTCGTCGTCACGCTGAAGCAGGAGGACATCCTCTCGAAACTCTCGGCGGCCCGCCCCGCGGCGAACCCGGACGAAAAGGTTAAGGAGCAGCAGCAGGATCTGATCAACGTGATCGTGGCGCCGCAGGGCTTTGTGTTCAACGGCCGCCCCATGCGGTTGCCGGAACTGGACCGGAGCATCGAGAGGTTGTCGGGATACAGCAAAACCGCAATGGTCATCATCAAGTGTTACGCCGACTCCACCCATGCCATGCTGATTCAGGTGCTGGATGTCTGCAACAAGCATGGTATGACCAACCTGTCGATTTTCAGTATGTGATGATGTGATAAGGAGTCTGACATGAGTAGCTATCTGGACATAAATGAGGTGAACTCCCGTCTCGGAGAGATTATCGAGATGTATACGGAAGATTCCTACCTCCGCCGCCTGAAGAAGCTGTTCAGCGGGCTCAAGGCGCCGCGCCACTCCAGGGAGTACAAGATGGCGATGATCGAGCTGCAGCGCCTCTCCGCGCCGCTCACCGCCATTCTGCTGCCCGTGTTCGCGGTTGTGATGCTCTCGGTGATGGACGGGGGGGCGACCGGGCCCGACCGCCTGATCGAGACGCAGGTGCTGGAAGCGGAGGAGATCAAAGACCTCGATAAGTTCCAAGAAGAATTTGAAAGGCCGGAAGAGCCGATGGAGGAGGTCGACATCGATATCCCCGTGACCAATCCGAATATGCCTGTGATCCCCTCCGACGTGCCGACAGACCAACCGGTGAGCCCCCAGCCGCAGGCCTTCGACGCGGTGATGATGGTCAAAAGCCCCGTGATTCTCAAAAACATCTACGGCACCACCCGGAGCACGGGTACGCGTGGCACGCAACTCGCGCGCTTCGGCGGCGATGCGTTTACGGAAGAGGCGGTGATGCGCGCGCTCCGCTGGCTTAAAAAGAACCAGCAGGCGGACGGTTCGTGGAACCGGAACAAGGTCGCCATGACCGGTCTCGCCATCCTGACGTTTCTGTCGCACGGCGAGAAGCCCGGCGACTCCGCCGAGTTTGGCGAGACGGTCCAGAAGGGGCTGGAGTATCTGATGCGCGTCCAGAACAAGAAAACCGGCCGCCTGCCCGGCAACTATGACCACCCGATCGCCACGTACGCGCTTTGCGAAGCCTACGGCATGACCATCAACCCCAATGTCAAGACGGCCGCGGAAATGGCGATGGTCCCGATCATCAAGGGGCAGCATCCCACGGGCGGTTGGACTTATCATATGGATCCCAATCCGGATAAGGAGACCGGCAAATACCGTGATGACACTTCTTACATGGGATGGTGCGCGCAGGCGATCAAGGCCGCCCAACTGGCGCGTCTTCAGGTGGATGGCCTGGAAAAAGCCAGCAAGCTGGCGATCCGAGGCTTCAAGGCCAACGCCGGGCCCAACGGCGGGTTCGGTTACACTGGTCCCGGCGCTGGCGGCCTGACCAGCGTTGGCACGCTCTGTATGCAGTTGCTGGGTGCCTCGAACGAACCCGAGGTGCGGAAGTCCTTGGATCTGATGGATTCGTGGGTGCCGACCTTCTCCAGCTACACCATCCTTGCCGACGAACTCGCCAAAATCGAGAAATCGCAACTCAAGCAGAATCAGACGCCGTTGTCCGTGGCCAAGGCCCGTGTCATAAAGACCCTCCCGCCCGAGGAGCAGAAGTTCTTTAATGCGTCGCCGCAGTACTATTTCTACTATGCCACCCAGTGCAAATTCCATGCGGGCGGCAAGCGCTGGGACAGTTGGAACAAGCAGATGAAGCCCAATTACGTCAAGGCCCAACAGGTGAAGAAGGATGCCATCCAGGATCACAAGGGCGCCTTGCGGGATATCGGCTGGTGGGAAAACACCGATGCGCACTCGGACCGTCCCGTGATGGATACCTGCCTCGCTGCGTTGCAGCTCATGGTCTATTACCGCTATCTGCCCACCACCAGTAAAGAGGCGGTTCAGGTTGAAGCGGAAATCAGCGCCTCCACCACGGACACGGGGGACATCCAAGTCGACACCGGAAACTTGTAGTTCATTCGTGCGTTCGTTTTTTCTTCCTGCCGCGAACTCATGCACTCATGAACTCGCGCGCGTATGCGCTGACAGCCCCTATGCCCTTCTCTCTCTTTCTCGCGTTGAAATACCTCAAGCCGAAGCGTTCATTCACTTCGGTGGTGACATTGATTTCCGTGATCGGTGTGGTGCTGGGCGTGGCGATCATCATCATCGTCCGTGCGGTGATGACCGGTTTCGGAGACATGTGGAAGGAGAAGATCCTCGACTTCAAGCCCCACATCACCATCTTGTCCCGGAACGGCGGGGTGATCGAAGGAGAAGGGGAGATTTGCCGTAGGCTGGAGCAGGTTCCGGGGGTCACGGCAGTCTCGCCGGGACTCGAGACACGGGTGCTGGTCGAACACCGCCGCCGTGTGGTGGCTCCGCTCCTTATCGGTACGGATCCCGCCCGGGCGCAACATGTGATGAAGCTGGATCGCTTGGCGGCCGGCGCGTTCGAACTTGAAGGCGATGCGGTGGTGCTGGGGATCGATCTGGCCGCTGAATTGGGAATCCGGGTGGGTGAAGACCTGCTGGTCTACTCGCCGATGAATCTCGTCTCCCGGGATGAACTCTTTTTTCCGGAACGACTGACCGTTACGGGGATCTACAACTCGGGCCAGCGGGATTTCGATTCGGGATTCATGATCACCTCGCTGGCAGTGGTGCGCGACCTGATGGGGATGAGATCCGGGGTCTATTCGATCCACCTCAAAGTCGCGGACCCCCAAAACACCGTGGGGTTCAGCCGGCTGGTGAGCGAAATCCGCGCGCTGCTGCCGATCTACAGTGTGCGGACCTGGCAGGAGATCGACAGCCAGCTTTTCAATGCGCTGGCGGTCGAGAAAAACATGATGGTGATCCTGCTGATGTTCATCACCGTGGTGGCGATCTTCTGCGTGACCAACACGCTGATCGTGCTGACTGTGCAGAAGACCGATGAGATCGGCCTGCTCAAGGCGCTCGGATTTTCCTCGCGCCAGGTGATGATGGCCTTTGTGCTGCACGGCTGGATCCAATGCCTGATCGGCACGGCGCTTGGCATTGGCGCGGCCCTGCTGATTCTGGAAAACTTGCAGGGTCTGGTGTCGCTCCTCGGCCGCTTCGGGCTGGAGGTGTTCCCCAAAGACGTGTACGGGCTGGCGCAGATCCCTTGGCGCGTGATTCCGCGCGAGGTGACCGACGTGGCCCTCTCGGTGATCCTTTTCTGCACGGTGGCGAGTTTCCTCCCTGCCTGGCGCGCCGCGCGCATGGATCCGGTGACCGCGCTGCGTAAAGAGTGAAGAAAGGCCGTGATGTTAGAAGCCACAGTGTTGTTCAAGACCTACACGCTTCCCCGCAAGCGGGTCGAGGTGCTGAAAGGCGCCTCGCTGCATGTGGCTCAGGGCGAGCGCGTCGCCATTGTCGGCCGCAGCGGTGCCGGCAAAAGCACGCTGCTGCATGTGCTGGGTGGGCTTGACCGGCCCGACGCGGGCGAGGTGCATATCGACGGCCAGCCGCTCTACGCGCTCTCGCAGCGTCGCCGCACCGCGTTGCGCGCCGCTAAGATAGGTTTCGTCTTCCAGTCTTACCACCTGCTTCCTGAGATGGACGTGACCGAGAATGTCATGCTTCCGGCCATGACCGGTGTGACGCACCTTCCGCGCCGTCAGATACGCAAGCGCGCACTGACGTTGCTCGATCAGGTGGGGCTGGCCGACCGCGCCTGCCACATGCCGCTCGAACTCTCCGGCGGCGAGCAGCAGCGCGTGGCGTTGGCACGTGCGCTCATCACCGATCCGGCTCTGATTCTGGCCGACGAACCCACCGGCAACCTTGACCGCACGACAGGCGCACAGATCATGGAGCTGCTCTTCGGGCTTTCTCATTCGCGGGTGCTCTCACTGATCATGGTGACCCATTCACCCGAGACCGCGGCGCTCTGCGACCGTGTGCTGGAGTTGCGCGACGGTCTGCTGGTTCCGACCGCCTCGGCCTAGGCGAGCATCACCTGGCCACCCGTGACCGGTACGGCCTGTCCCGTCTCGTACGTCTGTTCCATCAAATAGTACAGCGCCTTCATCACGTCCGGCGTGGTACACCCGCGCCGCATCGGGACCTTGGACTCGTAGAACCGTTTGACATCCTCGAATGTTTTCGCGCCCGGAACCTTGCCGCTGTCGAGGTACTGCTTGAACAGACCTTTCTCCGGGTCAGACCAGAGCGGTCCGTCATAGAAGTTGCCGGGGCAGATGGAGTTGACCTTGATGCCGTCCTCCACCAGTTCCAGCGCGAAACTCTGCGTCAGGCCAATGCCGCCGAACTTCGATCCCGCGTACGCGCCGTTCTTGTTCGAACCGGTCAGTCCGGATTTGCTGTTGATCTGAATGATGTCAAACCAGCGTGACGGCACGGCCCGGTGCTGTAGCGCCAGAATGGGTGCCACCGCCTGAACCATGAGGAAATAACCGTGGTAATTGACATCCGTCACGAAGCGGAGGTCCTTGACGGGAAGCGTCTTGACGCTGCCGGCCCGCAGTACGCCGGCGTTTGAGACCAGCAGGTCGATTCCGCCGAATGCCGTCACCGCCGCTGCCACCGCCGCGCGCACCGAATCGGGATCCGCCACGTTCACGGCCACACCGACGGCCGCCGAACGTCCGCAAGCCTCATTGACCTGCTCCGCCGCCGCGAGCACGCCCGCTTCGTTGATGTCGGCCAGGGCGACCCAGGCACCTTGGGCAGCAAGATCGCATGCGATTTCAAATCCGAAACCTTGGGCCGCGCCGGTCACCAGCGCGATCCGTCCCGCGGCACGACCCGGAAGATCAGTAAAGACCGCCTCGTAGGTGCCGCCGGTGTCCAGGGTGACGCGGCTTGTGCCTGGCGGCACATGGCTTTGCAACACGGCGAACGCGTCATCGCATCCCGGCGGCACGGTGAGCAGCGGCTCGCCGCCTTCCGGCTGGACACGCGCCAGACGCGGCAGGGTATCGCCGCGGGCCATCAGGCCCCGCAGGGCGGGGAGAATCAGGGTCAACATGAGGGGGTCCTTTCGCAATATCGGGTTCACTTCTGCCAATATTTCGTCCTGAGCGCGGGAGTCGTTCCCTGCGATGCCTTTAACGAGGCAATGGCCTGCTCGTCACCTTCAAGCGCCTTCAGCAGCCATTCGCCCTCCCTTTTGCAGACCTCATTCTGCAACGGATAGAAATGATGGAGCAGGAAGAGCGCGTACCGGGAGAACCGGAACTCGCCGATGACGGTTTGCCGTTTCGAAACGGGATCGATATCCACCGCCGCGCAGTTGCGCAGGCGGATGTTTTTGGCGAGCGACGGAAAATCGAGTGTTTCCGCCAAAATCAGCGTGTAGGCGGGTTCCAGATGTTTTGACGAGTGGGCGTCAGTCACACCGATACCGGCGATCTTCAGCCCTTGCGCGCGCAGTTCGTGGTAGTGGAGGATTCCCAACTCACTGCTGTCCGTGTTCAGGACCTCCACGGCGTCGAACTTCGCGGTCTGCAGCAGATAGTCCGAAACCACCGCCGGGATGTACTGCCGGTAGGCCGGTCGCCAATAGGGGTGGCAAAACACGGCGATGCCGCCGCAGGCGCGGATTTTGTCCCAAACCGCGAACGAGGCGGCGATCGGATACTTGAAACGATCGGGAATCGTGTCCGGCAGCTTGGCCTGTTCCGCCGCGACCGCCTGATCGTATTCGGTCTTTGACTTCGTGAACCAATCCGTGATGCTTTCCGAAGCACCGAGCGAGAGGATGTGCACGTTGTTCCCGGGGCTGTGTACCTCTTCGCCGGGGAAGGTCTTCATGTCCGTGGGCAATTTGGAAAACGCTTCGATGGCATCCAGCGATCCCGCATAAGAGCGGTGATCGGTCTCAATCGCGAAGTCGTGCCCGAGCTTACGGCATGTGGCGACCATCAGTGCGGGAGACTCGTTCTTGTTGCCATCTGAAAACTTGCTGTGCATGTGCATGTTTCCCCGGTAAGGCCGCAGGGCAAAGAAATCCGGGCACAACGAGTAAAGCCTGGCGATCCCCAGCACGTTCGGTTTTTTCGGATCGGAGCTTTTCTGGATCACGCGCAAGGTGTGCGCGGTCTCTCCGCGGAACCGCACGGAAACGGTGAGCGTGTTGTCGCGGACAACGGACGCGACCGGCTGGAAACAGCCGTATCCGAGCGGTACGCCTGCGGAGTCCAGACCGTCCGCGCAGATGTATTCGACCTGCACATCGTCCGGTTTGGCGAGCAGCGGCTCATCCGCAAAGGTGAGGGTCACGGTGGCCTCGCTGTCCGCGCGGACAATCATCGGGACGGTGTCGACGAGTCGGGCATACACCGGTGACAGAATTGAGCAAAACAGACAGACAACGACCGCAAGCGTCTTTTTTTTCATCACGCACCTTTCCTCTGAGACCGCAGACCCCTCCCCCGGTGTCTGCATTTGAGGCACATTATGGGCGGGATACGTTTGGAAAGTCAACCCCAAGTCCCCGTCCTCGTTCGCGCCTTCGTTTTCGTGTACGTTGACTTGCGACCCGCGACATTCGGTCTGCGGCGTTTGGGTGATTTGGCAGGGCACTGATCCGACTGATCCGCCAGCGGGCGGGGATGCCCGCATTCCCGGCTTCCGCACCAATGCACGGATGAATTCGCGCCCTCCCCATCCTGCGTTCCCGACACCGCAGGCCGCCCGTCGCGGGTCAACATTTCGCGCTCCCCCGGCCATCCGGCCAAAACCGACGACAACAGGCTTGTGTTTTGCCGCAGGA
>Ga0208694_1002953_pt1 | contig 17059 bp, 15 predicted proteins | sample AD_UKC078_MetaG_FD_184442 | JGI IMG/M metagenome (GOLD analysis project Ga0208694, IMG submission 184442) | Active sludge microbial communities of municipal wastewater-treating anaerobic digesters from USA - AD_UKC078_MetaG (SPAdes) (version 2) | ecosystem: Engineered > Bioreactor > Anaerobic >...
TCGCCACAGAAGAAAAATCCATACCCAGCTTATTCCCTATATATCTGCAGCTTAACTCCTTCGTCATAGTCTCCCTTGTTTCAGGATACTTCATAATCTCCCTCACAATGGCAAATAAAATTGCAAGGCAATTCCCCCTCACCTTTTCCCTCTCAACCCTTTCCATAACAACATCTGGCACCATAGTAAAAACAAAATTAACACAACCTGTAGACATAATAAAAAACCTCCTGACACTTGATTTTTCTCTCAGGAGGTGGTATACTCTCTTTGCTGAAAAAGAGTGTCCTCCCGAAAGGTGGGCGCTTTTACTTTTAAGCCCCTTTCTTAATTCACAACGTTTTCAAACCTTACATGAAATTCCACATATTATTTCAAAAATCCTTCACCTGACATAACAGAAAAAATCAAAATCATAGAAGAGACTTCCTAAACCTTATAAACCGCCTTGAACTCCTCAACAATCCTTCTTGCTCTGTCCACAGAAAAAACAAACTTCTGCCCTGCCAGTCTCTCAGAAACAATCCTTTTCACACGGTCATACTCCTTCGGGAAACTCTTCTTCAAAACCTCCACAACCTCCAGATAATCAACATCTTCAGCCTTTTCCTTCTCCCACTGCTCAAAAGTCCCGGCAAAACTATTCTTCCTCACAACAACTTCCTTAACAGACTCTTTCGCCTGCCCCGCCGCCGGCAGCAAATTTTTAACATCCTTTTTCCCGTAATTCTTGCAAGAAGAAATCAGATAAGCATCCGGGTTATGTATTGAATTCTGGTGATTAGAGTGTTTCTAATAAAAAAGTTCCGTAAGTAGGTATAATAAAATGTGTGTAGAAATAAATTAAGTATGAGACGAAAGAAAAAGAAAAAAATCTCTTAAGGGGCCCTCCATATAATAAACCAGAGGAAAAATATGAAAGTCCGGAAGATTTAAAGCGTGTCTGAAAAATCCCAGAACGCAATTAATCATATTGTGGAGCCGGCAAGATACCAGCTCCACAGGTGTTATTAAAATTTAGAATCATATATTTTTCAGACACGCTCTGAAAGAAAAGTTATGATACCTAAAAAATATATTATATGGTAAAATAAAGAAAGAATTAAAGGAGGTTGTTACGTGTCTATTGATAGCTCAATAAATCTTAGAAACGACATTATATTTAAGGCAATTTTTGGTTATGAGAAAAATGAAAAGCTTCTCATATCCTTGTTAAATGCTATATTAGGTTTAACAGGAAATAAAAAAATTGTTAGTTTGACATTTCTCAATGCTTTTAACATAAAAGAATATCTTAAAGATAAACTTACAATCCTTGATGTAAAAGCCGTAGATGGCACAGGTGTAAGATTTGATGTCGAAATGCAAGTTGCACCTGATAAATCATATTTACAGCGTATTATGTATTATCTGGACAGACTCTTTACAGAACAGCTTAAGGAAGGCGTTCCTTATGAAAAATTATGTAAGGCTATTAGCATATCAATTTTAGATTTTATTTTTTTTTGAAGAAGAAGGAGACTTGCATAATATATACAGGTTTTTAAATATTAAATCAAAGAGAGAGCTCACGGATTTGAAAGAATTACAATTCATAGAGCTTCCAAAGTTTAAGAAAGATAAGCCTAAACGTGATATGTCGAAGTTTGAAAAGTGGCTTCTTGCATTAAAGTTTGGAGAGATTTATGCAAATGATTTGGAAAATTTACCGGAAGAGCTCAAAGAAGAGGAGGAGATTGTCATGGCTTTACACGAGTTAGTAAGAGCTTCTAATGATGACATGATAAGGGAGATACTTGAGATGAGATCAAAAGCACGTCATGATGAAGCTTCCAGATTATATCAGGCTGAGATGAAAGGCAAAGAAGACGTTGCAAAAAATCTTTTAGAAATGGATATGCCTATAGAAAAAATAGCTAAAGCTACAGGTATATCAGTAGAAGAAATAGAAAAACTAAAACAAATACGTAATTGAAGTTAATGCCCTGATTATTCTAATATATTAAAACTTAATTTTATCTACAAGAGAATAGTTTGTTATTACATCAAATCTCTTCAATTTATCATCTATATCATTATCAATAATCTCCTTTATTTTAGCCATTTTCCTCACTTCCTCCCCTATTATATACCACTAATTTTTTTTATAGATAAAAAATAAACCTCAATTCATAAAAAAGTCTTTGTTATGAAGGATTCTATTGTAATTTGATAGAATGTCTTATTTCAATTTACAATCTTTAAGGGAGGTTTATTTTGTGGCTAAATTTTCAAAAAAATTGAATATTACTCTGTTATTATTTGTGATATTAAGCACTATTCTCATAGCCATGAGCTGTGGAAGCAGTGATAATAGTTTTATCAGTACCAATCCAAATATTATCAATACTCCTTCTACCTTTATCAATACACCAACTCCCGCTTTAACATCTGTTCCTGTAAGCGCGTATTTGTACGTATCTAATACCTCTCTTGAAGATGGAGAAAATATTGCAAATACAATTGTCTCAGATATTCCTTTAATTAATCCTGATTTATCTGGTTCCACTCCATTACTAACACAGATATCCAAATTACAGCAAGAAAATCCAGATGATTGGAATAGTCCCGAAATTAAAGAGCTATCTGATAAATTATTTGCCATCTTAAATCAGAGCCAGGCTTTACCAGAAACAGCAAAAGTATTTAGTAAATATCAAGATGCCCTTAATGAATCGCCTATTCCTGTAAATAACGAAGGATATATTTCAGGCCAGGCTGTTGTAGGAGATACAGATACCAATGTCCAGTTAGAGGTATCTCTTGACGATGATCACTACATTGATGCAGAAACAATTATTCCTTCAAATAATCTTACTTCCAGCGATGCCACAGGAGCAACCCTTAAATCCTGTCCTGAAAAAGTCTTTGTATTACCTGGAGAAGTAATTATAATTCAGATTAGTTCCACTACAGGAATAAATTTAAAAGAATCAGGATTAACTTTTTCCCTCAAAAATCCTAATCTTGGTTGTATAACTTCGAAACCAATCTTTTTGGAAATTTGTGGTAAAAAGAAATATGAGAAGGCATATTGTTTATTCTATGCAAAGAAAAATTTGACAACTCCTATCGATAGTATAATAACTGCAAAAACTGTCAACGGCTTACAGCTTGAAATTTTTACAGAAATTATAAAATCATGTGCCAGTATATCAGGTAAAGTCTTTACTGGAGGTAAGCCACTTATTAAGGGTTATGTCAAAAGTATTGGTTCAAAGGCTTTTTGCAAGTTAGATTCCTCAGGATCTTATACATTACCCCGTGTATTTTGCGGACATTCTAGAAAAATCGTAGCGACATATTGGATTCAAGATAATGACAAAAAAATAAGACACAGAGAAGAAAAAATCATCGATTTTTTCAATAACAATTTAAGTAATTTTAATTTTGGGGAAGAGCATACCCCAACACCTACTTCTACTCCATCAGCTACTCCTACTCCTCGAGATTTTAATGATATATATTATGATCTAAGAGTTTCAGAATTACTATATCAATATAATCAATGGAAAAAAGAATTAAAGCCTGAAGAAGCAACACAAAAAACTGTGGATTGGTTGAATGGAGAATTTGGAGAATCCACTATCCCTGATGGTATCAAAAAAGCCGGAATAGACAGTTTTGATAATACAGCAATGTGGGTTATGTTTTCAGATGGTCATAGTGTACATATAGCTGGAGAAGAAGATGATTGGAAAATTTACCCTAATGCATCTTCAACTAACAAAATTAGTAATGGTTTGGAAAAAATAAATAAAAATGTAGTAATGCGAAATAAAGAAATAGCTAAAAAAATAGCTTCTTTGCCTAATTCTCTACAAAAAGCTCAAACAGTTAATTCAAATAAAATATTAATTCTCGCTCCTTTTGCCTGGGAAGAAGAAATGGGGATGAATATTTATGATAAAACAGTTTATAACGAAATAACAACTTATTTAAAAGGGTTAAAAAATAATGATGGCAGCTATGTATATGATATCACTTCAGTAATAACAAGAAACAACGAAATAGAATATAGTGAGACATTTCATGATCCTAATATACCACCTCCAGAAGTCCTTGACCCAAAACATCCAGACCCTAATGATCCTATATATACACTTACAAAGAGATTAACATTAAATATACTTCCTGAAAGAAATTATGTATTACCTGGCGACTTTTTAAATTTAAGTCAATATGGAATAATTTATATTGCCACTCATGGAACACCAACATCCTTAAGCTGTGGTCCTGTTTTCGATAATATTCCAGAAACACAAAGTTTGAATGCAAAGGAATATTCGGAGATTGATCCGAATAAACTAGATGGAACGTGGTTTTATTCATATCGTGAGATTAAGGATCCAGATAACCCTGAACAAATTATACGTATTAAACTTATAGCATTAAGTAATAATTTCTTAAGCCAACAACAACCTATAAAAAATTCAATTGTATATTTAGATGCTTGTAAGTCTGCAGTAGACAATGGTTTAAAGGGATATTCTCCATTTAATACAGCTTATGTTTATTTGGGACACCATAAAAGTTGTTATGTTCCCTGGGCTAGACGCTTAGCATATAAGTTTTTCTGTTATATGATGTTTGGTATTGATCATATTCCTGAAAGCAATTCAGATTCTCCAGATGCTATACCATTAAGTGTTAGAAACTCATATAATAAATTCACTTCTCCTCCTTTACTCTTAGGTGATTCTAACAGGTTAAACCCAGATCCAGGTTATTATCCTATAGATCCTAATTGGCCAATTAATCCATTTGACCATAGAAACGCATATAATTATTATGACTGTAGATTACTAATATATACTGCTAATGGTAAATATGATGATACCTATTTTCCTGCTCCTGTAATCGTAACAGTTCAGAAGAAATAAAGTAGATCCGAATATGAAAAAAATAGTTTTATATTTAGTACTCGCCTGTATTTTCGTATTTTATTTATTTATTTTACCTGAAAATAGTAATTGTCAAAATTATTCTGAATATGTATTTGTAACTGAATGGGGCTCTAAAGGTGAAAATGAGGGACAATTTAATTGTCCTACAGGGTTAGCTGTAGATTCAGAGGGAAATATATATGTATCAGATAGCTATAATTATCGTATACAAAAATTCGATTCTACAGGTAAATTCCTTACTAAATGGCCAGTGAGTTTAGTTAATGGGCAACTTTTCCCTCCTTCAAGAATAGCCATTGCCCCAAAAGGATATATTTATGTTGGAATTGTTTATGTTGGAAGTATACAAAAATTTGATTCTAATGGTAAATTTATATCAAAATGGGAAGCGAAGGATTGTTCAGATACATGTGGAGAATTTTATTCGCCTTCAGATATTATTTTTGACCAGGAAGGTAATATGTGGGTAACAGATCATACTGCTCTTTTCAGGAAATTTACTCCTGATGGTAAATTCATAAGAGCCTGGGATACATCCAATCCTAAATATGAAAATTGTGATCAAAGCACTGTTGAAATTGTAATAGACTCAGCAGGCTATATTTACGGTTTATATAGACGTACACCATATTCAGCACTTTGGAGTTGTATTCGACCATTCTATTGCATTTCCTATATCCAGAAATTTGATCCTAATGGTAATTTAATAACAGAATGGGGCAGTTATGGAAGTAATGATGGAGAATTTAAAGAAGATGCTGGGGGAATAGCAGTAGATTCAGACAGCAATATCTATATAGTAGATAGTCATAATAATCGTATACAAAAATTCGATTCAAACGGAAAGTTTTTAACCAAATGGGGTTCTTATGGAAATAAGGATGGAGAATTATATTTCCCTACTGATATAACAGTAGATAAATATGGGAATTTATATGTTATTGATTTTGGCAACTGTCGTATACAAAAATTCTCTCCTAAACCCTAAAGTTCAAACCTTCTTAAAATTTCTGATAAAAATCCCTCAAAAACCCCCTTTTTTAGAGGGGTCTCTGCCATAAATAAACCCAGTAAAACCGGCCTTTCCCCCCTTTTTACCCTCAAATTACCGCCTATGACGTAAGGAATTCTCGGACATTTTGCCGCGGACCGCCGAAAATTTTTTTTGGCCACTTCCTGCCGGAGAACCCCTTCTGACTATTTTTCGCCCAACTATGCCAACCATGCTACCGGCTACCTCTGCACGGATAACTGCCCCTCTGACGGATAATCCCCTAAAAGTAGAAGAAACCTTCTTGCCAGCTTCTGCCGGCATAAAGTCAGCCATTCTGCCGGCAACCTCTGCACGGAGAAACACCCCTCTGACGGATAATCCCCTAAAAAAACAAAGTCTCTTACCAGCTCTTTCCGGCATAGAGCTAGTTATCTAACCTACTACTCGAGACCTCTCGATATTACAGAAGAAAATAGCGAAAAATTGCGGTAAACTTTTCTGTGATACCGAGAGGTCTCGATATTACAGAATTTAACTTTTGCCCGGATTAAGCCACTCTTCCACAGCCAACCTGACCTTCTCAAAATTAGCATTATCAATATGCATCCCATAAGCTTCACCATCTATCCCGCCAGTATCCTCCACCCACTTATCTACCTGCTTCTTCTTCGATGCACTTACCTTCGATAAATCCCTCTTTGCATAAGCAATAACATTTTTATCAAACAAATCAAGACTGCTCAAATGACTCATAATAACTTCCTCAAAACCAAACACCGGCTCTCTGAGCTTCTCTGCAAAACTCTCTGCAATATTGAACCCCCAGGGATCCCAGTCCGTAAGGCAGGCAAGCTTCACCTTCTTAACCTTCCTCCTCTTAAGCTCATCGGCAAAATACTCCATAGTCAAAAGCCCCGGTTCACCGTGAGAAGCTATTACAGTTATACCATAATCCTTTCCATACTGTTTACAAAGCCAGAACAAACCTTCCTTCTCTGTATAAAAAACACGGCTCGGCTTATTCCTTCCCAGAATACGAAAAGCCTCCCTGGGGTCTTGAAACTCAAACTCACCCTTAAACTTAAAAAAAGCCCTCACAACATACTGGTCAAAAGCCTTACTCATCTTATCCAGTAAATACTTCTCACGACCAGCACCACGAACCCTCAGAGGAGGACCCTCATCTGTCTGAACGAGATTATGCTGCTTCATTAGAGGCCCAAGCTCCTTATACCAGAAAGAACGAAGATTACCCTTAACAGGATTAAGCTCACCCGTCTTAATCTTCAAAAAACACTGCCAGATAAAAGTATATATAAGCCTCGAATCATTTACAGTAGATAAAAGCCCCTGTTCCTCTGACACCTTCGGCTTGCCGGGAAAAGTTCTCCTCAACTCCTCGGTAGACATCTTCTTCATGTCTTTAGCAGATAAATCAACCTTTTCCCTGAGCCACTTATCCTGTTCCTCTGTCAATTTATCCATGACCTCTTTCTGCAGTTCCTTCAAGCTCATTACTATACCTCCTGAAAAACTATAATCTCTTTAACACTACAGAACACCCGGAACACCTCTTTAAAAGGATAAATTCCAACCAATATCGAATTATATTTTATGGGACACACTCAAAATGTACTGGCAGACAAAATATCAAAAGAACTGGGACTTTCAAAACAAACAGGAAGAAAATTCCTACAGAAAGTCCTCAAAACTGTATCTGACGACATTGTTTATACAGGCCATATGGAACTTAACGGCATTGGCACTTTCTCTATAACAGAACGTTCCAGCCAGACAATAAACCACCCGGAAACAGGACAACCCATAAATGTCCCTCCAAAGAAAATCTTAACCTTTCGAAGCTCTACAGTAATTCGACGACGCCTCAACCCGCCAAAACCCAAAAAAATTAAAAAGAAAAAATAACCATAATATTCAATAACAAATTTTAAAACCCGTGGAAATATGGATAATTCTGAATATTCAAATACTGACAGACCAGAGGAATTAAAACAGAACTGCTGCAGCATCCAAGCAGAAGCCCTCCGAGCAGGCCAAATATAATACCAAGAACAACCTTCCTATGAGTCCAGGTTACTTCCGGCACAGGCGGATCTGAAGATGGAGCCGGCTCAGCAGGTTCAGGAGTTGGTCCGGGTTCAGGCAGTTCCGGAACCGGTTCATCTTCATAAATTATATTCCCTGTTTCCCTCTCCCTTGCAGCCAGATTCAAAAGATACTTCCTATCCTTATCACTGAAGCCCATTACATCAGCTATCTTATTTAACGTTTCATCATTGGGCGTAAAATCTCTCTTATCAGATACAAGTTTATAAGCATAGCCCTGACTCAGGCCGGTTTCTTCTATAAACTTCTTCATACTCCAGCCATGTTCATCAATCTTATCCTTTATAAAAGAACTCATAACACTTATCTTATTAATATCACTCATAAACCGGAATCATCCTTAAAAAATTATCAAAAATATACCTTTATGAGATTCTCATGGTCATGAGAAAATTCTCATGCCTGTACTGCCAAATTCTCATGGTCATGAGAAAATTCTCATGCCTGTACTGCCAAATTCTCATGGCCGTGAGAAAATTCTCATGCCTGTAATAACAGATTCTCATGGTCATGAGAAAATTCTCATGCCTGTAATAACAGATTCTCATGGTCATGAGAAAATTCTCATGCCTGTACTGCCAAATTCTCATGGCCGTGAGAAAATTCTCATGCCTGTAATAACAGATTCTCATGACTGTGATACTGGCCGTGTTACTGACTGTGATACCGTTAACACCTGTCATGCAAGAGAATTTCACCAGACCTATAATTTAAACCTTACCGGCACTTCTTCCAACCCCAATTCCTTTGCAGCTATATACTGTCCATAGGTCTCCATGAGATGTAAATTTTTCTTATTCACAACAAAGGGCTTTTCAAACTTCCCGTAATCTTTATAATAATCCTTTACCTTCTGTATCTTTGCTTCTTTCGGCCTGGTATTTAAAAGAGCTTCTGAAACTACAATTTCGCTCAAGGAAAAATTTACTTCTTCAGATAGACTCTCAATAACAGGTTTCTTCCCGGCACTTTTCCTTAAAGATTTCTCTTTACGTTTCTCGTACATATCCTCTATCCATTCTTTCACCGGCGATTTCCACTTCTGCTTCTCATTCGGTATATTCTTTATAAGGCTTTTAGGATTCAATTCCATTTCTTTAGCCATACGGATTGTTTCCTGATTTAAACGGCATTTCTTTTTAGCTTCAGCCCATAATTCATCACTATATTTTTTACTCATCTCTTTACCCCTGATTTTATCCCTCTTTCGGTTTCGGTTCAGTCAGCTTAACACCGAACGTCTTTGAAGTGGCAATAGCAAACCATTTGCCATCCGGGAGCTGATAACTTACTACTTCAAGAACAGGAACTTCCTCTTTCACAACAGGTTCAGCACCGCCGGCCAGGGTAACTCCTTTAGAAAGTAGAGGAATAAGAGGTTTTGCAGTATCCATAATAACTTTCACATCTTCTTTAACCTGAAGAGCTGCACCCTCTTCGGCCTGTTTCTTTGTGCCGGCATGATTGGTACGGATAATGGGGCCCAGTTTTATTATCCAGTCAGGATCTCCTATGGTCATAGCACTTACCTCCCTTTATATTAAGCTAAAAACCTATTCCACCTGTTTTAAAAAAAATCCTTCTAAACCGGCAAAAGCAGGAAACTTTCTTAACCTGTGGAATATATGAGAAAATAGAGCAGGTGAAGATGTCTTGTTATAAGGCAATTCACTTGCTTTATTATTTCCGATGGAGGATGGACATATGAATAATAATGGCACAATATCAATAATTGAAGCCTCACAACTTACAGGAAAAAGTCAGACTACTATTTACCGATACATTCAACGGGGAGTAATTACCTGCAAAAAACTGTTTTGCAATGGTAAACAAGTTTTAACAGTGCAAAAGTCAGATATAGAAAGACTTTTTAATATATCATGTAAAACAGTGCAAAACACTGCAAAAACTTGCAAAACAGATTTTATCACTGATAATCATTGTGAAACAGTGCAAAACACTGCAAAACAGGAAACGGAAACCCTTACAGCTGAACGAATCAGAAAAGTAATAGAAGATTTTTTCGAAACGAAGCAGACCCAGTTGATCAAACCTTTAGAGGAACATGCTTTAGTCAAGTATGGAGCAATAAGTAAAGAGAATGAATTTTTAAAACAAAAATTAGAAACTTTACTTCAGGAAAACGACTTTCTCAGAGAACAGGTAAAAGCCTTACCAGGGCCAGCAGAACTGGAGAATAAAGAAAATATCATCTTACTGCTACAGAAAGAGAAAGAAGAACAGATCCGAAAGGCAGAAGGTTTAAATCAGGTCTTGCTTGATAATGCCAATAATATAAAAGAACTGGCTAAAGAAAAGGATAGTTTACAGTCAATATTAAAAGAGCATGAAGCAACTATAAGAGAAAAAGAAAAAGCACTGAAAGACCTGGAAGAACTTCACCGGGCAGAACTAGAAAAAATATTAAAACAGGCAGAGGCAAAACAAATAGAGATATCGGAAGCCTGGAAAAAAGAATTAGAACTGGCAAAAAGGCCATGGTGGAAATTCTGGTAAAAGATATTTTAGAAATAAATTAAGATAAAGAGGATTATAAATACTACAAATAGAATCAATCTTCTGGTATATTTTTTATTGGGTATGAAATTAAATAAAAAAAAGATGGGGTAAAAAAACAAAAAACCGAGTGGATCAGACTCGATTTCAGAGGTAAACCAACATCTTTAGGCAATCTAAAGTTTTGATTGCTCTCACCTCCTTACGTTTAAGATGTAGGAGGTACTTTATACCAATATTATATTATTATATACATTATAACAAAATCCTTCAAGCATTTTAGAGAAAAAGGAGAAGTTTAACTATGGATGTATTAGAAAAAATATATAACAATCTAAATCATGAGAAAATATGGGGCCTCGATGGACTCACCCCTTTAAACAATTTTAAAGCCAACTCCGGCGGTTATAGTGCCTGCTGCCCTAACCCTGCTCACCAGGATAATAAACCATCTTTCCTTATGAAAGAAGGCATCCCTGCCGGCAAATGCCAGTCCTGCGGATATCATCTCACCTGGTTTAATGCAGTAGCGATCCATCTGGGATATAAAGACTGTAAAATTAAAGGCAGAGATTTCTGGCAGGTCTTTAATACTCTGGCCAGTCTTAATGGAGGAACACACTTTGAACTGTCTCAGAAAGATAAAGTTAAATATGAATTTCAGCACGAACAGCAGACATTAAATAATACTCTATCTATATTTCTGCACGAGCAGCTCCTGACAAATTCATGGGCAAAAGATACTAAAAACTATCTCAACCAGAGAGGAATTCCTGAGCAATATTTACCACGTTTCCCTATGATTGGATTTTATCCATCAATTAAAACAGTTGAGCAGTTTCTAATAAACGAAGGCTTTAGCCAGAAAGCTATTGAAGAAAGCAATGTCCTGTTAAAATGCTTTGAAAAAAATTGTCTTATCTTTTCCTATAAAGACGATTTAGGAAATACTTTAGGCTTTAAAGCAAGAAAGCCTTCTCTTAAAGTCAAAGATATCAAATATCAGAAAGGCTTTAAAGGTGAAATAAAAGAACGTGCTATTATGGGGCTTGAGTGCTGCAACACGGTAATACAGCATAATGGAAATGCTGTTTGCCTTGAAGGAGAATTTGACTGGCTTACTGCTCAGGTAACCAGTCTTAAGATGCATGATAAAACCGCTGAATTCATATGTTTTGGCGGGTCAGACGTGAAACCTGCAAAGTTGGAAACACTTAAGAAAGCAGGGGCAAAAGTTTTATACCTGACTTTTGACCCCGATACAGCCGGCAGAAAAGCAACCCGTGATGCTATTAAATATGCAGAAGAGCTTAATTTATGCCCCTTTGTTGTAAATCTTCCTCCCGGCTCAGACCCGGATGACTTCATAAAATCTAAAGGTTTAGAACCATTTAAACACCTGGTCAAAAATGCTTCTACAGCCGGAGAATGGCTTAAACAGCAATTCCTTCAGAACTATTCTGATTTAAACAAAGAAAACCTGGAAAAAGCTAAAATAGACCTTTTAGAAGAAGCAAAAAATCATAAAGGATTTATTCTGGACTCCTTTTTAAAATCCACTTCTAAAGAATTAAACATTGATTATGAGCTTATCCGCCAGAGGTTAGAACAGAGATATCGTGAGTTAAACAAAGAAATAGAACTCCAGGCATTAAAAACCTATCTGCCAGATGCACCGGTAACAGAAGAATACCTCATCCCTACCGGCTGGATAATGAATAAAAATGGACTTGTCAAACTAACTCACACTAAAGAAGGATTAAAAGAAATAACAATAGCTCCAGCACCTTTCTATGTATCTTCAAGATCAGTAAATATCGATACAAAACAGGAAAAACTTGAAGTAACTTACCTGAGAGATGAAAACTGGAAAACTTCCTATGAAGAAAGATCCACTCTCATGGATCACAGAAAAATAGTTCAGCTTTCAAGCATAGGCTTTCCTGTAGACTCACTTAATTGCAAAGAAATGGTTAACTTCATACATAATTTTGAAGCTATTAACGATAAAATACTTCCGAAAAAAACAACTATCTCCGGCTTTGGATGGAAAAAAGAAAAAGGATCTCCCTTTTTTGTAATGCCGGAAAAAGCATATGGCACAGAGCGAACCATAGTATTTGAGCCGGAAGGACCTGGAGATGAAAGACTTGCCAGGGCATTAAGAAAAGAAGGAAATCTTGATAACTGGCTGAGAGGTATAAGACGATGTATTGACTATCCCAGGGTAATGTTTCTCATATATTCCTCCTTTACAACACCACTGTTAGAAATACTGGACGCTCCAAACTTTATCATAGATAACTGGGGGTTAACTTCTATAGGAAAAACAACCGTCATAGAAATAGCTGCTTCAGTCTGGGGATTGCCTATAAAAGAATTAGGAGGATTAATTATTGCCTGGGATGCAACTAAAGTATCAATAGAACGTCTTGCCTGCTTATTTAACTATCTGCCTATACTCCTGGATGACTCTCAGACTGCAAATGAAAAAACTATAGCAACAATTCTATATATGCTTGCAAATGGTATAGGCAGATTCAGGGGAGCTCTAAAAGGCACTCAAAAAACATCAAACTGGAGAGCAATAGCCTTCTCTACAGGTGAAAGAAGACTGAGCGAAGTTACAGAATATGAAGGAGCAAAAGCAAGAATAATAAGTCTTTACGGACCTCCTTTTAAAACAGATAACCAGGCAGAACTCATACACAAAATAAAAGAAGATATTCATTCTAATTTCGGAATAGCGGGCCCTATGTTTGTAGAAGAAATAATCAACAAAGGATATCACGAATCAAACAAAGAGTTAAGAGAAGAATACAGACAGACAGCACTGGAATTAGCCAGATTAGGAAAAGATAATGTATCAGATCGTATGGCACAGTATTTTGCAGCAGTGCAGGTAGCAGGAAAAATGGCAGAAAAGCTCTTTAAATTCGGTGGAGACCATGAGAAAATCATAAGAACTATATTTGAATATACCTGTGGAGAAAACAAAGAAAGAGGAGATTATCCTCAGAGAGCTTTAGAATATATAGTTTCATGGGTTCAGGGAAATCAGAATAGTTTTGATAAAACTGACTATCTTGCTACAGTAGAAAAAGGAGAAATCTTTGGAGTAATAAGAGAAGGAGAATATATAGGGATCTTCCCTCATAAATTTAAAGAGATTATTAAGAAAAGCGAATTCGATAGTTCTTCCGTTATAAAATCATTTAACGATAGAAAATGGCTTCAAACAACCACAGGAAAACATACCTATCCAGTAGGATTTAGAAACAAAAAAATACGAATGATAAAGATATTATGGAATTCTTTTAAACATCTTTGGGAATAAATAACTTTAATAAAATACAATTATTTTTTTTTCTATTTTTATTTTAGAAATAAAAATTTTTTAGGGGTAACGGTGTAACTTGTAATTTTTAATAATTATTATACTTATTTTATAATAGTTTATAAGGTTACCCTTAAAGTTACCCCTAAGTTACCCCCGTTACCCAGGGTTACCCCTAGTTACCCCCTGAGTTACCCCCTGAGTTACCCCTAAAAAAGTCTTATAATTACTAAGGTTTCTTAATAGGTTACCCCCGTTACCCCTATTTTTTTATATTTTGCATGTAAAAAATAAAAAATTTTTTTATCAATTTTATAAAAATCGGATTAATTTTTAATGTATAATTTTCATAAAGAAAATGAGGTTAGAATCGAGGTAAAACAATGAAATATCACGCAAAAGCCATGAAAGAAGCAAGAAATTTAATAGCCTACGCAAAGAAAAGATCAGCAAATTTTCAAGTAGACATGACAGGTCTTTTAGTAGGTTATAAATATAAAGATACACTATATGCAGCAAACGAAATGCTCTACGAAGAAATGAAACATACAGATAAAACAGTGTATTTCGACCCCAAAGAAATAAATAAAAATTGGAGAAATGCAATCCTAAGAATAGATAAAGATATAATCCCAACAATCAGAAAAGATTGGGAACTAAAGTTAAATATATATCACATCAGCGGTCCATTAGTAATGATTCCTTTAATAGCAATGAAAGCAGTATTACAAGGTATTATCCCCTGGTTTTTAGTATTATTATTTGACAACAATTGCAATTCATTAAAATTTATAAAGTTCGATAGTTAATTATCTTTGCTTTTTTATCAGCCTATTGCCAGCATACCCTCAGATTCGGCTACTACCCCCCTGACGGGCCCACCTTCTCCAGACTAAATAAAGTCCTCTCTATAACGCTTTTTCTACCTTGCTCCGGTCCTGTAATATGCACCTTAAACATTTTAGACCGGTACAGATCCGCCGGGTCAATTCATGCAAATATAGGAGCTGCAGAGCTGCAAAAAAATAATAGAGCAATACTGCTGGGAGATTGAGAAATGCAAAGAGCAGAAGCCGGTGATCTGCTCAAAGTCCGGCAAAGCAGAGTTACCCTGCTATTAAACCTCCCCAAGGCTTTAAAGTGCCCTGCCCTATGCCAGCCCTGCAATTCAAAGCCTTTTCCTACCCTTCCAACCTCTTCCAATAATTTTTAAAAGTAAGTTTCACTGTAACTCTCCCAGGCTTTAATTTGTCCTACCCGTTGCCCGCCTACAAATCAAAGCCTTTTCCGCCCTGTGAAAGAGTTTACTTGTAGTTCTAAAGAGCAGCTATGAGAAGACGAAAAGCAAAAGTCTGTAGCTCTTAACGGAAGTTTGTAGAAAGCCGGCAGTTTTCCCACCCGGCAAAAAGCGGGCGTCAAATTGCTTTTGACGTTGGCGTGAGCCTGCCCTGCCCCCCCTGCGCCCCTCTCACGCCAATAAAAAGCCTTCGGCTTTTTCCCGCTTTTTGCCCCACCCTCTAAACCGATCTTCTCTTTGTTGTCAGTTCGTTCATCGAAACCGAGCATAAATAGCTCAAGTAAAAGCCATCAGATAGACGTTGATTTGCAGTGAAGGAAGTTTAAGAATAGTGACCCGATCCCTACCCGCCCCTATGAATCAGGAGGCCCGGCGACAAGTCCACTGCAGCAATCAGCAGAACTTTTGCAGAATTCAGCAAAGTAGATCCAGAACCAGCAGTGAAGGAAAAAAATGAGCAGAGCAGGATAACCGAAATTTTGCTGGAGGAAGGCCATCTTTGAATCGAATAAATTAAGTTCGTTGTTTTTTGTCCGTTTTTTACTACGACCCCATATTCCACAGGTATAATTCCCTGTGAACAACAGCATCATATTGCTACATAGTAAATTTGTAGATTCTATATTTATCAAGAGGAATTTGTAATAGTGCTTTTGTTTCTAATCGAGGTGTAAGATAAATACTTCCTCTGGCATTTATTTTAATTTTATATGGAATAGGGTCATCTATTTTTATTTCTTTTGAAAGTTTTCCTTTGGCATTATATTTATATAATATAAGACCCCGATTTGCAGTAATTTCCGGACCTTCATGAATAATAACTCCTTCTATCTTATCTATTTCTGAAAGACTATAATTTGTCATCAATACTTGATAAAAATAAAAATTATATTCTTCATCTACACCTAAAAATTCAAAATCAGAGTTACAAGTTGCTTTGAGGGGGAATAAAATCTCCATTTTTTCATCTTTAAATTTAAACCATAGTTCTTTGCAATTTTCATTATCATCAGTTTTTATTTCATAATTTCTGAAGTTTTTAGGAAATTGCTCAACTAAGCAAATATTATCATTATCAATCTTTAATACTTTATAATTTTTATCATTTTGAAAAGGAATTTCTATAACATATAAATTTCCTTTATTGTCGACATAAAAAATCGGATAATTCATAGAACCGAACTGTTCATGATAAAATATGTTACATATTTTTTGATTGTGGAATTTAAGAATCCTATTATTGAAAATATCAAGTATATATATTTTTTCATCTTTATCTACAAAAAAATCAGGAGGCCCATAAGAAATCCCAAAAGCAAAAAGCTTCTGCCTGCGGTCAGAACGTATAGTGTTGCATCCTACTTCATCATTACCATGACCCCAATTTAGAGATAAAATTTCTTTTAGTATATTAGTTAAATTAGGTTTGACTGTAGGACGAGGTGTTAATGAATTACTTTTACTAAATTCGGTAACCAATAAACATCCATTAAAATATAAGCTAAGTAAAAATATTATTATACTAATTAATATTAATGTTGTTTTATATTTCCAATATAACATAGACTATTCTTTATAATCAGGAGGTCTAAATCCTCCATGCTCAAAGCTATTCTGATGATTAACTTTTTTTCATTCTTCCCAACTATAAGGTTTTATAGTTTCAGTAGTCCAGGATGCACCTACAATCTGTAAAGGTTCTCCTGTCTTTGGATTAGAGTAAGTACAAAAAGTAATGTCCGAAAAATATTAAGTAACTATTTACCTGTTACGAGTATGTAGAGAAACTTTAAGACAAAATTTTTTAGAAATACTCTATACCTTTTATTTTTATCCTTGAT
>Ga0208694_1002955_pt1 | contig 17047 bp, 17 predicted proteins | sample AD_UKC078_MetaG_FD_184442 | JGI IMG/M metagenome (GOLD analysis project Ga0208694, IMG submission 184442) | Active sludge microbial communities of municipal wastewater-treating anaerobic digesters from USA - AD_UKC078_MetaG (SPAdes) (version 2) | ecosystem: Engineered > Bioreactor > Anaerobic >...
CCAATTATTTTAGACAAAGGTGCGCAGTTTTATGCCGATTACGGCATGGGTCGCTCGCGCGGCACCTTGCCGATTCAACTGGCGGGAAATCTTAAACAGACAGGTTTGGTTGAGTTGGCTTTTGGTGCGACATTACGTGAGTTGCTCTATGACTTCGGCGGTGGCTCAGCTTCAGGACGTCCAATCCGTGCTGTGCAAGTAGGTGGCCCACTGGGCGCATATTTGCCTGAAAGCCAATTTGATACGCCGCTGGATTATGAGGAATTCACCAAAATATGGGCGGTGCTGGGTCACGGCGGCATTGTAGCGTTTGATGATTCGGTGGATATGGCCAAAATGGCGCGTTATGCCTTTGAATTTTGCGCGATAGAAAGCTGCGGCAAATGCACGCCATGCCGTATAGGTTCAACACGCGGTGTTGAAGTAATCGATAAAATTACCTCGGGTAAAGACCACGCAAAAAATATTACCTTAGTGCGCGATTTAAGTGACACCATGCTCAATGGTTCACTATGCGCTTTAGGCGGCATGACACCTTACCCAGTGTTAAGTGCATTGAACCATTTTGGTGAAGATTTTGGTTTGCCTGCAAATACAAAAGCAGGATAGGAGTCAGATGATGGACGACATTAAATACGACAAAAATATTGATTATGGCACGCCCAATAGTGCTTCAAGCAAGCAAGTCACATTGACGGTAGATGACAGGCAAGTAACCTTAGCTGAGGGCGTTTCAATCATGCACGCCGCAGCTGTTGCAGGTGTGATGGTGCCAAAATTGTGCGCAACGGATAGTTTAGAGCCATTTGGCTCATGCCGGCTTTGCTTAGTGGAAATTGAAGGCCGCCGTGGTTACCCCGCCTCATGTACCACGCCAGTGGCAGAAGGCTTGAAAGTCCACACGCAAACACCAAAGTTGGCCGATATTCGCCGTGGTACGATGGAACTCTATATTTCTGACCATCCGTTGGACTGCCTCACTTGCGCAACCAATGGCGATTGCGAACTGCAAGACATGGCGGGCGCAGTGGGCTTGCGCGAAGTGCGCTATGGTTATGAAGGTGAAAATCACCTGAAAGCCGAAAAAGATGAAAGCAACCCCTATTTCACTTTTGACCCTAGCAAATGTATTGTCTGCTCACGCTGTGTGCGTGCTTGCGAAGAAACACAAGGTACGTTTGCGCTCACTATTTCTGGGCGCGGCTTTGAATCTAAGGTTTCAGCAGGCAATAAAGACTTTATGGATTCTGAATGTGTGTCTTGCGGGGCATGTGTGCAGGCTTGCCCAACCGCTACTTTAATAGAAAAAACGGTGATTGAAGCGGGTACGCCTGAACATTCTGTGACCACCACTTGTGCTTATTGCGGCGTGGGTTGTAGCTTTGATGCAGAAATGAAAGGCGAAGAAGTGGTACGCATGACGCCAAGTAAACATGGCGGCGCAAATCACGGACACTCATGTGTGAAAGGTCGTTTTGCTTGGGGTTATGCAACGCATCAAGACCGCATCACCACACCGATGATTCGCAAAAGTATTAAAGACCCTTGGCAACAAGTGAGTTGGGATGAGGCGATTAACTATGCGGCGAGCGAGCTAACACGCATCAATAAAACCTACGGTAAAGATGCGATTGGCGGCATTACCTCCAGCCGTTGCACCAATGAAGAAGTCTATGTCACGCAAAAATTGATACGCGCAGTATTTGGCGTGAATAATGTGGATACTTGTGCGCGCGTTTGCCATAGCCCAACAGGTTACGGCTTGAAGCAAACATTGGGTGAATCAGCGGGCACACAAACGTTTGATTCGGTAATGGAGTCTGATGTGATTTTCGTGATTGGCGCAAACCCAACTGATGGACACCCCGTATTTGCTTCACAAATGAAACGTCGCCTGCGTGAAGGTGCAAAGCTGATTATCGCTGATCCACGAGAGATTGATTTAGTGGCTAACTCACCGCATATTCGCGCGGATTATCACCTTAAATTGCGCCCAGGCACGAATGTGGCCTTGATTTCAGCGTTGTCGCATGTGATTGTGACCGAAGGCTTGGTGAAAGAAGATTTTGTAAAAGCGCGTTGCGAGTGGGATTCTTTTGTAGAGTGGTGTGACTTTGTTGCTAAGCCTGAAAACTCACCAGAAGCTTTATCGGATGAATTGGGAATAGAAGCTCAAACCATTCGTGAGGCGGCAAGACTCTATGCCACAGGTGGCAATGCGGCGATTTATTATGGACTAGGCGTGACAGAGCACTCTCAAGGCTCAACCACCGTAATGGGTATAGCCAATTTAGCCATGGCCACAGGCAATGTAGGGCGTGAAGGCGTGGGCGTAAACCCATTACGCGGGCAAAATAACGTGCAAGGCTCATGCGATATGGGTTCTATGCCGCATGAGTTTCCCGGCTATCGCCATGTGTCAGATGATGCCACGCGCGCACTGTTTGAGGCGGCTTGGGGCAGGCCTTTGAGTAAAGAGCCAGGCATGCGCATCCCTAATATGTTAGATTTTGCCACTGAAGGTAGCTTTAAAGGCTTGTATTGTGTGGGGGAAGACATTGTGCAGTCAGACCCCAATACGCAGCACGTGACGCATGCACTAGAGCAAATGGAATGTGTGATTGTGCAAGATTTGTTCTTGAATGAAACGGCGATGTTTGCACATGTATTTTTCCCCGGGGCATCTTTCCTTGAGAAAAATGGCACATTTACCAATGCTGAACGTCGCATATCCCCCGTGCGCCGTGTGATGGCGCCCAAGAACGGCATGGAAGATTGGCAGGTGACTGCAAAATTGTCTGAGGCGCTAGGTTACCCGATGCGTTACAACCACGCGTCAGAAATTATGGACGAGATTGCCGCATTAACCCCTACGTTTAAAGGCGTGAGCTTCAAAAAATTAGATGAATTAGGTAGTGTTCAGTGGCCATGTGACGACGAAAATCCTGCTGGTACGCCCATTATGCACATTGATGCATTTGTGCGCGGCAAGGGCAAATTCTTTATTACACAATATGTCCCCACTTCTGAAAAAGTGAATGCAAAATATCCATTGATTCTCACTACTGGCCGAATTTTGTCGCAATATAATGTAGGCGCGCAAACACGCCGTACAAAAAATGTGGCTTGGCATGCGGAAGATGTGCTTGAAATTCATCCGCATGATGCTGAAGAAAGGGGCATTAAAGAGGGTGATTGGGTTGGTATTAAAAGCCGCGCGGGCGAAACTGTATTGCGCGCAAAAATTACTGAACGCGTACAAGCAGGCGTAGTTTATACCACCTTTCATCATCCAGAATCAGGTGCGAATGTGATTACCACTGAAAATTCTGATTGGGCGACTAATTGCCCAGAATTTAAGGTCACAGCGGTACAAGTCACTCGTGTAAATCAGCTTTCAGATTGGCAAAAACACTATAAAACCTTTAGTGAAGCGCAGCTGGCTTATGCGGGAAGAGATTTAGAAGCTGCAAAAATTGAGCTTGATTGAAGAGAAGGCACTGCATATTGCAGTGCTTAACACGCCATCAAGTATTGTTGATGTGGCGCAGTGGCAATATGGTGAAATAGGCAATAAGCAAGACTGCTTGGCAGAGGAGACACCTGTTGCGCTGGTCTACAACGGTGTTTCACATGCGGTGATGCTGGCAACGCCACAAGATTTAGAGGATTTTGCGCTGGGTTTTTCACTGTCTGAAGGCATCGTGCAGCACCAACATGAGCTTTATGATGTTGAAGTGAGTTTGCAGACAAATGGTATTGAAGTGCGTTGTGAAATCGCAAGTGAGCGTTTTCAGCAACTCAAAGCGCGCCGTCGCACTTTAGCTGGTAAAACCGGTTGCGGGCTATGCGGTGCAGAAAATTTAGCACAAGCCATGCGCTATCCGCAGGTATTGTCAGCCCAATATTTATTTTCAGCCAAAAGTATTGTGCTAGGATTGCAGGCAATGAACGCGCAGCAGGTGTTGCAACAAAAAACCGGCGCTACCCATGCCAGTGCGTATGTAATAGCTGATGGCACCATTGGGCTTATTCGTGAAGATGTCGGACGGCACAATGCGCTTGATAAGCTTGTAGGGGCTTTGGCCAAGACTGCATTTGATAAGTCAGGCTTTATTATTACGACTAGCCGCGCAAGTTTTGAGATGGTGCAAAAAGCCGCCACTGCAGGCATCGGTATGTTAGTAGCGGTTTCAGCCCCAACAGGTTTGGCAGTACGCGTGGCCGATGCCTGTGGATTATCTCTGGTAGGTTTTGCGCGTGAAAACAGATATGTTGTATACAGTCACCCCGAACAAATACAACATGATTTGATTAAAAACGATTAGGTTTACAGGAATGCATTTATGGATATACAGCGTTTAATTTCAATGGCCAATCAAATTGGCGACTTTTATGAGTCATACCCCAACCAAAGCCATGCCGAGCAAGATATTGCAGGGCATTTAAACAAGTTTTGGGCGTTGCCCATGCGCAAACAAATTGCAAAATATGTAGAGACGCAACATGGTGAAGGTTTGCATGCCCAAGTAAAAAGTGCCATTAAAACACACCTGCAATTATAGTTATTTTTGCACTAGTTTAATGCAACATCTTTTCGATGCCTTGGAAGCCTGATAAATAAAGGCTTCCAGGGCATAATTTTTTTCTCGTAGCGAATAGTGGATATTATTGCTAAATTCTAACGATATGTTGGCGGTGGTTTTCTTGTTTAGTTGACGCGTTGAAATAGCCTGAAACCTTCTTTTCTGTCGGCAATACGTCTGCCACTCCAGATCATTTCCCACTCTTGGCCAGGCTGCATTTTTCCCATGCCCTTGGTGTCTTGCAGCAAATATAAATCACAGCTAAGTTCTTGCGTATCTTCAAAAGGGCGCAGCTTAATGTTGGTATGGTAATGTAGAAGAAGGCGCTGAGACTGGCCTACATTAAGACTATTGATGCATTGATATTGCGTTGGCAGCGCGTTAAACAGGCTGGTAAAAACAGGTTGATAGCTTTTTGCGGAATCAATTAGTGGCAACCAAAGGGTCATGAGCAATGTCCAGCCAAAGGTCATGCCAACGGCCCAATTGGTGACAGTGGACTTATTCGTTTGCTTGGCGCGAATGCAGACAAATGCCCAAATAAGGGTGATGCAGATGGCCGCCAATAGCGCCAACCAGTTTAAGCTAATCTCGTTGAGGCCAGATAAAAATTGCAGACGTTCTTTAATTTTGGCAGGCACATCGGTCATCATGGCAAACCAGCCCAGCCAAATCAGCGCGCCCATCATGCCAAATAGCAATACGCCAAACCAGTTTAGAGCAGCTGCGAATCCTCTCTTAAGATGTTCAACACTACCTGCTGCCAGCGCCACAAGTGGCAGTAGCAGTGGGAGTGCATGAATGTCTTTAGAATCGGCGCATAAACCCAAAAATATCAAGCTAGTGATAAAAAACACCAACATCAGCTGAAATTTCAACTGCGTGAGTAATTGCCTTCGGTATCGCCATAATCCTAATAGCGCTAATGGTAAGGCGGGCCACGCAAACCAGAGCAAAATGCGCACAAAATAAAAGTGGTTTGATTCGCCAAACAGCTGTGTGTTGGAATGCCACCACTGATTGAATAATGGCGCATGAAAATAATGAAAAGTGAGTAACCAGCCAGCGATAGGCAAGCTCGCCAGTAAAATGGCGGCTGTGAGAAATTTAAAATAGCTGGCATTTCGCCAAGCGCTAAACAATAGCGGCAATAGGATGGCCACGCTGAGTAAAATCAATAATGGCATCAGCCCATAGGCAAGAAAGCCAACACTCAGCGCCGCAGCAAACAGCACACTTGCGCGCCAAGGCCGTCTTTTTGCCAGAGCGAGCGCATAAAAGCCTGTGGCGAGGCTCGTTAGGTGCGCAACTTCATTATTTAAACTATGTGCGCTCATCACCAGCCCGATGGTGCCTATCATAATAAAAGTGGCATGGCGACCTACACCGCGCGACCATAACTCACGGCCGGTCATTCCCACCATGAGCAATGTGATAGATAGCCAAATGGCATTGATAAGCCTCGCCCCGTCATGCAGCGCTAACCAGGGTGAAAGGAGCTTGGCACTTACGGCTGCTGTTAAATAATAAAGCGGTGGAGATTCAAGCTTTGTCGCATCAACTGCCAGCGGCGCCACTAAGCTACCTGTATCTAGAATATTTTTGACGATGCTGATGCTGATAGATTCGATTGGTTTCCATGGGGCATGACCAATCAGGCCGAACAATATCCAAATGGCACACAGTATTAACAGTAATTGTGTTTTGACACCTTCACCCACGCGCGCGCGGGGAGAAGCCATATTGCCTTGCCAGTCGTGATCTAATTGAAAGCGCATGTATGAAGATTAAAGAGAATGATATGAATGCATATGTTTGATTTTAACTGATTGCTGCTTGAAGCCATAGCCAGAAATTGTGTGTGCAATCGTGAAAATAAAAAAGGCAGCGCGAGCTGCCTTAACTTTGCAATAGTTATTGCAAACTAAATTACATACCGTATTTTTTACGGAATTTGTCTACACGGCCAGCAGTGTCTAAAATCATTTGTTTGCCAGTATAGAAAGGGTGTGATTTTGATGAAACTTCAATTTTCACGAGTGGATATTCTTTGCCGTCAGTCCATTTAATGGTGTCTTTAGCGGCAATGGTTGAGCGTGTTAAAAAGCTAAAGTCTGCGCCGATGTCTTGAAAAACAACTTCGCGGTATTCTGGGTGAATTCCATCTTTCATTTTGTAAGCCTCTATGTTTGCCGAACGATACGGCACGTTTAAATAAATTAGCCGCGTATTATATTGATTTTTAAGTAATGAAGCAAGTTCAAGCGAACAATTAAGTCGTTTTAGCCGCGACGCATACTGTCAAAGAAATCTGCATTGTTTTTGGTGGCTTTGATTTTGTCTAACAAGAACTCCATCGCCTCGATGTCGTCCATTGGGTAGAGCAGTTTGCGCAATACCCAAATTTTCTGAAGCACATCTTTTTCGATAAGCAATTCTTCGCGGCGCGTGCCAGATTTATTGACGTTAATCGCAGGGTATTGCCGTTTTTCAGCCATTTTGCGGTCAAGATGGATTTCCATATTGCCCGTACCTTTAAATTCTTCATAGATGACGTCATCCATGCGTGAACCCGTATCAACCAAGGCAGTGGCAATAATCGTCAGTGAGCCGCCTTCTTCTACATTACGTGCGGCACCAAAAAAGCGTTTTGGGCGTTGCAGGGCATTTGCATCTACACCACCTGTGAGTACTTTCCCTGATGAAGGAATGACCGTGTTGTAAGCACGTGCCAAGCGAGTGATGGAGTCTAGCAAAATCACCACATCTTTTTTGTGTTCTACTAAGCGTTTAGCTTTTTCAAGTACCATTTCAGCCACCTGCACGTGGCGTGTTGCAGGTTCGTCAAAAGTAGAAGCCACTACCTCACCTTTGACTGAGCGCGTCATTTCCGTCACTTCTTCAGGGCGCTCGTCAATCAGCAGAACAATTAAAATCACGTCAGGATGATTGGCGGTAATGGCGTGCGCAATATTTTGCATCATCACCGTTTTACCACTTTTTGGGCTGGCCACCAACAGGCCGCGCTGACCGCGACCAATCGGTGCAATCATGTCAATCACGCGGCTGGTAATATTTTCCACGCCCTTGATATCACGCTCTAAAGTCAGTGGAATGGTGGGAAAAAGCGGGGTTAAGTTCTCAAACAGAATTTTATGTTTGGTATTTTCTGGCGCTTCGCCATTCACCAAATCTACTTTTACCAATGCAAAATAACGTTCACCGTCTTTTGGAATACGAATTTCGCCTTGTATGCTGTCGCCCGTGTGCAGATTAAAACGTCGAATTTGTGAGGGTGAGACGTAAATGTCATCTGGTCCCGCCAAATAAGAGGTATCAGGAGAGCGCAAAAAGCCAAAACCATCTTGCAACACTTCTAGCGTGCCATCACCAAAAATACTTTCGCCCTTTTTGGCCTTGTTTTTTAAAATGGCAAAAATCAAATCTTGCTTGCGCATGCGGCTCGCATTGTCGATTTCGCTGGCAATGGCCATTTCTACTAATTCGGTGACAGGTAGGTGTTTAAGGTCGGATAAGTGCATGAAGGCTCACTAAAGCAAGAATGGTGTGGGGTGTTAGGAACTGCTGATAAATAATAGGTGGGTGTTAAAATGCTTGGTTTAATTCACTAATTGCAAGTAAATTACAACCAAGCACTGAAAATATATGCGTAGCGTAATGTGTTTAGATGTTGCTGTCAATAAAAGCGGTTAATTGAGATTTTGATAATGCGCCCACTTTAGTGGCTTCCACATTACCATTTTTAAATAACATTAATGTTGGAATGCCACGAATGCCGTACTTAGGTGGTGTGAGCTGGTTATCGTCAATATTCAGTTTGCCAACTTTCAGGCGGCCTGCATATTCTTTAGAAATTTCATCTAAAATCGGTGCAATCATTTTGCATGGGCCGCACCATTCTGCCCAGTAATCTACTAAAACAGGAATTTGTGATTGCAGAACGTCTTGTTCAAATCCTGCGTCATTAAGGTGTGTAATGTGCTCGCTCATGGTAAACCCCGAAAATTTAATAGTGCTTTTATAGTAAAGATATATCGTAACGAAAAAACCAGCTTTAGTGAAGCGCTAAATCTTTATTTTTTTATCGCCGCGGTCATTGGCAAGCGGCGCGTCCCATTCTGATTGCGTCAACGCTACTCAATCACGCTGTATTGCACTTGTTCAAAATGCTGAGTGCGGTCAATCAATTTTGTGAGTAGCGCATATTGAATCGCATTGTTGTGCTTTAAGGTCAGTTGACGTGCCGTTGCGTAAGTGCCTCTGGGCACAATGATGCTGGCAGTTTGTTTGGTTGCCGTATTTTCTGGCACCAATAGAACAGTTTCATTTCGGCCTTTTTGATCAGCAGCAGGGGCTGCGATGCTCGCTGTGGCGCAATCGGCCTGCGGTGCAATGAGTTCAAGGCCAATGTCTAATTTGTCTCTACTTTTGCAGTTGGCCCAACGCACCACAGCAAGTGACCAGTGCGCTTCATTTTTAGTTTTAATGCCGACTAGGCTGCCGATTCGGATATTTTTTTCTGCAGTTGGATGGCGGCGAATCGACATGCCATTGGCGCTGATGTTTAATATTTGCCAGCGAGAAGGCAAAATTGGTTTGATTTGCTTGCCATCTGGGTGGCTGATTGCCATGTTAGGGTTGGCTACTTGCTGAATATCGGCAATGCCTGTCACTAATTCTAAATCACCATTTTTCGGCAAACGTCTGAACAGGCGCTTGGGGGTGATGCCCCAGTGCATAATCAGGTAGGTGAGCAAGTCGATTTCATTTTCACGAGTGGCGCTCACTAGTTGATTATTTTGCAAGTTACTCAGTTGCAGATGCAACGCTTTTACCAAATCAATCGTCAGCAATAAAATGTCGGTAGCAGGGTCGGGGAGTGTTTGCCGTTTACTGTAAGCCACTGGTGGCTGGTTTGATTTCAAATCTATTACAAACACGCCAGCGGTAGATTCCAGCGGCGCGACTGCAGAAATGTGGGCATCTTTTAGATGGTTGGCGAGAAATGTTGCCGCCAGTCTGATGTTTTGCTGTGATAGGTGTTGCGTATCGGCAAGCGACATCAGCAAAGCATGTACATAGGTGTTTTCAATGGTGGTCTGTTGGTCAGTATCTTGCAGCGTTTGGTTTTGCACGCCTAATTGCGCTGCGCAGAAATAAAGCTGGTGCAGGTCGCCCCAAAGATGGCTGGGCGGAGTAACGTAGGTTTGGTAGTACACCAGCGCTTGTTCAGCAATGGCGTGCATGGCGCGCTGAATACAATGCGCTGAATTATTGCCAATTTTAATGAGCTGGTTTTGTAAATCGACTAACGCCAGTTTAAAACCGTAGCCTAACTCCAGCCATAGTGATTCAGCCGCTGACGCGGCAGCTTTTTCTTGGCTATGAAGCGGAAGGCTGGCGTCACTATAGTGCTCAGCAAGCGCATGACAAGTGCTGATAATCATGGGTCGATAAGTGTCTAGTGCCAGTATTCGATTGGCAGGAGAAACCTTTTGGCGGTTCAAGGTGGTGAGTTCACTCAGCAAATAAGAAGCCAGCTCTTGCGGATTCTGCGCGCGCAAACTAGTCAGATAGAGGCTAATCTTTTGCGGGCGTGTTTCCGCAATAATCACAGGGTTTTCTTTTAGAATCGGTAGATTGAGAATTAACGCCATTTTTGAATGATTCACACAAAAGCAATGCCATGATTGTATGATAATGTTGATATTTAGACTAGTTGATATTGATAAACGCCTGAGCAATCAGTGCTTAAAGCTTGTGAAAAGGGAAACATGCAAAAATTATTAACACAGGTTATATTAGGCGTCATGCTGTACGCCAGCCCGTTTGCACATTCAAAGGCGCTAGCGAATCATCAGTTTGTCATGAAAGACCTTGCAGGCAAGCAACATCGACTCTCAGACTATCGGGGACAATGGGTGCTGGTGAATTATTGGGCAACATGGTGCCCACCTTGTCTGGAAGAAGTGCCTGATTTGGTGAAGCTATACCATCAGCAAAAGAAAGACGTGATGGTGTTTGGTGTGGTGTTTGATTATGAAACCGTGACATCGGTCAAGACGTTTGTAGATGACCTGCACATGACATACCCCGTTGTGCTGGGGGATGATGAAGTGGCGGCGCAAATCGGCAGGGCAGACTCGCTTCCAACCACCTATTTTTACAACCCTAAAGGCGAGTTGGTTAAAATTAAGCGCGGCTTGATTACCAAGGAGTATATCGAAAATATCATCAAATTTGGCAAGTGATTTTTAAGATTTCTTGCTTGATTTTTTGATGTAATCTTTTTAGATGCCTTGCGAGCCTTTATTTAAAAGGCTCACAGGGCAATGATTCTCTCTCGACGTTTTTTTGATGTGAGAGTTGCTTATTTGCTAGTTAATTGTGCAAGTGATTAAGGGCGCTAAAAGCGCCCTTAATCACTTGCTTGAACTAAACTTAAATTGAACCCTTAATGCGGAACTTCGATGACAGCCCCGGCTTCATCCAATACGTTCAATTGGTTTTCATCGGCAAAATGCATCAGTTGCGCAAAGCCCTCAGGGTTTACTGTTTTTAATTTTAAATCAACAGCCAAGCAGCGCACGCCATTACGTACTTTTGGTTTTAAATAGGGTGAATATTTTAATTTGCGGTCTTCACCAAAGGTAGCGTAGCTGCTACACATGCGGTCCACCCAATCGCTTGGGCGAAACTGCTTGCCTGCACGCGTGATGCTTTCAATAATAATTTCGTTTTGTGTGACTGTTTCGTTTTCCATGACAGGTTTACCCATGAAGTTGATATATATTGTTTAATTTACGGCAGATATTCAAAAACTTTAACTACGCGTGAAACGCCGTCCACATTACTGGCTATTTCAGCGGCAGCGTCGCCTTCTGCTTTGGTGACAATCCCTAGTAAATAAACCACGCTGTTTTCAGTGACTACTTTGACATAATTCGCAGGGAATTTATTTTCAGTAACAAACTTGGTTTTCACTTTTGATGTGATAAAAGTATCGTTGCTACGTGAGCTAAGGGTAGATTTTGGCCCAACAGCGATTTCGTTGGTAATGTTGCGGACGTTTTCAATTTCTTTGATTAACGCTTCAGCTTTTGGTTTTGATTCAGCCACCGGTACTTCACCGGTGAGCAACACATTGCGGTTATAGCTTGTCACGTTGACGTGTGCTTCTTCACCCAGATTAGTTTCAACTTTCTTAAATGCCTTGAGCTCAATATTTTCATCTTCCAGATAGATGCCGGAAGTGCGTCTGTCGGCAGCCATAGCCCCGCCTGCGGCAGCGCCACCGACGATGACTGGCGCACAGGCAACAAGCTGGCTTAACAATGCGGCAGATAAAATTAGTTTGGTGATGTTTCGCATCTAAAAACTCCTTTAAGTGGATGTTGTATTGCCAAAATGTATTGGGCTATTGAACCATTAAATTGTTAATAAAATATATCAATTTGTCATTTTGTGCGCATCATACGCCAATTAGGCGCTAAAAGCATTGCGAATCCATTCAAGCGCTTTGGCATCAGTGTTGCGCATGACGATTGCATCAAATCGGCAGGCACACTCGCCATGTTGCTGAAGGTAATGTTGTGCGGTAAGGATGAGCTTTTGCTGTTTTTGCGGGGTAATGCTGGCTGCGGCGCTACCAAACTGGCTGTTTGAGCGTTGTCTTACTTCAATAAACACAAGGGTGTTAGCCTCTTGCATAATCAAATCGATTTCACCGTATTTGCAATGATAATTTTGTGCCACAAGCTTGAGGCCTTGTTTTGCTAAAAAAGTTGCAGCTAATTTTTCAGCCGCTAATCCTGCGTTGTTTTTGTTTAATTTCATAGGCGTGAGTTTACCTAAAGCTGTAAACTTATAAAATGATTCAATTTCAATTTAATGGCTGGTGTTTTTGATGACGGGCACTTTATATGTGGTGGCAACGCCCATTGGCAATTTAGGTGACATCACCTTGCGGGCCATAGAAACCCTTAAAACTGTAGATGCCATTGCCGCGGAAGATACGCGTCATACCTCGGGTTTGTTATCGCATTTTGGCATTAGCAAAAAACTCATCGCCGTGCATGAGCATAACGAGCATCAATCGGCAGAAAAGTTAATATTGCAACTGCAAGCAGGTGAAAATATTGCGTTGGTGACCGATGCAGGCACGCCTGGCATTAGTGACCCAGGTGCTGTGGTGGTGGACGCCGTGCGTAACGCGAGGGTAAAGGTCGTGCCAATTCCGGGCGTGAGTGCGGTAATTACTGCATTGTCAGCATCCGGCATTGTACAAAATGGTTTTTTATTTCACGGTTTTTTGCCGGCCACTGGTGCGGCACGGCGCAAAGTGCTGGAAGCGTTAAGCTCTCAAACTGTCACATTGGTGTTTTATGAAGCCCCGCATCGCATTATTGAGAGCATTGTCGACATGGCCAATGTGTTGGGTTCAACACGCCACATCACCATTGCGCGTGAACTCACCAAAACATTTGAAACTATTCATCGCTGCGCGTTGGGTGAAGCGCAAGCCTGGCTAGAAAAAGATGCCAATCAGCAGCGTGGAGAGTTTGTGTTACTGGTAGAAGCAGCCGCAATAAAAGAAGCAGAAGCACTACCTGAAGAGGCGCTTAGAATATTAACTTTATTGCTGGCAGAACTGCCGTTAAAACAAGCGGTTAAGCTGGCAACCGATATTACCAAAGCAAAGAAAAATGTATTATATGAACAAGCGCTTGCCCTCAAGCAAGCCAATTAAAAAGCCAATATGATGACAAAACTACTCACCATTACCCGCCCAGATGACTGGCACTTGCATTTGCGCGATGGCGCAGCGCTAAAGGCCGTGCTGCCTGATACCGCTAGGCAATTTGCCCGCGCCATAGTCATGCCGAATTTGCGGCCTCCTGTCACAACTACTGAACTTGCGGCCGCGTACCGCCAGCGTATTTTAGAGGCGTTGCCTGCAGGATTGCAGTTTGAACCACTCATGACCTTGTACTTGACTGACAACACTACCGCGGAAGAAATTGCAAAAGCCAAGGCGAGCGGCATTATTCATGGGGTAAAGCTTTACCCCGCTGGTGCGACCACCAATAGCGATTCTGGGGTCACTAGTTTAGAGCAATGTACAGACGCACTAGCCGCGATGGAAAAGCTAGGCATGCCGTTATTGGTGCATGCTGAAGTGACAGACAGTGATGTGGATGTGTTTGACCGCGAGCGCGTCTTTATTGAGCGCAATATGATTCCGCTATTGAAAAAGTACCCTGCTCTTAAAATTGTCTTTGAGCATATCACCACCAAAGATGCGGCAGAGTTTGTCACAGACGCGCCCAGCAATGTGGCGGCAACCATCACCGCCCATCATTTACTGATGAACCGCAACGACATGTTTAAGGGCGGCATTCAGCCGCATCATTACTGTTTGCCGATTTTAAAACGTGAAGAACATCGCTTGGCGTTGGTACAAGCCGCAACCTCGGGTAACCCTAAATTTTTCTTAGGTACAGATAGCGCGCCACATGCCAAACACACCAAAGAAGCCGCTTGTGGTTGTGCGGGCATGTATACAGCACATACGGCAATTGAGTTATATGCTGAAGCATTTGAGGCCGCCAATGCGCTCGATAAACTGGAAGGTTTTGCCAGTGTTTACGGCGCAGATTTTTATGGATTGCCACGCAATGAAGCGCAAATTACGTTAACCAAAGAAACTTGGACAGTGCCAGCCAATCTGCCCTTTGACCAAGACGTCATCGTGCCGTTACGCGCTGGGCAAGCCATGCAGTGGAGGTTAAAATAAAGATAAGCGTTGTGCAAAATAAGCACATCATCATATGGTTTTAAAACCATATTTTTAAGCACAACCTTTTTCGCTGCCCTGAGAGCCTTGTAAATAAAGGCTCTCAGGGCAGCTTTTTCTCTCGGGCAATGTTGGTCATATAGAAACACCAAAAATTGCTTGTGCCATTATGCATGACCCCGCCAAAAAATCACTCGAATGTCAGGTGCATGGAAAATGATATGTTGTGAATGTTTGTTTGCGTGCTAAAGTGGGGGTAGTGTACCAAGCGTTGACGCATCTATTGCGTACCCATTTGAACGTGTAAAGTGTTTTAAGGTCAGCGTGTTAACTAGCTGTTTCTTATATTATGGAGGTGGATTGATGTTGTATTTTAAATCAGAAAAAATGGAATCAAACGTTGCAGGAGAAACCGTTATAAGTGTAAGCATGCAAAGAAATTTAGTTTTGGCGTTTTCACTGACATTCTTGAGTATGACCGCATTCGCAATTACGCCCGACCCTGCAGACCAAAGTGGCTATACGCGCGAGTTTAAGCTGCTCGATGTTGATGGTAACGGCAAACTCAGCGCGTCAGAAATACAAAAAGATACGCTATTTAACGGTGGCGGCTTTAGTAAAGCCGATAAAAACGGCAATAAAAGCTTGAGTGAAAATGAGTATGCGACGTATAAATCAGCCGTGCAGCAAAAAGAAACAAAACGCGTAGCAAAAGATAGTGCGATTACTTCAAAAATCAAATCAAAATACTTACTTGAAAAAAACTTTAAAAGTTTTGATGTCAGTGTAGAAACAAAGGAAGGCGTGGTTTTACTCAGTGGCTTTGTTGATAATGAAGCAACTAAAACCAGGGCCGGTCAAATCGCAGCCAGAGTGAAGGGTGTAAAAGCAGTCAAAAATGGAATAGTGGTTAAACCCTAACTGAATAGCTCTTATCAATTTTGAAACTGTTAAGTTTTACACTAAAACTCCTGTGTGGCGAAGAGCGATTGGTAAGATGTTTAAATGATGTGCGTATTAAAATAAAACCCCACACGTATGTGGGGTTTTATTTTAAGTGAACTGCTAGTAGTAACTAGCTAACACTTAAGCTTGTGCTTTACGACGACGTGCTGAAAAGCCAATTAAACCAAGGCCAGCAAGCAGCATGGCGTAGGTTTCTGGCTCAGGCACGGCGGCTACAGTAATACCACCAGTGTATGTGCCACCTGTAAGGCTAGTAACTTTAGGGCCGTAATTAAAGTTGACGGTGTATTTACCTGCCGCTAAAGGTATAAAGCCTGAGTAGGAGTTTGGGTAGTAGTAACTGTAACTTCCGTCTGCTGCTGGGTTTAGAGTAGCATGATCAGGATTCTTTAAAATATAATTGCCCAAAGAGTCTTTAAGGTCAATTACTGGTACGCCAAGATTAGTGTCAAAAGCAAAACCCTCGGATAGGTTTTTTGCAAATACGACAAGGCTTGAAGGTGCTGTAAGTGTGAATTCAATAAAGTCTGAGTAATGGATTGCTAGAGGGTCACCATATATAAGTGCATCAGGGCCGCCTGAACGCGCGCCAAAACCAAAGTTTTGTTCATATGTGTTTCCCGCAGTAGCGGCTGGAATTGTGAATGTTGCTGCACTAGCATTTGTGCTTGATAAGCCTGCTGCAATAACAGCTGCTAATGCTAATTGTTTAATATTTTTTTTCATTTTTGATTTTTCCCTAAAGCTTGTTAATTTGACTACTTGGGCGTGACGCTTTGCAGACAATACAGATATTATCTAAGTCTCTTCGATAATATTTGTTCTCTAGAAATGTAGCAATTACCCGAACGGGCTATTGGGCGGGTGAATTTTGGTTGATTTCTCTGCCAAACAAGAAAAAGCCCACAATCACGTGGGCTTTTCAGACTTAGCTTCGCTAACAACAAATTTCTTAAACTAGTTTTTTTACATCTAGGCGTGTGTTTTACGACGGCGCGCTGAGAAGCCAATCAAACCAAGACCAGCAAGCATTAATGCGTAGGTTTCTGGTTCTGGAACGGCAGTCACTGAAACATTATCAAGCAGAGCGCCGACATTGTCGTTACTATTAGTGGTGAATCCAAAACTATAGGTATTGGTTACTGTTGGGGTATAAATCAAGCTAAATGTTTTGAACGGGTCAAGGTAACTTAAATTAAAAGTTTGGTTCACGCCGCCAAAATGCACGTTGACTGACTCTGTACCTTGGTCAGCCCGCTGATTTCCAGCCAGCCAAAATGATAGTGTATATTGGGTGCCTGCAATTAAATCCACAAAGTTTCTTAAAACACCCGAAGAACCCGTTGAGCCGTCTAAGTCAACATAACTGCCGTTGCCTGGCAACAGGTCGAAGCCACCTCCTTGACCGATTAGGTCGACCGTATCATTGACTGTTGGACCTACTTCCCATCCATTTGCACCAGCTGGGTTCCAATTTAATTGATCAGCTTTAAAGCCATTAAAGTTTTCAGTAAACACAGCAGCTTGCGATAGCGTTGATCCTAAGCTAAGGAGTAATGCTATTGTAATTTTTGCGATTTTCATAATTGCCACCTATCTAGGAATGTAATATTGCCCTGTAAATTATCAACACAATATGTTGATATAGCACATGGTAGTGAGCAACTATACGTGGTGC
>Ga0208694_1002966_pt1 | contig 17006 bp, 11 predicted proteins | sample AD_UKC078_MetaG_FD_184442 | JGI IMG/M metagenome (GOLD analysis project Ga0208694, IMG submission 184442) | Active sludge microbial communities of municipal wastewater-treating anaerobic digesters from USA - AD_UKC078_MetaG (SPAdes) (version 2) | ecosystem: Engineered > Bioreactor > Anaerobic >...
TGCGTCTCTCAGCTCCTCCATCACCTTGAGTTTGAACGCTTCACTGTACCTCATTCTGTCCTTCATTGCTACCCGCTTTCTTCTTAGACTTCAAGAAGAAAGTGTAAACCTATCGTAAAGCCGGACACTGATTCATGGTTTTGATACTACAGTACCCATTGAAAACCTTGAAACTGGATACGCCCGCCAAGCTGCAGAGCATGCGCATAGCGAGGGTCTCGGTGGATGTCACCAACGAAAAGATGCCGACACCATGGGGACGGTCGTGGTCGCCTTGCATCGGACGTCCGTAGATGTCTTTGCCCAATGCGACACACTCGACGATGTTCATGGCAAGCGCGGTCTTGCCCATCGAGGGATCGGCGGCCAGTACGATCATCTCGCCTTTACGCAGCCCTTGGAGCACTTTGTCGAGGGTGTTGAGCCCGGTGGGCAGCCCGCTCCTACCGCCGGGACCGAACGTAAAGAGCCGGTCGATGCGCCCCATCGTGTTGGTGATGGCGCGCCGCCAAGTGAGTCTAATGCCTTTCATTGTGTCTTGTCCTTTTGCATTCTTCGTACCGTCATGGTAGAGGGTCTTGCAAAACCCCTTGCCTACGGGTGTGGCACGGGCATCTTGCCCGTGTTTCATGGGCGGGACGCCCATGCCACGAGGAGTTTTGCAAGAGCCGCGGTAAATAATGCAAACGCCGTGCCATGCCGCGCCGAGCGCGGCATGGAAGGAGGATTTAGGAGTTAGGATTTAGGAGTTTTGCCCTCACTTGAACGTTGAAGGTTGGACGTTGGGCGTTGGGCGAACCAATTCCTAAATCCTAAATTTTAAATCCTAAATTTCGATCCTTGAACATATTCTCCTGAACGCTGTATGCTCTACTTCTGGACAGTGTTGTTTTTTAGGACAGAAGGAGGCGGCATGAAGACAGCGACATTGATTTTGACCGGATGGGATTCGGAGGGGTATGACTACGCGCACAGCGCGGCACTAGCGTTGCAGAAATATCCCGACGCCACAGTGCGCGGGGTCAGCAAGGCGCGGTTGCCGGAAGCGCTGGAGCAAGCCGGAGCGTATGGCCGCATCCTGATCCTGGGCGTTTCGCTGGGCGGTGATCCGCCGCAGCTGGCACGGGCTGTCCGGTCGCTGGCGCGCAAGAAGATTTCGCTCTGCTGGATCAGCGCATTGCCGCCGTCTGCGTCGATTGATGCCGAAACACGTCGCTTGTTGTCGCCATATATGAAGGGGCTGTCACTGCCCGCGACTGTCGCCGACTATCTGGGCGTGACGGACAAACTGTCGCCGATCGTCAAGGACAACGCCCCGCTTCTGGATGCGGCGGGATATGCCCACCGCCATCTGGAGAACGATGATTTCTTCGCGGCGGCGGTGCAGCATATCGCGCGGAGCGAGGGACAGAAGGCGTGGTCGGCGGAAGAGCAGACACTGGTGAGCAGCCATGCCACGCTCTCCGACGCGCCACTGACCGGACACAGCGCCGTTATGGACGGGGTGCGCCGCACGATCCGTCAACTCGCACGCCATTCGGGTGTGCGTGTGTTGATCCTCGGGGAGAGCGGCACGGGCAAGGAGGCGGCGGCATTGATGCTGCATCATCTCTCGGATCGCCGCGACAATGAGTTCGTGTCGCTGAACTGCGCCGTGACCAACCCGCAACTACAGGAGGCGATGTTCCGGGGTTATGAAAAAGGGGCGTTCACCGGCGCAAGTGCGGCGCGTTCCGGCGTGTTTGAACGGGCACACAAAGGCACCTTGTTTCTGGACGAGGTGGGCGAGTTGCCGCTGGAGATTCAAGCCGTGTTATTGCGCATCTTGCAAGAAGGGCGGGTAATACGTCTTGGCGCTGAAGGATGGAAGCAAGAAGAAAGAGAGCAAAAGGTGGATGTACGGGTGATTGCCGCCACCAACCGCGATATCCGGCAGATGGTACGCGAGGGGCGTTTCCGCGAGGATCTTTTCTATCGGTTGAGCACCGTTGAACTGCGCATGCCTGCGCTGCGCGAGCATGCGGAGGACATCCCCGAAATCGCGCGCGACCTATGGAAGCGGGGGCGGCGGGAAGGATGGCGGACATTGAGTAGGGCGCAGACGGAGGCGCTGGCGGGTTACAGCTACCCCGGCAACGTCCGTGAGTTGGCAAATCTGCTGGATCGTGCCTACGCGCTGAACGAGCGGGATTTCGTCAAGCTGCTTGAAGATTACCGCAAGGTGGCGGGTGTGGTGGACACCGCGCATGCCGCCCCCAAGACCGACTTGCCGGAGCGTCTAGATGACATGACCCGGCTGCATGTGCGGCAGGTGCTAGAAAAATACGGCGGCAACGTATCACACGCCGCCGCCGCATTGGGTGTTTCGCGTAGTACGGTGTACAGACACACCAATTAGCGCGGTAAAAACGGGCGAGAGGACGGGCACAGGGTGCGCACAGGGCACGCAATAAAAGAATGCGTGGGATAGCCCCAGAAAAGAGCCCGGAATGCTGTGAATGTTCACGGGCGGGACGCGACTGCGTGGTGTAAGGTTTTAACCTCATCTTTGTGACCACTGGGTGGTCACAAAAAATGGTCGGGGCGTCGGGATTTGAACCCGAGACCTTTTGCACCCCAAGCAAACGCGCTACCAGTCTGCGCTACGCCCCGAAAGGGGTTCTTAAGTGGTGGAGGTAAGGGGAGTCGAACCCCTGACCTCTTGAATGCCATTCAAGCGCTCTACCAACTGAGCTATACCCCCACATCGCCTTTCGCAGGCGAAAAACTGGGTTATTTAACCATCCCATCAGTCCGATGTCAACACGCCGTTGTAAAATTCTCCATTTTTGGGGTTGAGTTCTCAGAACCGAACCGCTATAAAGAACACGCTCTATTACGGAGAGGTGACCGAGCGGCCGAAGGTGCAGCACTGGAAATGCTGTGTGCTCTTACGGGTACCGAGGGTTCGAATCCCTCCCTCTCCGCCAGCTTTTCCTCACTTGAACGTTGCGCGTTGAAAGTTGAACGTTGCGCGTTGGTGCCGTACCGCTCGACAAGGCCGATAAAAAACAAGTCGTTTCTCACGCGAAGACACGAGGGGCACGAAGTTTTTTAGGGGTGCCGTTCGAGTTTGTTTAACGCAGAGGTGCAGAGTTTTTTTGAGCGGCACTGCGAAGCGCGGCAGTGCTCCCCCAGACAAACTAATGCACTGATTAACTAACTAAATTGGGTTGCGGGCTCTGCCCGCGTTAGACGTTATGAAAACAGGCTGGATCGCCGTAATTGGCTTGCTGTCTGCAACTTCATGGTGTGCAGGCAATGGTGTTGTCGCATTTAAGGATGCGGACAAGATTAAGAGTTGGGACGCATGGGACGACCATAAGGCGAAGGCCGCGGTGACGAATATCCTGCAGAAGGAGAAGCGGAACGTGACGTGGCAGAAACTCAACGCCGTCAACCCAGGCTTGAAGGAAATCGGCCGCCTCGCCACACGCACGTCGGACCAAGTCAAATCGTCTAAATGGTCGGTTGGATGTGAGACGATGGACCGCGACTATGCCGACTGGGACAGCTTCAAGGCCCTCATCCCGATGTTGGGTGTCAAGCATGCGCGGTTTTTCAGCGGCTGGGCAAAGACCGAACAAGAGAAGGGAAAATACGACTTCACATGGCTCGATCCGCAGATCCGCGAATGTGCGGCGATGAGCGTGAAGCCTTGGGTTTGCATCTCCTACGGCAATCCCGTGTGGGGTAGCGACTTCCGCCTCGGTATGCGCTTGAAACCAGTGACGGACAATCCGGATGCTTTTGACGCCTGGATTCGCTACACGAAGGCGCTGGTTGAACGCTACAAGGACGTGGTCGACGAGTGGGAAATCTGGAATGAGCCCTTTGGACAGGCCAGGGAATACGCCGAACTCTTCTATCGCACGGCGAAGGCCATCCGTGAAATCCAACCTGCGGCCAAGTGTTTCTGCACGGCGATCTCCTGGAACGCACGCGATCCGATGAAGAGCGATTACGCGATGGTGTTGGAAAAGCTAAAGAAAGAGAGCGCGCTTGATCTCGGATCCTATTTCCTCTACCACCCGTATAGTCCTGTTCCCGAGGCATCCTACGGTCATCTTGCCGAACCGCTCCGCAAGTTTGTGAAGGGGTATTCCGCCAACTTCGACATCATGCAGGGAGAGGTGGGATGCCCGTCCCAACTTGAGTTCGGGCATGCGATGAATGGGATCGAATGGACGGAGTATTCGCAGGCGAAATGGAATCTGCGCCGCGCGATCGGCGATTCAGCGCGATCGATTCCCTCGAGCGTCTTCACGATGATTGATCTCAAGTACACGTTCATGCTTCAGAGTTTCGGCCTCGTTCGCTCGAACCTGCTCAAGGAGTTCGTCTATCGCCGCCCTTCCTGGTATGCGATGAGCAACATCTATTCGCTCTTCGACGACGAGACACTGCCCCAGAAGAACCTCGTGTTGAAGAATTTCGCCATTCAGAAGCGCGCCGATCCTCGCGACCAGAAGCCGCATGATCTCGCCTGCACACTCTTTACGCGCCACGGCAAGACCTTGCGGTTCTACTGGTTCTGCGAAGCGCGTCCAAGCGACAGGCTTGATTTCGACCAGATTGATTTGATGATTCCGGAGCGACTGGATCAACCCGTATGGGTGGATATGATTACCGGGCGCGTCTTTGCGATTCCAGAGACACAGATTGATCGGCAGGAAGAGAGTCTGGTGCTCAAAAACATCCCCATGTGGGATTCTCCGGTCTTGATTACGGCACGTGCGACAGTAATGTTGAAGGATGAAGAACGTTAAACGAGGCTCTTGCAAAACCTTGTTGCTCTTTCATGGGCGAGACGCCCATGTCACAAGGGGCGTGGCACGGGCATCTTGCCCGTGTTTGCCTCATGGGCGGGACGCCCATGCCACGAGGGGTTTTGCAAGAGCCTCTGAACGCTTCAAACTTCGACGTTCTGCGTTCGGAGTTCAACGTTCAACGTTACTGCCCCTTCCGCCACTGCCCCATCGTCATGCCGAAGCGTTGCCGGAAGACCCGGCCGGCATGGGTCTGTCCGGCAAACCCGCACGCCTCGGTACACGCGCCGATCGTGGCATCCGACTCTGTCAGTAGCGCACGCAGCCGCTCCAGCCGCACATGCTCGATCTCGCCCCGCAGCGTGCGCCCGGTCGCCGCGCGGAACCGTATTTCCGTCGCGCGCCGCGACAACCCCACGCTGCGCGCGATGTCCGCCACGCGCAAATCGCGCTCATGCGCATGCTGCCGAATATAACGTAGCGCGGCGGCCATCTTCTGATCGGCAATCGCCACCCACTCCGTCGACTGGCGCGTGACCACACGAATCGGCTCCACCCCGTACTCGGTCTTGACGCACCGCTCCCCACGCATCAGCCGATCGAGATGCGCGGCGATCCGATACCCGGCCGGTCTCGGGTCGCATTGGATGCTGGAGAGCGTCGGCACCGATGCCTCGCAAATCCATTCGTCGTTGTCCACCCCCAACACGGCCACCTCGTCCGGCACTGAAACCCCCGCGTCCAGACAGGCATCCAGCACCTGCTTGCCGCGCCGGTCGTTCGGTGCGAACAGCGCCACCGGTTTCGGCAACGCACGCAGCCACGCCTCCATACGCGGCCGCTCCATCGCCCAGTCCCGCTGCTCTGCCGCCGTGCACGGCGCGTATACATGGCACTTCCGGTGACCGTGCGCACGCAACGCCGCACGGAACCCGCGCTCGCGCGCCACCGACCAGTAAGAGTCGCTGTAGATGTGTCCAACAAAAGCGAAGTGCGTATAGTGCCGCTCCACAAAGTATTCGGCCGCCATGCGCCCTATCACGGTCGAGTTCCACACCACGCACGGCCATTTGAAAAGCGGATAGCCGCGCTGACGCATTGGGTGCGGTTGCAGCAGCACCACCACCGGCACCTTCAACGTGGCGATCTGCCGCGCCTCTTCGACGGTGTGATAATCCGCTGCGATCACCCCGGTGCATCCCCAGCGCTTGAGGTCGTGCAACTCGTACATCCAGCGCCGGTTCTCCTGCTGGTAAATCCGCCACGGCCCATGCTCCTGCGCATAGGCCAGCACCCCTTGCAGCATCTCTTGCAAGCCTTTGGCAATCGTGGATGTCATAATCACCACGCGCGGAATGACGGGCTGTTTCATGCGTTGCGCGTATCGTAGCAAGTTCCGCCGCTCCACTCAAACCGCATCCTTCCGCGCAACGGAAGACGGCTCGTGGGGACACTCGCCCTCCAGCCATGATCGGGCTCGCGCAGCACCGGGAGGGACGAGCGTCTGCTCGTCCGCAGCGGCGTAAACGCCGCCGCCACGGGCAAGATGCCCGTGCCACATTGCTCCGCGCCAGCCTTGCGTCCGGCTCACGGGATACCGCCACTTTTACACTCATCATTGCGACCACTGGGTGGTCGCAATAAGGGAGGTTGCCCTGCCCCCCAAAAAACCTCTGCGTCTCTGCGCCTCTGCGTTAAATAAACTGAGCAGCGCCACCCCAAAAAACCTCTGCGTCTCTGTGTCTCTGTGGTAAAAACAACTCGCCTTGTCGAAGTCGCGGCGCAACATCGCATATGCGCAAAACATCGAAAAAAGATACGTGAAACATCTATCGACATTTGCACGGTTCTCGGCTATTTTAAAGCTGTTATGAACGGGCTTTCAATTATCGACGGGATGGTTATTGTGGTCTATGTGGCGTTCACCGCCGCTCTAGCTTGGCTGGCATCGCGGCGACAGGGAAGCGCCGACGACTTTTTCACCGGCGGCAAAAGCATGAACGGCTTTGCAGTCGGACTCTCAATCTTTGCGGCTGCCTTTAGCGCCGCCGCCTTCGTGATGCTGCCGCGTGAGGGAGCTTACCGCAACTGGAGCATCCTCGCGGTCCTGCTCATGATCCCGCTGCTCATCACGCCGCTGCTCTGGTACGTCTTTGTGCCGCTCTACACGCGCCTGAGACTGCGCAGCGTGTACGAATATCTGGAGATTCGCTTTCATCCGCGTCTGCGCCGCTTGGGCGCGCTGCTCTTTTTCGGCTATGCCTTCGGTTGGCTGGGCAGCATGCTGTATACGCTGATCGTGATCCTCGATGCAATTCTCGGCTTGAGCCAGACCGCCTTTATGCTGACCCTGGTCGGCGTCGGAATCGTGGCGATCTTGTACGCCTGTTCCGGCGGCCTGAAGGGCATCATCTGGCTGGACGTGCTGCAGGCGATCACCCTCGGTGGATGCGTCATCGTGATCCTGTTGCTGGCCGTCGGCAGTGTGGACGGCGGTTTCGCGAAGGTTATCGAGATTGGTCACGCCCACCGCAAGTTCCAACTCGCGGATCTCTCCGCCGGCCTGACGGGGCAGACCAGCATCTGGTGGGTGTTGGCGCTCGGCCTCTTCGTCTACCTGCCCGGCTACACCACCTCGCAAATCACCGTGCAGCGTTATCTCAGCATGTCCGGCCGCAAGGAGCTGCGCCGCGCTTTGGTGCTCAATGCGGTGGTCGCGACCGCCGTGTACTTCCTTTTCATCCTCACCGGTACCGTGCTCTTCGTTTATTACCAGCAGCGCGCTGGTGCCCTGCCGGCGCTGGCTAATCAGGACCAGATCCTACCATACTTCATCGTGCATGATCTGCGTGTGCCAGGCATTGTCGGATTGATGTGTGCCGGTCTGCTTGCGGCGGCTCTGAGCACGCTGGATGGCGGCATCAACAGCATTGCCTCGGTGTTGACCTTCGATGTGCTGAACCGAAGCGAAACCTCGGTGCGCGCCAGTCGGCTGCTGACCACGTTAATCGGCGTAGGTGTCATCGGTGCCGCGCTGCTCGCGCCCCACATCGGCAAAAACTTTATCGATCAGATCACGGCGGTAGCCAGCACCTTCCTCGGATTGCTGCTGGGTGTTTACGTGCTGGGCATGTCCTCGCGCCGCGCCAACACCGGCGGTGCCGTGATCGGCCTGGCCGCTGGCGCGGCGGGCATCGCGCTGGTTCATCTCCATCCGGACATCCCGACCTGGTGGAGTGGCGCCTTCGCCTTTTTCCCGACCTTGCTGGTCGGATGGCTGGCGAGCGGGCTCTTCCCGCCGCCGTCGGCGGATCAGCAACGCGGGCTGTTCTTTCAAGGCCGGGACGCGGAAAAACCATCAACTTAAAAAGGAGCCATCAGTGAAGATTGAGCGCAGAAAACCGCTGACCGCAAAGGTCGGCATCGTCGGCGTGGGCCATCACACCTACTGGGCGCAGTTCGAGGGCCTGCTCGACGAGATGCACCGCAAGCTTGAGGTCTTCGACGGCAAAGTCAAAACCCACGGAGTGGAGACCGCCTGCTTCGGCCTGCTCGACAACGCGGAGACCGCCTACGCGGCACTGCCCGCGATGAAGGCCGCCGACCTCGACCTGCTGTTCATCGACATGGTCACCTACGCCACCTCCTCCACCTTCGGCATTCTCGTGCGCGACCTGAATGTGCCGATCGTGCTGGTGGCACTTCAGCCGCTGCGCGCAATGCCGTATGAGACGGCCAGAACCTATATCCAGCTCTGCAACGACGACTTTTGCTCGGTGCCCGAGTTCACCGGCGTGGCGATCCGCATGGGACGCCCCGTGGCCGACGTGATCCTCGGCGTCCGCGAGAACGATCCGATCGCCGACGGCGAAATCGCGCGCTGGTGCCAGATTGCCAAGGTGCTGCACGACCTGCGGCGTGCGCGCATCGGGCTGATGGGCCACGTGCTGGAATCGATGTATGACATGCACGTCGATCCGACCGCCGTGACCGCGGCCTTCGGCTGTCACATCGCGCTGTGCGAGCCGGACGAGATCCTCAAGCACTATCTGGCCGACAACCCGCCCGCGACTGAAGCCATGAAGCGGCGCATTCTCGACTTCTTCGACACGCCCGACCCGGTCTCCGACCCGATCACCACCAAGCTGACCGAAGGCGACCTTGATGTCGCCGCCCGCGCCGCCGTGGCGCTGGAAGCCTTTATCGCCGAGCGCAAACTCGACGGACTCGCCTACTACTACGAGGCGTTGCCCGACACCCCGATGCGCGAGTTGGTCACCAACTTGATCGTGGGCAACTCGCTTTTGACCAGTGCGGGATTCCCGATGTGTGGCGAGTACGATTTGAAAAACTGCATCGCGATGATGATTATGGACCGCTTGGACATCGGCGGCAGTTTCGCCGAGTTCCATCCGATCGACTTCGACCGCGACACGGTGCTCGTCGGCCATGACGGGCCGCACCACCTCAACATCGCATCGCGTAAACCGGTGTTGCGCTCACTCAAGACCTACCACGGCAAGCCCGGCAAAGGCGCGGGCGTTGAGTTCAACATCAAGGAAGGTCCAATCACGATGCTCTCGATCGGCGTCAAGGCAGACGGTCAGATGAAATTCATCATCGCCGAAGGCGAGTCTATGGCCGGGCCGATCCCGCCGACCGGCAACACCAACACTCACGGCAAGTTTCTACCTGACGTGCGCACCTTCCTGCTGCGCTGGGTGGCCGAGGGGCCGACCCACCACTTTGCCTTGGGTGTCGGCCACCACGCCGAAAGCCTTGTTAAACTTGCCAACGTGCTCAACATCGAAGCAGCGGTGGTCACCCCACAATTGCACACGGCTGACGCATCCAGTTTTCGACACACCCAAAAACAGGAGGTCCTACGATGAACACACACATAACACGCATCATGCTGGCGGTCGTCATGAGTGTCTGCGCACTCATGTCTGCCTTTGCTCAACAGAGCCAGACAACACGGCCCGAGATCGCCGTGATCTACTACCCGCACTGGCACCCCTACGACCACGGCAGTGCCTGGAAGGGCGAGGGCTGGACCGAATGGGAGTTTGTCAAGACCGCCGTGCCGCGTTTCCCCGGTCATGTTCAACCGCTCAAACCGACTTGGGGCTACTTCGACGAAAGCGACCCGGCGTGGACGGCAAAGGAGATCGATCTGGCCGCCGACAACGGCATCGACGTATTCGTCTATGACTGGTACTGGTACAGTGGCGTGCAAAACATGCAGGAGGCGTTAGAAAACGGTTTCCTCAAAGCGCCGAACCGCTCGCGCCTGAAATTCGCGCTGATGTGGGCCAACCACGACCGGCGCGACCAGTTCCGTCCAGAACACGGCCAGCCGCGCAACGTCTGGTTGCGCTCGTTCCATTCGGAGAAGGATTTGCTGCGCATGATCGACTACTGCATCGAGCACTACTTCCGTGAACCCAACTACTGGCGCGTCAACGGGGGGCTCTTTTACAGCATCTTCCAAACGCACGAATTCGTGCGGCAGATGGGTGGTCCCGAGAAGACGTGCGCCGCGTTCCAAAAGGTCGACGCGCGCCTCCGCGCCGCAGGCCTACCGCCGATGCACTGGAACGCGATGGTAGGCTCGCCTGCGCAATCCGCCGCTGCGAAAGAAGCCGGATTCCACAGCACATGCCGCTACAACGTAGCCTCAGCCCGCAAGGTCCGCGAGGACGGCACCGAGGATTACGCTGACGTCATGGAGGCCCACCGCGCACACTGGAAGAACATGCTCTCGGCCGACCTTATGAACATCCCGGTTGTCACGCGCGGCTGGGACTCATCGCCGCGCTGCCGCGCCGATGTGCCGTGGCCCTTCAAGCCCTTTGCCTACCCCTACTCCCCGATTGTCACCGGCGTGACCGCCGAACGCTTCGAACAGTTGCTACGCGATGCCGCGCAGGCGGTGCGCGACGATCCCAAAGCACCGCCTGCCGTACTGATCAACGCCTGGAACGAGTGGACGGAAGGCCAGTTCCTGTTGCCCGAGGAGCACTATGGTACCGCGCACCTTGAGGCCGTCCGCAAAGTATTTGGAATTCGGAAGGAGTAACCTGAAACCCATCACCCGTCGAAAACGCAAGGAGCGTAGGACATGGTAAAAGCTTTGGTTGCTGCGGTCGTCTTGAAAGGAGCGTATCCGCTGTTGGTTACGCCCTACACGGAAAAAGCGGAACTGGATCACGAAATTCTGGTCCGAGAGGCGGAATACGTCGACGCGCAGGGCGTAGGCGGTGTGATCTGGCCGACGGCAAACGAAATCAACATTCTCGACGAGTTGGGCGAGTACGAGTCGGGACTGACCGCGCTTGCCGATCGCTGGGCAAAGGGCGGGATGAAGTCCCGGCTTACGGCTGTCTGCTGCGGAACCAACTCCGCTGCGGCGCTGAAACGGGTTGAGCTTTGGGACGCTATCGTGAGCAAGCGCGGCATTTCGGCGGCAATTCTGGCACGTCCTCCGGACGACGCCAAAACCGATGCCTCAATGGAGGCGCACTATCGTTTGCTCGCGGCGAAGACCTCGCTTCCTGTGATTATTCAGACTTTCTGCAAAGGGTCGAATCCGCAGCCATCGGTGGATCTGCTGGTGCGGCTTTCTCGGGATTTTCCGAACACCTACGGTTATTTCAAGGAGGAGTCGAATCGGTCGGATGTCAACGACCGTATCGCAGCGATGATGGCCGCGAAACCCGTTGTGAAGGGCGTCTTTTCCGGTTGGGGCGCGACTCAGTTTCTCTATCAGGGACCGCGACTCGGGACGACCGGCATCATCACCCAGCGCCCCATGTACGCGGGGCTTCTCCAGAAGATGCTCGATCTGACGGCAGCCGGAAAAACTGCCGCCGATCCCGAACTTGCGGACACCTTTGGACGGTATCTCGTGATGGTCAATCTCGGCGAAGTTTTTAAGTCGCCGGGAACGGACGGCGGTACGATGCGGGGACCCCATCTCGTGGTGTTCAAGCGACTCGGCGTGCTCCGCAACACGCTCACGCGTACTGTCGATAAGAATGGACGCAAGAGCGTAACGTCTTTTGATCTCCCTCCAAAAGCCATTGAAGAGATCGACGCTCGCATTAAAAGCGCGGGACTGCAAGTTTGGTGAGAAATCGCTCATAGAAAGGGATGTGCAAAATGAAAAAAGTTGTGTTTTTTGGAATCGTTTTGGCGGCGGTGCTGGGAACGGGTGCCGACACGTTGGAACAGGGTTTCCGCGAAGTGCCGATGGCGGAGAGGCCCTGGTGTTACTACTGGTGGGTCAACGGCAACGTGGACACCGAAACGATCACACGCGATCTGGAGGCGATGCGGCGCATCGGCTTCGGTGGCATCCTGCTCTTTGACGCGCGCGGATACCACGAGGACGTCAACCACCTCATCTATCCCAAGCCGAAGATGGAGTTCATGAGCGATACTTGGCGCGCCATGGTCACGCATACGGTGCGCGAGGCCGCGCGGGTCGGGCTCACCGTCAGTGTGAACCTGAGCAGTTGCGCGGGCGCACTCAAAGGCCCTTGGGAGGTCGGTGCGGACGCGCCCAAACGATTGGTCTACCAACTCCTGCCGCTACGTCCCGGACTTACGGAGCTGCTGGCCAAACCCGCGCCTCTTGCCCATTTTAAGGATGTGGCCACCTTCAAGGTCCACTACACAGGTGACGAGCTGTCCGCCACCGAGTGGCGCAACGCGGGTGATGGCCCGTTTGACGACTGGTATGGCAGGCGCGTTGGCAATGCGATAGACGCGGTCACCCACACGGCCGTGCAGATCCAAGAACTCACCGGACCGGTCACGGCGGCCAAGGAAGAAACGCTGCTGAATGAGATCTTGCCTGATGGCGTCCATGCCGCGTTGCTGCGCTTCGGCTACACCGTGATGGACGGACACGAGTATGACGTGGACATCCTCGACGCCAAGGCTGTCGAAGGTCACTTCAACCGCATGGGCAGGGCGCTTCTGGAGGATATCGGACCGCTCGCCGGCAAAACCCTCACCCACTTCTACAACGTAAGTTGGGAGGGTGCCGTACCCTCTTGGACGCCCTCCTTCGAAGCGGATTTCAAGAAATTCCGCGGCTATGATGTGCGTCCCTGGCTACCGGTACTAGCGGGCTTTCGGGTGCAGGGCGATGAGCAGACCGCGCGTTTCGTGACCGACTACCGCCGCACGCGCAACGACTGCTTCCTCCACAACTTCTACGGCACCATGGTGCGCCTCTCGCATCAGTACGGCCTCCAGTGGCACTCAGAATCAGGGGGGCCTTGGACCCGCAAGCCCGCTGTTCTCGGCGAGGCCGATCAACTTGAGTTCCTGGGCGTCAATGACATGCCGCAGGGCGAATTCTGGTATACTGGCGCGAACGACCGGCGCGGCCGGCAACTCAGCCGCCCGCAGGCCATCACTGCGCACATCTACGGACGCCGACGCGCAGCGGCTGAAGCCTTCACCCACATGGTACGCCACTGGACCCCCTACCCCGCGATCCTCAAGCGCAGCGGCGACGAGAGTTTCATCGACGGCGTCAACCATCTGATCTGGCACACCTTCACCTGTTCGCCCAAAGCCTTCGGCAAGCCCGGCATCGAGTACTTTGCCGGCACGCACCTCAATCCCAACGTCACTTGGTTTGAGCAGTCTGCGCCCTTCATCACCTACCTCGGCCGCTGCCAACACCTGCTGCAGCGCGGTCTCTTCGTAGCCGATGTCGCGGCGTACGTGGGTGACCTGCCGTATCAGCACTGGGGACGCCACACCACCAACTGGAGCGCCAACGCCACGCTCACCCTGCCGACCGGCTACGGATATGACATCTTCAACAACGAGGTGCTGCTCACGCGCGCGTCGGTCAAGGACGGTCGGATCACACTGCCCGATGGCATGAGCTACCGCCTGCTCGCAGTCGACTTCGACAACGAGCGCGCCACACCGGCCGTCTTGCGTAAGATCGCCGAACTACGGAAAGCTGGCGCAACAGTCCTTTTGGGCGCGCGCCGACCCACGCGCGTGGCCGGTCGAAGCGGCAGCGATGACGAGGTCAAGCGTCTGGCCGCTACGCTGTGGGGAGAGTCCACCGCACCCGCCGCGAGTGTCGCTGATACGTTGAAAGCACTGAAACTCGCGCCCGACTTTGAAGGTCCGTTCGAATACACCCACCGGCGCGACGCCGACACCGACATCTACTTCCTGCTGGGCAGCGGCCAAGCCGCCTGCACCTTCCGTGTCAGCGGTCGGCAACCCGAACTATGGGACGCGGTACACGGCACGATTAAGACGGTGCCCTTCGAGACCACACCCGACAGCCGCACGCGTCTGACGCTCGACCTGCCGGAACACGGCTCAATCTTCGTGGTGTTTAGAAACAGCCCCACCCCCAGCGCTGAAACCCTGAAACCAGAAACCAGAAACCCTGAAATCCAGAAACCAGAAACCCTGAAACCAGAAACCCTGAAACCAGAAACCCTCCCCGGCCCGTGGGAAGTGGCGTTCCAGGCGGGTCGCGGCGCTCCTGCCAAGGCGATGTTCGACACGCTGATCGACTGGAGCAAGCACAACGACCCCGGCATCAAATACTTCTCGGGAACGGCCACCTACCGCAAAACCTTCGAAGTCACCGCTGAACAAGCTGGCCGTACGGCCGTGTTGCATCTCGGCACGGTGGCGGCGCTTGCGCAGGTGCGGCTGAACGGCAAAGACCTTGGCGTGGTCTGGACCGCGCCGTGGCAGGTCGAGTTGACCGGTACGCTGAAGGCCGGAGCCAACGCATTGGAGATTGAGGTCACCAACCCGTGGGCCAACCGGTTGGTCGGCGATGCCGCCCTGCCTCCGGAGCGACGCATCACGCAGAGCAACATGGCGTTGCGTAACGGTCCCCGCAAAGGCGGAGAATACACGCTGCGGCCCTACGCCGGTTTCTCCTCCGAAGACATGCTCCAGCCCTCGGGCCTGATGGGGCCGGTGACTCTTTCGTTCTCCGATCCATAACGCGCCCGTTCGCACACATTGAACTGTCTTCATTGACAGGATTTGTTGGTGCCCTGTATGATGACCGCACTTGAGAGATGATAGAAAGCGTGTACAAAAGGACAATCCATGACCGCTGAAAGACAATCGATGGAAGCCGATATCGTGTGCGTGGGGTTCGGCCCCGCCACGGCCGGATTTTTGACCACCCTGAGCCGCGCCATGATGAACCCCGATGGCACGCCTGCTTTTGAGAGCAAGGTGATGCCGGGCATGCCGCTGCAGGTGATGTGCTACGAACGCGCCGACGACATCGGGTTCGGTGTTTCCGGCGTCGTCACCAAAGCCCGTCACATCCGCGCCTCGTTCCCCGATCTCGATCTGGTGAAAGAGATTCCGAACGCGGCTGAGATCAGCCATGAGGCAGTCGCCTATCTTTTCGACACCACCGGCGCGAGCCGCCGCAGTTCAGGCACGCGCTTCGCGGATGGGGTCTTTCAGTACGGCCAGTTCGCCATGCGCAAGGCACCTTCGGCTACTGAATTGCCTTGGATTCCGCCTTTCCTGCGCAAGGAACCGGGCATGGTGATGTCGATGGGCGCATTCATGTCGTGGTGCGGCGCGCAACTCATGGGTTCCGGCCTCGTTCAGATCTGGCCCGGCACACCGGTCAGTGCGCCGTTGCTGGAAGGCGATGCGGTGGTCGGCGTGCGGCTGGCGGATCAGGGCGTAGACACAAAGGGCGCACCCGAAGCCGCCTACATGCCGGGCATGGACATCCGCGCACGGCTGACGGTGGTAGGCGATGGCCCGGTCGGCGCGGTCGGCCGCAAGTTGGATCGCCATTTCGGTCTGCCGACGGGGAACCACCAGCACGATTGGGCCGTGGGCATGAAGATGGTGGTTGAACTGCCCGCCTCCTGCGATCTCAAGCCCGGCACCGTCTTGCATACGCTGGGTTTTCCAGAGCCGGAGATTTTCGGTTTCCTGTACACCTTCCCCGACCGTACTGCTTCGCTCGGCATTTTCGTGCCCTCGTGGATGGACAATCCGATTCGCACCACCTACCGCTATCTGCAACACTGGATGCAGCACCCCTACCTGTGGCGTTATCTTCAGGGCGGCACGCTGCGCTCCTGGGGTGCGAAGTCGCTGCAGGAATCCGGCGTGCGCGGCGAACCGTATCTGGTCGGCGACGGCTTCGCCCGCATCGGCGAAGGCTCCGGCACGACCAACGTGCTCACCAACTCAGGCGTGGACGAGGCGTGGCGCAGCGGCGTGCTGTTGGCTGAAGGGGTGATCGATCTGCTTAAGCGCGATCAGCCTTTTTCCAAGGCCGCGCTGACCGGCGCGTACGTGCAGCGGCGACGTCAGGATCCGCTCAATGCCGAATTGCAAGCTGCTAAGAAGGCGCGCGACGGCTTTGGCAAGGGCTTCATGCTTGGCATGATGGGCACCGGCATGACCGGTATGACCCGCGGCATGCTCAACCTCTCGGTCGACTCCGTCCCCCCTTCGCAGCGTATTCCGACGCTGGCGAGCGTTTACGGCGAACGCATCGCGCCCGCCGCACTCAGCGAAGCGGTCGAGACCTGCGCCAAGGCGCGGCAGCCGCTCCACGATGCAATCATGACGCTGGCCGGCTGGCCCGAGATTCCGTATGACGGCACATTGTTGATGTCGCATCAGGACGCGCTCTTCAAGGGCGGCAAGGTGCAGGCCGCGGCGGGTTTCGCCAATCACGTAACCTTCGCCGATCCCGCACTCTGCGCCTCCTGCACAGAGCGCACATGCATTGAGATTTGTTCTGCGCAGGCTCTAATGCCTGGAGAAGAGGGCGCCCCGCCCGAGTTCGACCGCGAAAAGTGCGTCCATTGCGGGGCCTGCATCTGGAGCTGCTCCAAGGCGCTGCCCGGCGATCCTGAACGCGCCAACATCGAGTTCGACGCCGGTTCAGGCGGACTGCACTCGAACGAGAACTGAACCTCCTTGCCCTCAAGGTTTGGGAACTCCCCGGCTCTCAACTGCCACCTCTGGGCACAGCGCAAAGGACAGTGTAGTGGCTTCTGCGAGCCCCTGCGTGATTGTACAAGCAGAAGACCGACAGACGACCGGCGGCGATAACCAATGGCGAGCAATGAAACCTGAAATCGAAGCTCCCACGCCCGGGTCACATATTCGAATATGTGACCCTACGACACCCGCCGT
>Ga0208694_1002968_pt1 | contig 16994 bp, 13 predicted proteins | sample AD_UKC078_MetaG_FD_184442 | JGI IMG/M metagenome (GOLD analysis project Ga0208694, IMG submission 184442) | Active sludge microbial communities of municipal wastewater-treating anaerobic digesters from USA - AD_UKC078_MetaG (SPAdes) (version 2) | ecosystem: Engineered > Bioreactor > Anaerobic >...
ATCCGCCATGAAAAAAAACATCGCTCTTCCGTTCCTGTGCAGCCTTTTGATCCACCTGAACTGCTTTGCCTCAGAAAACCTGCCAGAGCAAACGAGTGCAGAAGAAAAGGTCATACAATACATGACAGCCCAGCTCAAGGCTTTCCCCCAGGAAAAGATTTACCTGCATCACGACAAACCCTATTATTCAGCCGGAGACACCATCTGGATCAGGGCCTATATGGTACATGCTGCTCTGCATCAACCTATGAACTACAGCCGTTACATCTACGTGGAACTGGTCAACGACAACAAACAGGTGGTTTCAAGAATCAAAATAAGACCCGAAGAAGGGCTCTATTACAGTCAGATACCCCTCAAAGCCGATATTGCAGCCGGAAAATACCACCTGAGGGCCTATACCAACTACATGCGCAATCTGGAAGAGGATTATTTTTTTCATAAAGAAATTTACATAGGCAATTTGATCACTCCCGAAGCAGAGACAAGCCCGGGCGAAGCCTATACTCCCATGCAGGCGGCTGCCGCAAAAAACAAAGAGCAAACCTCGCAGGGGAACCGGCAACAATACGACATACAATTTTTTCCCGAAGGAGGCCATCTGATCAGCGGCAACATGCAAACCATAGCCTTTAAGGCCATCGACTCCGAAGGCTGGGGAACCGATGTACACGGCCGTATCCTGAAAAACGGAACAGACGAAGTCTGCACGTTCAACAGCACACACCTGGGTATGGGCTATTTCGGGCTTTACACTGAACCGGGATGCCGTTATACGGCAGAATGCGAAAATCAGGCAGGAGAAATTCTCAACATCGAGCTTCCCCAAGCCACCGACTCTTGCTATGCACTAAGCGTCACCCAAATGCCCGATAAATTACACCTAAGCATCCTGAGACCCTACAACAATCCACTACAGGAAGAATTGTCCATTATAGTCCATATGCGCGGCCTGCCCCTATTTAAATCCAGAGTCTCGGCAGGCACCGATTTGCTCAGTCTTCCCAAATCTGCTTTGGGCTCGGGGGTGTTGCATATTCTTCTTCTCAATGACAGAGCTGAAGTGCTCAGCGAAAGGCTGGTTTTCATTAAAGGCAACGATCGGGCCAGTGCCGAAATCACTTTCGACAAAAACGTTTACGGTCGGCGCGAAGCTGCCGGAGCCAATTTGCAGGTATGGAACAGCATAGGACAAGGCCTTCAGGGCAATTTTTCCCTGAGCATCACAGACGACAACCTGATTAATACCGATTCCAATGCCCTGAGTATAGAAAGTTATTTATTGCTTTGTTCCGAGCTCAAAGGTTATATTGAACAGCCCCAAGCCTATTTTTTACCGGAAAACAAAGCAGCGAACTCTCAACTCGATATCTTGATGATGACTCAGGGTTGGAGACGCTACAAGATACCGGAAGTCGTCAAAGGCGAACTGGATTTGGCCGATCGCTACGAAATGGAAATAGGATCTACCTTGTGTGGAAAGATTCAGAGTTATCCCTTTCGCAGAGGCCTGCCCAACATAAACGTTTTCAGCCTGAACAGCAAACACGGCTATTACGATGCTACGGTGACGGATATAGGAGGACGTTTTTGTTTTGATGGATTTGAATTTCCCGACAGCTCGATCTTTTTTGTACAAGCCGAGAAAAAACCGGGCAATGTCATGGAATTGGTAGCCGAAAGCGAAGATTTCCCGCCGGCCCTCTCTTACGGGCTCGAACCCAAAACAGCTCTTCAGGACGAAACCATCGACGATTTTCTTGCTTCCAGCCGCGACAGGTATTTTTATGAAAACGGCCCCCTGGTTATCAACCTCGAAGAAGTACAGGTGATAGGCAGAAAAGAAGACAGGGCCAAAAACCTTCGCGAAGAAAGAGGCGCTATGTATTTTTCGTCGAGCTACACCGTCGAGGCGCAAGAAATTGAAGAAATGGGAGGCGCCACCCTGCTCGATGTTTTAATCCGTGTGCCCGGCATCACATTGAATGCCGACAACACCGGCGTATTATTGCGCAACGCAACCCCTCTTATTCAAGTCGACAATTTCAGGGGCAGAATGGAAGATTTGAGCATAATCAATCTTTCCGAAGTAGAAATGATCGATGTTTTGAAAGATCCGGCCGAAACCGCCCTTTTCGGCAACGAAGGCCAAAACGGAGTCATTTGCATCTATCTTAAACGCGGAGGCCGAAACGCCCCAAGGGAATTGGGCAGCCACCAAAAACTCATTACTTTTATGGGCTACACACCTCCTGTCGAGTTTTACCAACCCAAATACTTTATTTCTTCCGTAAAAGAAAGCACCAAACCCGATCTGAGAAGCACCATTTACTGGAAACCCAACCTGATTACCGACGAAAACGGACAAGCTCAAATCCGCTTTTACACGGCAGATTTAGCCGGAACTTACACCCTCATTCTCGAAGGCATAAGCTCCGAGGGAGAAATCTTGCGACACGTTCAAAAGATTGAACTCCGCAAGTAAGGCTTGAACTCCGCAAATAGAGAAGATTGTTGAATTCAGGTGTTCCTGAGGTCCTTGCCCCACATCATTTTGGCTCTGAGCGTTTGCACGAAGCTCTGGCTTTTCCTGCGTACGATCTGTATGGGGAAATCGGCCCTCACCACACGTAGTTGGGCGTTTCCGGGCAAGGGAAATGAACGTCCGTCCAAGGCCACCAAAAAGTTTTGGCTGCGGCTTTCAACCCTGAGGTCTATTACGGAACGGTCACTGAGCACGATGGTACGAACCGTCAGGCTGTGGGGAGCTACCGGAGCCAGAACGATGCTGGGATTTTCGGGAAACAAAATAGGGCCGCCCACACTCAAGGCATAGGCCGTTGAGCCGGTGGATGTAGCTATAATCAGACCGTCTGCCTGATAATCGTTCAGGTATTCCCCGTTCAGAGAAACATGAATATGCAACATGGCCGAAATATCCCTTTTCAGTACGGCAATCTCGTTCAATGCGTAAGGATAATCGGGCAACTTGAAGTTGGGACTTTGCAGGCAGAGCTGGCTGTGATTTTCCAGAACGACATCGTCTGCCAGCAACTCCGACATCATTGCTCCTGTTTCCTTGTAATCGACGGCAGACAAAAAACCCAGGCGTCCGGTATTGATACCCAGAATTGGAATACCTTTGTCGCCCACTCTGCGTGCTACATTGAGCAAGGTGCCGTCACCTCCAATACTCAGGGCGTAATCGGCATTAAAATCATTGTCCTCCGTCAGGCTGAATGCCGGAAGAATGGTATGCAAATCCCATTGTTTCAGACAGGCATGGTATTGGCTGCACAGCAGGACTTCCACCTTGACCCGGGCAATCTCCTCCAGAATAAATCTGATCTGATCTTGTTTTTCTGCCTGAAAAGGTTTTCCAAAAAGGACAATTTTCATAAATTTTTAACTTAAGTATATTAAATATTTGCAATAATAATCTTTTTTCCGAAAACTTAAGCATTCATCGGATTATTCTATTATTTTTGTGGTTTTAATTGACTTTGCACTATGTTTGATGCCGCACCGGTTGTGACGGCACAAAAGTGGGGAAAAATATTTGATATGACAAAGTTAAGTGTAAACATCAACAAAATAGCCCTGTTACGCAATTCCAGGGGAGGCAATTTCCCCAATGTATGCGAAATGGCCTTGCTTTGTGAAAAATACGGTGCCGATGGCATTACGGTACATCCCCGGCCCGACGAAAGACATATTCGCTATCGGGACGTAATAGATCTAAAACCTCTGTTAAGTACCGAATTCAACATCGAAGGCTACCCTTCGGCGAATTTTATGGACCTGGTGCTGAAAGTCAAGCCTCATCAGGTGACCCTTGTGCCGGACGCTCCGGATGCCCTTACCTCCAACGCCGGCTGGGATTGCTTTAAACACGCTGCATTTCTGGCCGAAGTGCTGGATGCTTTTTGTTCAAAGGGGATAAGGACTTCACTCTTTGTAGAAACCGACAATAAACAAATAGAACAGGCAGCCAAACTGGGTGCCGACCGGGTGGAGCTGTACACCGGCCCCTATGCCGAACGTTACCATAAAAACCCCGATGCCGCTGTAAAACCCTACGTACAAGCCGCACAAGCAGCCAGAAAAAACGGCTTGAGTATCAATGCCGGACACGACCTGAATTTACATAATTTGCCCTTTTTCCGCCAGAGCATTCCATATACCGAAGAGGTTTCCATTGGGCATGCCTTAATTGTGGATGCCCTGCTTATGGGCCTGGAAAGCAGTATTCAATCTTATAAAAATTGTCTTAAATAATTATTTGTATGAACTTCTTACTCTTACTTCAATCCGTCGCCGGAGATACTTTGCCCGATTTAACTGCTTTGGCAGAAGGCGTCGAAACCAGCCAACGTATGAACTTTTTTGATATGGCAGTCAAGGGCGGCTGGATTATGATCCCCCTGTTACTGCTTTCGCTGGTGGCGGTATACATATTTATTGAGCGTAGCATTGCCCTGAAAAAGGCTTCCAAAGAAAATCCCAATTTCATGGAGCGCATCAAGGACTACATTTACGACGGCAACATCGATTCGGCCATCAAGTTGTGTAAACAGGCAGATAATCCCGCAGCCAGAATGATCGAAAAAGGCATCTCCCGTATAGGTCGCCCCATGCACGATGTACAGGTGGCTATCGAAAACCTGGGCAACCTCGAAGTGGCCAGGATGGAAAAAGGACTCTCTCTGCTGGCAGCCGTATCGGGCGGAGCACCGATGATCGGTTTCCTGGGTACCGTGCTGGGTATGGTCAGAGCATTTTACGATATGGCCTCGGCTGGCAGCAATGTCGATATCACGCTGCTTTCGTCCGGTATTTACACAGCCATGGTAACCACCGTGGCGGGCCTCATCATTGGTATTTGTGCCTATTTTGCGTATAACTACCTGGTGTCTCAGGTAAGCATAATAGTCAATAATATGGAGGCCAAAACCATGGAATTCATGGATTTATTGAATGAACCTGCAAAATAAAAAACGGCTATGGCCTTAAAAAGACAAAATAAGATAGATGCGAGCTTCAGTATGTCGTCTATGACCGACATCATCTTTTTGTTGCTCATTTTTTTCATGATCACGTCTACGGTAGTCCACCCCAACGCCATCAAGGTACTTTTGCCCCAAAGCAAACAACAAACATCTGCCAAACCTCTGACCCGGATCACGCTTGACAGTGACCTGAATTATTACGTAGCTTTCGGTAACGAAAAAGAACAAGCCATTGCTTTCGAAGACATTGAGCGTTTTTTGCTCGAAACTATAGAAAAAGAACCCGATATGTATGTTGCACTGTATGCCGACGAAAGCATCCCATACAGAGAACTCATCAAAGTTCTGAACATTTGCAACGATAATCATTTTAAATTGGTATTGGCCACCAGGCCTGCAAAAAAATGACATCCAAAAAAAATGACATAATCGCCATCACCGGTACTATCCTGGTTCACATCCTGTTGATAGTGTTCCTGATCTTTTTTGGCTATACGGCTCATATTCCCGACAGCGAAGAAGGCGTGACGGTGAATTTCGGAAACATCGACCTGGCAGCCGGCACTTTTGAGCCCCGGGGTGAGCCCCTGAGCCATCAACAATCTCAACCGCAATCTCCGGCCGAAAGAACACCGCTGCAATCGAACGACGAAGATCTTATCACTCAGGAGGACGAATCCATAGCCCTGGAGGCTGCCCGCAAACGCCAGGAAGAAGAAGCAGCCCGTAAACGCGAAGAAGAGCGGATACGTCAGGAACAGGAACGTAAAGCTGCCGAAATCAGAGAACAGGCTGCCCAGGCCTTCGGATCCAGTCAGAGACAACAAAACGAAAACCAGGGTTACGGACAGGAAGGCAGCGGCAACCAGGGCGATGTACAAGGCAGCACCGAATCAGCCAATATTACCGGCAGCGATTCGGGCGACGGCAACTTTTCACTCGACGGCCGCTCCGTTACGGGTGGTTTGCCCCGCCCCAGCTATTCGATTGAAGCCGAGGGGGTGGTTGTGATACGCATTACGGTGAACAGCGCCGGAACTGTCATCTCAGCCGTTATAGACCTCCAGGGCACCGACACCGACAACACTGAATTGCGCAACGCTGCTTTAACGGCAGCGAAAAAGGCAAAGTTTAATGCCATTGACGGTACACGTAACCAAACGGGTACTATCACCTATCGTTTCCAGTTAAGATAATGTCGTACTGAAATAGCGATTTCAATACCTATTTGTACCTACCTAAATTGAACCTATATGAAACTTTTATTGTTCTTGGCGCCGGGCTTCGAAGAAATAGAAGCTATTACTGTACTGGATATAGCACGCAGGGCCGGGCTTTCCATTCGTTCTGTTTCCATAAGCAACGAAAAAGCAGTAAGCGGAGCTCACCAAATCAGCCTGAATGCCGATTTGACCTTTGACGAAGTTAACTTTGATGAAGCCGAAGCCCTTATTCTGCCGGGTGGAATGCCGGGAACCAACAACCTCAACGCCCACGCAGGGCTAAAGAAGCAGTTGGTCAACTTTGCCCGGAATCCCGACAAAACCATAGCGGCCATTTGCGCAGCTCCTTTAATACTGGGAGACCTGGGCCTGCTGGACGGTAAAAAAGCCACCTGCTACCCCGGCTATGAGAGCCACCTGAGCAGGGCCAAATTGTCCAGAAAACCCGTTGTCAGAGACGGCAACATAATTACCGCCGACGGACCGGCTCACGCCATGCTGTTTGCGATCAAACTTGTTGATTATTTAGGGAATACCTTCCTGGCAGATGATATTACCAAGGGTTTGAACTACTAATTACAGCCAACGCTTCTTTTTGAAATACAACAAGATAGCTCCGGAGAACAGGACCATCATGCCCATGGAAATCCAAAAGCCTGCTGCATTGTTCAAAAATGGCATTTTTACGAAGTTCTGGCCATAAATACTTGCCACCAGTGTGGGAGGCATGAAAATCACCGATACAATGGTAAATATCTTAATGATCTTGTTCTGATCAATGTTTACCAAACCCAAAAAGGTATCCTGCAAGTAATCCAGACGCTCAAAACTAAACTTTGTGTGGTCTATCAGAGAATTGATATCCTTTACTATGATTGTAAGTTTGGCCGACAATTCCTGCGGCATGAGCTCACTCTTGAGCAGATTGGAGATAGAACGTTGTTTCTCGATGATGTTCTGACGTATGGCCAGAATTTGTTCCTGTAACTGAGTTATATCCATCAGCACATCTTCGTCGGCATCCCTGACGGTATCGCTCAACACGGTAATCTTGTCAATAATATCCTCAATAAGGTCGGCATCCCTTTCCACCCTGGTTTCGAGCAAGGCAACCATTACGTGGTAACCGCTGGGGTAGTTGCGCGGACTGGTAGTTATTTTTTTGGCAGCCTCCTGCAGCGAAGGCAATTCTTCGTCGTGTACCGTTACCAAAATATTATCTTTAAGAATGAATGAAACTGTATCGGTTTCATAATCACTCAACAAAAAGTTTGAGTTTACTACCAGCGTGTCGGAAGTTTCTATGTAACGGGAGCTCATTTCGATTTCTTCCATTTCTTCCTCTTCCTGGATGTAAATTTTCAGGAAATTTTCCAATTGACTTTCGACTTCTTCGTCCACATTGTTTAAGTCTATCCAGAGAAACTTTTCAATGGGAGTCTGCTTGAGAAAATCGAGGCTGCGGCTTACTTTGATTCTTCCGTTTTCGTGGTAAAAAAGTTTTATTTCGGCCATATCTCTTAATTTTATCCGATGCCCGCACCGGAAGGTGAATTACTGTAATAAAAATCGCTTACCAGCCCGGTCAGGTATTCAAATTGCTTGACACTGAGCTGCTCGGGCCGTTTGTCGAAAATTGCTTCAGCATAAAAAGGGGCTTCTTTTCCCAGCAAAGGTTTCAACGAATTGCGCAAGGTTTTTCTGCGCTGATTGAAAGCCGTTTTAACCACTTTTCTAAATAAATTTTCGTCACAAGCCAGGCTCTGGTTGCTGTTACGTTTCAAACGGATAACAGCCGATTGCACCTTTGGCGGAGGTTCAAAAACCTTTTCGCTTACAGTAAATAAATAGTCTATATCGTAATACGCCTGAAGAAAGACACTCAGAATACCGTAGCTTTTCCTGCCGGCCGGAGAACAAATGCGCTCGGCCACTTCTTTTTGAAACATGCCCACGCAGTACAGCACCTGATCCCTGTTTTCGAGTACCTTGAATAAAATTTGCGAAGATATGTTGTAAGGATAATTGCCAATAAGACAAAAAGCTATGCCCTGGTAAAGCCTCTTTAGGTCCGTTTTAAGGAAATCTTCAGCCAAAATACGGCCATCAGCCAATTCGGGGAAATGCTCATAGAGATAGGCAATAGAATCCCTGTCGATTTCCACCACCTTGAGGTCATGGCCTTTTTCCAGTAAAAATTTAGTTAATACACCAGTACCCGGACCTACTTCGAGTACGGGCATGCCCTTGCAATCATCCAACGTAGCTGCGATACGAAGGGCAACAGACAGGTCCCTGAGGAAATGCTGTCCCAGTGCTTTCTTTGGTCTTACAATCGTCATCCACAGCTTTAAGGAAAAAATGAAACATAAACCGGAGCAACAGCAAACCGATCCTTTATTTTACGGTTGATGTAATTTTGTCACCAGAGAATGAAATCAGGCAACAAAATATACGTATTTTTGCCGCGGTCACAAAAATAAGCATTTTTATTGAATTGTAGTACGATGGATAGAATAAAAAAGCTCCTGAAATGGATAGTCCCTTTATTACTGGGAGTTTTGCTTTTTGCCTGGATATATAAACGCATGGACTGGATCTCCATTAAAGAGATTTTTCAACTTGGCCTGCGTTACGAATGGATGTTGGCCTTTTTGCTCATTTTTGTGAGCGGCATGGTGGCGAGGGGATTGCGCTGGCAACAATTACTGGAGCCGGTTTGCCCCCAAGCAGATACTACATCGACTACACTGGCCGTTTTTGTTGCTTATGCTGCCAACCTGATCTTTCCGAGAATCGGCGAAGTAGCCCGTTGCGGCCTGCTGAAACAATACAAACAGCTTTCTTTTACCAAAGCTTTGGGCACAGTACTGGCCGAACGCATTATCGACCTGATCTGCCTGCTGATTATGGTTGTCGTGGTAGTGGTATTTCAACTGGATGTGTTCAGGCAATTTTTTACCGAATATCCCGACAAAGCCAGTGGTCTGATGAAAGTCCTGTTTTCCTGGCAATTATGGGCATTGCTGTTGGGCTTGTTGCTGGCTCTTATCTTGCTTTGGAGGCGTTTACGCCATTTCCCCGTATTTAATAAACTGAACGAGGGATTCAAAAAAATTTGGCAGGGAATGAAAAGCATAAAAGCTCTCAAGCGTCCCTGGTTGTTCGTTTTTTGGAGTTTTTTTATTTGGCTCTCGTATTTTGCCACCTTCTACATAGGTCAATATTTCTTTAACATTCCTTTCGGCCTGAGTGTAATTGCCATGTTTACGGCACATATCATGGGCAGTTTAGGTATGGTGGCTCCTGTGCAGGGAGGGCTCGGTGCCTGGCATTTTATGGTGATATACACCATGGTGTTGTACGGAATCAATGAAACAGCCGCCGGCGCCTTTGCGCTGACCGTGCATGGCCTCAACACCGCGCTCACTTTGTTCTTCGGTTTCGTAGCTTATCTCTGGTTATGGCTGGAAAACAAAAAGAGCAAAGTGGAAAAATAACGACTAGCGGCAGTAATTGTACTGTCCCGAAAACGACGCTTTAAAACAGAGCGGCTACAAACTGATAAATCAAATAAAGGGAAACCACCAACTTGAACACGGTTCCTAATAAAAAACCAAGGAACGAACCCAAGCCGGCTTTGAGAGCAGCCCCCGACTGCTTACCTGCCAATAATTCTCCTACAACGGCACCGACGACAGGGCCAAGTATCAAGCCGTAAGGCGGGAAGAAAAACATGCCGGCTACTACTCCGATACTACAACCCCAGATTCCTTGTTTGCTGCCTCCAAAACGTTTAGCTCCCAGTATGGGGGTCAAATAATCGAATACTTGTACCAAAACCACCAACGCAGCCCAGAAAACAAGTTGCTTTCCACTGAACTGCACCCGGCTGGTAAGGTGTAACAATATGATTCCCAAATAACTCAGTGGCGATGCCGGAAGTATGGGCAATATAACACCGGCCAGGCCGGCCAGCATACAAATACTTCCCAACACAATAAGCAATATATCCATACTTTTTAACCTGAGAGATTTTAAACCCAGCCCAAAAATAAAACACCCTATTTGATATTCCCAAATAATTTACGTTTATTTGCGATTGCTTTCAATGAGTCCTTTGAAAGCAGTAAGATTTACAACTATGGACATATCCGACACCGACAAGCTGCAGGAGAGTGCAGGCTTGGAACCGACACCTGAAAAAGTTGACCAAAGCAAACAAGCAACTACAAACGACACTCAAGACCTGCCCGCAGAAGAAAAGACAAGCCCGCAAGAGGCTGCTACGGCCCAACCCGTGGAAGTTGATGACGCCGCTCAGGAAGTAAAAACGCCAAAGGCTAAAACTCCCAAAGCCAAGACTAAAACTGAGGCTGAAGCTGGAGCTTTGGCCGAAACCGAGGCTGAAACAAAAGCCGAGGCAAAGGTTGAGGCTGAGGCAGCCAGCATCGAGGCGGAAGCAGAAACCAAGGTCGAAGCTGAAGTTGTGGCCGAAGCCGAACTTGAAGCAAAAGCCGAGGCAAAGGTTGAGGCTGAGACAGCCAGCATCGAGGCGGAAGCAGAAGCAGAAGTAGAAACTAAAACGGAAACCAAAGTCGAAGCTGAAACTAAGGTCGAAACCGAAATCAAAGTCGAAGCAAAAACTCCGAAAGAAGAAGAAGCTCCGAAAGAAGAAGCTCCGGCCAAAACCGAAACTGCCCCCGGAGCCGCTTCCCTTATCGACCATTCCGTCATCAGAAATTTAATAGACCAGTTCAGAGAACTCATACAAAAAGAAAGTATCGACGTAAAGAGCAGGATAGAGAACATAAAACAATCCTTTTACAAACAACATAAGCTGGATATTGAGGCCTCCAGGAATGCCTTTATCAAGGCCGGCGGCGATCCTGCCGATTTCGTTCCGAGCGAAGTCAATGCCATCGAGGCCGAGTTCAAAGAACTGATGAATCAGTGGCGCGAAAAACGTATCAAATTAACGGCCGACCTTGAAAAACAGAAAAAAGACAACCTGATCAAGAAAAATCAGCTCATCGAAGTGATCAAGGCCCTTACCGACAGCTCCGACGATATTCGCCAGAAAATCCCCGAATTCCGGAAACTCCAGCAAGAATGGAAGAATATCGGGCAAGTTCCCGCCGAAGACGTAAACGAACTCTGGAAAAATTATCAATTCGAAGTTGAACGTTTTTACGACCAAATCAAGATCACCAACGAATTCCGCGATTACGATTTCAAAAAGAACCTCGAAATTAAAACCGAACTCTGCGAGATAGCCGAACGGTTAAAAGAAGACAGCGACGTAGTCAAAGCATTCAAACGCCTGCAGAAACTGCACGAAGAATGGCGCGAAACCGGCCCTGTCGCAAAAGAATTGCGCGAAGAACTTTGGCAACGCTTCAAGGACGCTTCTACCGAAATCAACAAAAAATACCAGGCCTTTTTCGAAAGGCTCAAAGAAATAGAAAACGAAAACCTGGCTCAGAAAACTGCCATTTGCGAAAGCCTGGAAGCCATCGATTACAGCAAATTGAAAAGCTTCCGCGACTGGGACCGCAAAACCACCGAAGTCATCGAATGGCAGGAACGCTGGAAAACCATAGGTTTTGCTCCCAAAAAAGCCAACGCCAAGGTCTTCGAACGTTTCCGCACTGCCTGCGACCTGTTTTTCCAGACCAAAAGCAACTACTACAAATCGGTTAAAGAATCACTCAGCCAAAACCTGGAACTGAAGAGAGAACTCTGCGAAAAAGCCGAAAGCCTCAAAGACAGCACCGACTGGAATGCCACCTCGAACCAACTGATTCAGATTCAGAAAGAATGGAAGACCATAGGTCCGGTACCCAGAAAACATTCCGATGCTTTGTGGAAACGCTTCATCTCGGCTTGCGATTATTTCTTTGAACAAAAAGAAAAAAACACCTCCAGTCAGCGCAGCGTGGAATACCAAAATCTGGCAGCTAAAAAGGAACTGATTGCCCAGGTAAAAGCTTTGGCCGAATCGGAAGAAAGCACCGACAAGGAAAACGAAGAAACCTTGCGCACGATCAGGGAATTAAACGCCAAGTGGAATGCCATCGGTTTTGTGCCTTTCAGGGAAAAAGACAAAATCTACAAACAATGGCGCAACGCCATGGACAGCCTGATGAGCCATTTCAACATAGACAAGGCCAGCCGGCGCCTGAGCAGCTTCCAAAGCAATTTGGAAGACATCAAAGGCAAAGGGCCATCCAAGGTGCTGCACGAACGCGAACGCCTGATGCGTCAGTTCGAATCGATCACCAACGAAATCAAGACTTGCGAAAACAACATCGGGTTTTTCAACACCACCAAAGCTTCCACGGGTTCTGCCCTGCTAAAGGAAATGAACCGTAATATTGAAAAACTCAGGGAAGAGCGCGACCTTATCTACAAAAAGATACAGATCATCGACGGCGAACTGCAGGCCTAAAACTTCTCAATAGTTCAAACATTTATAGCCCGGCGACGAAAGTCACCGGGCTATAAATTTAAAACAGACACCAAGGACTTACTGTAAGAATCGGCCCTATCAATAGATTTTCAGCACTAAAGGTGCCGGCAGATCCTGAATATCGGGCAGTCTGATCTCCAAACCTGTTTTACCGAAATTGTAAGTAACAGACTCGGCGCCCAGCAGATCGACCTTATCAAATTTCGTCTCAAAATAGGGGCTGTCGGCAGCCAGCGACTTGATCAGAATACGCTGCTTGGGAGCGGGTTTCTCCATTATTACAGCATAAAGCGACTCCCCTTTGCGGGTAAAACGAATATCGTCTGCGGTGTAAGGCCCGCCCCTACCCTCGTTAAAGCCTTGAGCATTAATAGGATTGGCCTGTTCAGCTTTGGGGCCTTCGCCGTATATATGCCAAGGACGGGTTTCGTAAATGCACTCGCTGTTGATATCCATCCATTGAGCGATGTCTTCTACAATTTTCAAGGCTTTATCGTCTATGGAGCCGTCTCCGCGAAGAGGAATACTAAGCAACATATTTCCGTTTTTACTCACTATGTCCACCAAAAGCTGCACCACAGTTTTGGCCGATTTATAGCCGTTTCTGTTGTAGATGCCCCGTTCGTAATGCCAGCCTCCGATGCAAGTACAAGATTGCCAGGGCAGTTCCTGAATTTGATCGGGAGCTCCCCGCTCGACGTCCCATACCATGCAGGCTTTTTGTTCCTCGGTGAGCACTTTACCAAACAAAACGGCCTCAAGCTTGCCCTCGTTTAGCCGCATATTTGAATTATAGTAATGCGCGGCCACCTCCAATCCCACATTGCTGACCGGCCACAAGGGCAAACCGGTGTCGTCGAAATAAATTAAGTCGGGCCGGATCTGATTGATCATGTCCACCGTGCGATTGTAGAAATTCAGGCAATACTCCTCCGAAGGCGCCAAAGCGCCGTTGCCCCAATGCCATTGATTGTGGATGCTGCCTATGTTTTCCGACTCTTCGCTCAGTTCGTGGTTTTGCGCATATAAGTCCTGAGGATCCAGGCCTTGCCACCATTTTCCCTTGCCGTCTTTTTTGGTCAGCTTGCCGTCGTAAGGAACACCGGCCATCGGCCCTTCCTTGTCGGACAACTGAGCTCCTTCATACCATCGCCAGGCGTGGGCCGAATGAATGCTCACGCCGAAAGGCAGACCATTGTTTCTGGCCGCTTGGGCCCAACCCGCCAAAATGTCTTTTTGAGGACCTACAGCCACAGAATTCCAGGGCTGGTATTTACTGTTCCACAAATCGAGATTGTCGTGGTGATTGCCCAAGGCAAAAAAGTACTTAGCCCCGGCGCGCTTGTATAAAGCAAGCAATTCCTCGGGGTTCCAGTTTTCGGCCTTCCACTGGTTGATCACATCTTTGAATCCCACTTCGGAGGGATGTCCGTAGTGTTCCACATGATACCTGTATTGCCAGTGACCCTGGTAATACATGTTCCTGGCGTACCAGTCGCCGGCTTCCGGCTGACACTGAGGTCCCCAATGCGCCCAGATACCGAATTTGGCATCTCTGAACCATTGCGGCACTTCGTACTGGCTCAACGATTCCCAAGTGGGCTCAAACCGGCCTGTCTCCATTTTTTCTTTGGGTGTGCAAGAAAAAAGAAACAAAAAAGGCGTTAGCAACAGACTGATTTTTAAGTAGTTTTTCATTTTGGTCATAGTTTAACTGGTTATTACGAATTAGTTCATGTAAGAGTTCTATGATACTCTCCGGTTTTTCAATCCGCTAATTTACATAAATAATTCGACTGTACCAGGACGGACGACACAGGTGCCGGTAGCTGAATCTGAACTTTGTGCTTCGACGCCGGCCAACAATTTGCGAATACAACGCACGCACCGGTAGCTGTTGATCCGACTGTCGCCTTTAACAACAGGAAGATACGCAATCATCCTTGTGCGCAACAGTCGGCTGCACGAAGTATGCAAGATTTGGCGAGGTTTTTTAATTATTCCAATCGGTCACCAATTCTATGAATTCTTTTCTGTAGCCGTTTGGATCGAAAGATTTGGCATCTTTTCCTAAATCCAATACCATTTGTTTGGTGAGCGTTCCTTTATATTCGGACTGTTTCATCAACAAGCCTAAGCCGGCCACCGATGCGGCAAATCTCATATTTTCGGACGAAAATCTCATCTCCTTTGGAGTCGTATTGATCTCGTGAGCAATAAGTCTGCTTTGAGTTTCGTTCGGTTTTTTATACCTGAAATCGAATTGAGCGTATTTTTCCGTATCGGGTACATCGAGCAATACAAGCTCATACAATGCCGTTATTGTCTGCGACGAACCGATCTCACCGGCATCGGTCGTATCGTTTTCAAAGTCTTCATCGTTTAATTTCCGGTTTTCGTAGCCGATCAACCTGTAGGAGTCGACCATGGTTGGATTGAAGGTGATCTGTATCTTTGAATCTTTGGCTACGGTGTAAAATTTTAAAATTTCATGAGTGAACACTTTCTCGATTTGTTTGGCATTATCGATGTATTCGTAATTGCCGTTGCCTTTGTTGGCGATTTGCTCCATCATATGGTCGTTGAGGTTGCCTCCTCCTACCCCAAGAACGGTCAGGTATATCCCACTTTCGCGTTTTTCTTCGATTAATTCAATCAATTCTTCCGTCGACGAAGGCCCAACATTAAAGTCGCCGTCGCTGCCCAAAATCACCCTGTTGTTGCCGTTCTGAATAAAATTCTTTTCAGCTATTTCGTAGGCGGTTATAATACCTGCCGCTCCCGCGGTGGAACCTCCCGCACCCAATTTATCGATGGCCGCTTTAATCTTCCGTTTTTCGTGTCCATAGGTTGATTTCAGTAAAACAGCCGCTTGACCGGCGTAGGTGACAATGGCAATTTTGTCCTGGTCTCTTAAATTATCGACGAGGGTTTTAAAACCGGTTTTTAATATTCCCAATTTGTCGGGAGAATCCATCGATCCCGAAACGTCAATTAAAAACACGTAATTGGAATTGGGCAGCTTATCGGCCGGTATAGTCATTCCTTTCATACCCAGCCTCAGCAAGTGATGCTCCGTATTCCAGGGACAAGTGGAAATTTCGGATTCCAAAGAAACATTTTCGTCCGAGGCCGGCTCCTTATAATCGAAAGTGAAATAATTGATAAACTCTTCTATCCTCACCGATTCCTTGGGCGGAGTCTGCCCCAAATGAAGAAACCTTCTCATATTGGCATAAGAACCGCCATCGGCATCCACCGAAAAGGTAGAAACCGGCTGCTCCGACACTTTAATAAAGGGATTCTCCTCATAATCCTTGTACTTTTCGTTGTAAGTGTCCGACGACGGAATATCCGTCAAAGACTCAAAGTAGTATCCATTAAAGTCTGTATTACAAGCACTTAAAAATGCTATAACTAAGAAATAAATCGAGGTTTTCAGTAGAGTTTTCATTGTATTATCCGTTTTAGTTTTTATTCTCGCTTAGTATAGATGAAAAAAGTGGCGATTTGTTACTTGAGCTTGGGCGTAAAAACGGAAAATGAATGAAAGTTTTTTTATTTTTGTAAAGCCTCAACGTAAATACAAATAATAAACAGACGCTTTATGAGAAAAATACTATTGATTGCGGCAATTGCCGTTATGACGGGCAGTTCTGCCATGTCGCAGGAGTTGACCAATTTCAATTTCAGGGGTCGCCAGCGGGTGGTTTCACCCCAAGTGGATGGCGATAAGGTGACATTCAGGCTGAGTGCCAACCATGCAAATGCGGTGAATCTTACGGGTAATTGGCTGCGTGGCGGTGTTCCATTGCAGAAGGGAACAGACGGCATCTGGTCGGTTACCGTCGATGCCCCTTCGCCTGAAATCTATACTTATAACTTCGTGGTGGACGGCGTATCGATCAATGATCCGCATAACTTCATGGTGCAGCGTGACGGTACCCGTTATCTGAACATGCTGTTTGTGTCGGGCGAACGGAGTGAAAACTATTTCGAAGCCAATCGGCGCGGAACCGTAGCGTACAAATGGTATGACAGCGAGATTCTTAAAATGAACCGCCGTCTTACCGTTTACACCCCTTACGGTTACGAAAAGAACAGCAGAACGAAATATCCGGTTCTCTATCTGCTGCACGGCGCCGGCGGTGACGAAGAGGCATGGACATCCATGGGACGCGCCGCACAAATTCTTGACAATCTTATCGAGAAAGGACTTGCCGAGCCGATGATTGTGGTAATGCCCAACGGTAACCCCAACCAGCAGGCAGCCCAGACATTGGGACTTCC
>Ga0208694_1002972_pt1 | contig 16981 bp, 19 predicted proteins | sample AD_UKC078_MetaG_FD_184442 | JGI IMG/M metagenome (GOLD analysis project Ga0208694, IMG submission 184442) | Active sludge microbial communities of municipal wastewater-treating anaerobic digesters from USA - AD_UKC078_MetaG (SPAdes) (version 2) | ecosystem: Engineered > Bioreactor > Anaerobic >...
TATTGATAGAGGGGAGGAAGAGACTATTGAAAAAATAGAAGAATATATTTCCGAATATTTCATGGAAAATTCCGAAGAATTTGTTAATTTTGAGGATGAGGACTATGAAGATGAATAAAAATAAAAAAGAGAAAATGAAACTAGTTGCTGAATCCCTAAATGAAATAAAAAATAGGGAAAAATTGATTAAAAGAAGGGAAAAATTATTATCCGACTTAGAAAAAGCAAGATCTAATCATAAAAAAGCAGTGGATAGAAAGTCAGAATTTATTGAAAAATATGGAGAGGACGCTTGGTGGAATAATCTAAGCTATTACAAAGATGGGTATAATGCTTGGAAATATGAGAGAATGAGATATCCCGGAAAGGCTGCTTGGAATGGGGAAGGGCCCATACAGAGAGCGATAAATAATACATTTATTAAGAAATCCAATATTGAGGAGGAACTTAAAGAAATAGAGGCTAAATTATCTGGGGAGCAGGGGGAGACCGAATTAATGAATGATAAAGATGTATATATACCTGGGGTTTCGGAATATGACCCAGATCTGGATTATAAATATGCAATGACACATCCGGGCTATAAAGGACCCCCTGGAGGACCATATACAAATTATTATAACGATCTGGATTAATTTTTTCTTAAATTTTAACGTTTTTTCTTCCCAAACATCGTTGGTGTTTGGGAATTTTTGTTTATATTTATAGTGTAATTAAACTTAGTGAGATGAAAAAAAGAGTCATTTATATTTACACAGACGGAAAGGATTATAAAATAGGAAAATCAGATAGATTTGCAGAGACAGCAGAAGAGGCTGCTTTAGAAAGAATTTCCGAACAATCAACAGCAGCAGTTCATGGGGACCTTGAGATTCTTGATGAACTAACTATATCTAGGGAAAATGTAGATTCCTTATTCATTGAATCCTATATACATAATAAATTAGAAGATTTGGGATATGAAAGGCTTCGTAGAAGGATCACAAAGGAAGGAAGAGTATTAAGAGATGGAAATACTGAATGGTTTAATCTTAGAGACTTAAATAAAAATCAAGCTAAATCTTTAATCCGGGGGATTTTTGCAGAGGTTAATTATGAATCTGGGCAAAAATCCTATATCCCATATTTTTTCCAGGATTTAACTAAAGCTATTACTATAGATAAGATAGAATCCGGATTAAAAGAAAGTGATTCAGTAACGATAGCTTTAGAACAGGCTCCGAGATTTGGGAAAACACTATGGGCCTTGGATCTTTTTAATGAGCTAAGGAATAAAGGTATTAATTTCTTAGTTCTTCCGACTTTTGTTTTATCTTCTACCTCTTCTTTTACGAAAGAGACTTCGAGTTTTTCTGATTTTGAAAATTTTATTCTTTTGGATTCATCGGATTCCGGGTTTCATCAAAAACTTTCGGCTGCAAAAAAATCAGGCAACCCCGTCATTATTGGGGCCTCAATGCACATGTCTGATAATTCTCTGGATAAGTACAGGAAGACAATGTCTATATTGGATAAAAATGAGATTATGTCTATTGTCGATGAGGCTGATTTTGGGGCTCATACAGAATCAAGCAGGGAGGTTTTGAATGCGGTAGATTCAAAAATAACGCTTTTGATGACTGGTACTGCTATCGAAAGAGCTATCAAAGGCCTTGTTTTTGTTCAGAATAATATAGTTATCTGGACTCAGACAGATATGCAAATGGTTAAAAAAGGAACTCATCCTATTCTTCAATACATTGGAACCGGCGACAAACAATTTTCCGACAGAGTTAATTCTGTTTTGAAAAAGTATTCAAAAGCGAATGCTATGAAAAGCTGCTCCAATCTTCCAGAAATAGAAATGCTTAAATTGGATCTTTCTAATATTTCGGTTTTGCAGGAAATGCAGGATCCTGAATTAAGAGGTAAATGGGCAAAAATCCTTGCAGATGTTAATCAGAATAGATCTATTATAAAAACAGTCTATAAGGGTCTTTTCGATTTTTCAAATATGGAATTTGATAACCAGGATTTTAAACCTATGAGTAAAGTATATCTGGCTAAAAGATGTAGGCTGGGGGTTACTATGATTTTTGGAGGATTTCCAAATAAAAAACAGCATAAGGATTTTGTCAAACTTCTGCAGGATATATTAGGAGATGAATTTGCAGTTTATGAAATTAATGGCGATGAAACTACAAATAAGAAAGCTGAGAAAAAAGCCAAAAGAATTATAGCTCGAAATAAACTTGATCGAAAAGATGGAGTTGATAAAAAAATAATAAAACAATTATTGCTGATGCCAGCAGTGGACTTATTTGAATTATTCTATACTTAGGAAGAGCTGTTGAGGGCATAATGGTAGGCGAATTCAGGCAATATTTTTATTCCCAGATATTTTTTTATCTGGGAATTTTTTTGTAAATTTATGGTAAAATAAAATAATGGATTTCGAAAGAGGAAAACCGCCAAAGGAAGCCATTGGAATAGGTCTTTTTAGGGAAAGAGAATTTGATACCCTTGAGGAGGCTAAAGCATGGTTTATTCAAAATCATGTAGCTATATTGGGGTTAAATTTTCTTTGCGATCCCTGGCCAACTCCAGAACAATTTAATGAATTAAGATCCTATGCTGACAAGTATATCTTTTATAAAGGAAAATTCGAGACGTGGCCAGCCGATAATATTATAGAAGGGGTAGCTCAACTTTATAGAGATTTAAATGATATAGTAATGATTAAAGAAATAAGATAATGAATTTCGAAAGAGGAAAGGATCCAAAAGAGAGCATGCAAATAGGGCTAAAGTGGGATTCCTATCCCGTATCCAGAATTAATATTAAAATACTGGATATGAGTATTACAGATGATCGACGGGCTGATGAGAGAACGCCTTTCAGATCAAATTTCAGAGAAAATCCGCAGATTAAGGGTAAAAAGAGATTGTATGCTTCGGACGTCCACTTGTTTCTTAAGAATGCATCAGAGGGAAATTTCTGGAAACATATTTTTGAGCTCTTCCCCGAATATCAGATAGACCTTCAAAAAGGAGGAAGTTTATCTCTTCAGGCAATAGTTATTTTGCAAAAAGAGCATCCAACGGACTTAGATTATCCATTTTTACCAATTATTAAATGCCAGGAGAAAACTTTAATGTTTCAAGATAAATTTTACAAAATACCAAAATTAAGATAATGAAAGAATTTTCGCAATTAACTATCGAGAAATTAGGATACTATGTTTATACTCTTACAGATCCATTTGATGGGTTTGTTTTCTATGTTGGAAAAGGACAGGGTAACCGAGTATTTGCCCATGTGAATGATGCTTTAGAAACAGAAACTTCTTCTGATAAACTGGATCGTATCAGGCAAATAATTAGGGGCGGGGAAAAACCCATTCATTCTATTATTCGTCATGGAATGGATGAGCAAACTGCTTTTGAAGTAGAAGCAGCTCTTATTGATGCTTACGGATTTAAAGACCTTCATAATGAAGTATTGGGTCATGGAAGTGATCGAGGCATTTCTTCGGCAAGAGAGTTGGAGATCAAATATGCTGCTGAACCAGTTATTATAGAAGATCCTGTATTTTTAGGATTTGTAACAGGATATGACCCAGAACTTACGAAAGATGAGGATTTATTTCGGGATACAAGTTATTGTTGGAAGGTAAATCCCAGTAAACATAAAGCAAAATATGCTTTCGCCGTCCATAGAATGATTATTCGAGAGGTGTATATTATAGAAACCTGGTTGAGGGATCCCATGAATAAAAGATGGTATTTTGAAGGATACCCAGCCCCGGATGAAATAAGAAACAAATATCTATATAAAGATATAAGTAGTTATATTGTAGGCACGACAATTTGCAAAAAGGGTAAGAGAAAGGGGCAGACAATTACTACGGTTAATCAAAATCTTAAATGGGTAAATTGCTAACATGGCATTCATAAGAGGACAGGATCCCAAACAATCGATGGGTATAGGCCGGGAGGCGATACTTAGAGAAATAGACGGTATTGTTGTGGATAATCAGTCTACTAAATTAAGTAATCAGGATTTTCGTGAAAGAAATATAATTATTAAAGTCGGAAAAGTAGATGGGAATTTGAGATATAGAATACTCAAATGTCGTTTTACATATACAGGCCCGCAGGAAGGAGAGGAAAAGGATCTTACAAAAGTTTTGCTTGAGATAAGAGAAATATTCAGGAAGAGAAGGGGGGATATTTTTTCTTTCCCAACAATGCAAAAAGTAGCTGCAAAAACATTAGGAGCAGATTTGGTGTCTGTACAGCCGATGAGTGCTCCAAAGGGGACAACTCCTTATACAGATTATAAATATAATTCCAAATAATAAAATAATGAAAAGAGGAGGATTTTTAACACCTGGATTAAGAGTATGGATGATCGTCCAGATTCTTTTTATAGCTTGGATGATTATTGGATCAAAAATGGAAATTCCTACAAGAATTTTATCAATAGCCGGATCTATTGGGCTTATTATTTTGACTGCACTGGGTCTTTTAGGAATTTACTTTTTTCGTAAAAAAAGAGGATAAATAAAGAAAATGACTTCTATGAGAGCAAAATTTGTAAATGAAGAGCTAGAACCGCTTGAACAAAATAGAGATTATCAGCGCAGAATTGAATCCGTAAAAAGCGGGATAAAATATATGTTTAATGATGAAGCTGAAGCCGAAAAGGAATTAAAAAAGATTGTAAATTCTTCTTTGGATTTTAAATCAGATTTTAATACTGGGGAGGTTGAGATATCCGGAATGATTGATGGAAAACCTATTTATGTAACAGGGTTAGAGGCTAGAACAATATTCCATTTTTTATACTGGGTTAAATTAATAGGATGGAAGGATTGGGAAAAATTTTATGACCATTTTTCCGAAGAAAACGGATTTCAAAATTATTTTTTGGTTAAGGAAAAATCTTTTGAAGATCCGAAGATTGATAAAAAGAGAGAAGAATTTAATAAAATAGGAGCAGCAAAATCATTTGGAAAAGCTTTGAATAAAAACGTTAAATTTCGTTAAAATTAATATACCTCCAATAATAAGATTCCTAAGTATTTTTATATTTAGGAATTTTTTTGTACTTTTACTTTAATGATAAATAAAGAAAAAGTCTTCAATGAAAAAATTCGTTTGTGAATCCCTGAATAGTTTTTTACATTTAAATGAAAATATGGAAGAAGCTAAAAAAGCTTTTGATGAAACAGGATATGGAGAATATTGGGAGAAATTTAAAGAAAAATTTGGGAGGGATCCGGAATTTATGGGGCAATTTGCTAAATGGATTACATCGGGAGACGAAAATTTATTAAAAAGAATTTCTAAAAAAATTGAAGCAACTTATCTTTCGGCAAAAGAAAATAAAATAAATATAAATCCTCAGGGGTTTCAGGATTTTTATTCTTATAGGGATGCAGTTGAGGATGCTATATTTGATAAAGGAGAAATATCCAAAGAAGTTCAACTAGAGAACAAAGAAACAAAAAATGAAAAAAATTCCAAAGAAGAATTAAAAGAAAAAATAGACCAGGAATTTCAAGTAAATGTTAAACAAGAAAAAAATCATTTTTCAGAACAAGATATAAAAAAATTAAAAGATTGGTTTTTCGAATGTAAGATGAATCAGGAAAAAAATGGATTTGGGTCCATTCCGGAAAAATATATTTCTAAAATTGGAGGAATTTCAGATTCGGATATTAAAAATAAAAATTGTGAAGCTGATTACATTTGGGCAGAATGGAATATGTTTATTGGAAGACTAGAATTAGGATTACAACCTATTATAAAATCGGGATCCGCATCAAGAACAGGAAATCCTTTTGAAACTATTGCTCATACTGCTAAAAGAGGAACCCCAGGAGAAAAAATTGTTTTGGCTGTTTTTTATGCTCCAAAAAGGCTTCAAGACTCTTCAGACTTAGATGATAAGTATCATCCATTAATGAAAAGAAATTCCAAAATTCTTTTTAAACAAGTTGAAGAGGAACAAGGGAAAAAGGGGGGAGCAGGAACGGAAATGTTTTATATAGATTATAATCCGAACATCATTCAAATTAAAGCAGATGCTATTTCCGAAGTCCTCAACTTAGATAAATCTAAAGGGTCAAAGAAATTAAATCCAAACACTCTTCAGGAAAATCCGTCCAAAGAAATCCTTGAAAAGATTAAAAGTCTCGGATCAAATAAAGCATTAACCATTTTTTTAGGATATAAATGCAGATTCCCAGGAAAAACTATTACAGTTCTATGGTCCTTTAACAAAAGCAATACTAAATTTCTTTTAGTTTTTTCTAGAAGAAAAAATATTGCAGAATCATGGGAGAGAAATTCTCAATTTTTTCCAGATATAATTTATATTTCATTATCTGATTTTATTAATTTATCCAATATTGATGAATCTAAAAAATATCTTATTGTTGGAACTGTTCAAAGTCTTGAAAAAAGAGCAGGGGAAGAAGGAGAAGAAAATGATTTTCCGGAAGAATCTTTTGAAAGCGAAAATCCGGAAGAAGCTATTGAAAATGAAAAGCTAGAAGAATATTTCAATAATTTTCTTGAAAAAATAAAATCAAATAAATTCTGGATTGCTTTAGATGAAGCCCACCAAGGAGGGATTGCAAAAAATACAGCAGATATATTAAGGAAATTTTCTGAAAATTCCCAATGTGAAGTTAGGTGGGATGTATCTGGAACGGGATTAAAATTATTCAAGAAAAAAGATTATGATCTGGAATATCATTACGATATTATTAATGAAGAAAATGATCGATCGGAATATATTAAAAAATTAGGTTTAACCTATGATCATTCAAAACTTCCTTTTTTACCAGATTCGGAGAAAAAATGGATTGATAAGATAAATTCTATAGATTTTGACCAGGATCCAAATGCAAGGGTAGTAAAATCCCCTAAAAAACTTACTTTTGTCATAGATCACTCTATATCTGATCCTGATGAAGAAGAAAGAATAAAAAATATAGGAGGAAATTCAGGAATTCCTTCTATGAGACATTTACTTTCAAAAGATGAACACGGAGCTAGATTTCCAAATTCCGTTAACAATTCGATAGATTGGGTTCTTGGAGAAGGAGATTATAAAGACCCCGAAAATAAAAAATATGATGCAGGATTTATTAACAATTCTAATAGAGCTTATTTTGAAAACTGGGGGTTTATGATATTTACTTCAATGATTGTAAATGGAAGTGTTCTTGCCGATTCTTTCAAACGATATTCCTATATAGATGTGATAAACATTTGTGGAAAATATTTATCCCAGGAAGAAATAAATTTAAAGATAATGCATTCTTTAATGGAAAAAAGAAAACCTATTGTTATTTCTTGCGGTTCTCACGGAGAGGGATCGGATTTTGAACAAATAATTGCTACTTTTCATTTTGATAATGGAACATCAGGAGAAAATAAAACTCAAAGAGGATTTAGGGGGGCTACTCCATTTATGGGTACATCTAATCCAGATAGTGAAAAAATATTTAAGTCAATTCACTTAGATGTATATTTTGATATGAGCCAGGCTTTAAAAATAGCATCTGATGAAATCATTAAAACTCAAAAAGATTCTGGAGAGGAATTATCAGAGATCATAAAAAAATACAGAAATGCTAATCCTTTGTATGTTGTAGGTTTGAAAAAGGAGGAAATAGATTCTACATTATATCAGCAAAAAATTCGAGAAGAAATAGATTTTAATAAGATTAAAAAATCTATTATCAATGATGATTTTGATTCATCTGGTATGCCAGAAAATTTCTTTGAGGGGATAAATGAAAATTTATTAAAAAATATAAATAGGGATCTTCTTCTTGGAAAAAAAGATAAACATTCTAAAGGAGACAAAAAAGATAAACCAGAAAAAGATGAGGATGATGGCAATAAAAATACTGATGAAAGTATAGATCCAGAAAAAAAAGAAAAAGCTTTTAAAAGATTCTTAGAAAATTTAATAGATGCTCTTAATGCCTTTACAACAAAACCATATTTTAATTTAAATTCTTTCATTTCAATCGAGGATTTATTTGATAATTTAAGCGAACAATCTTTTTATAATAATCTAGGAGTTTCTAAAGAAATTTATAAAAATTTAATTGAAAAAGGAGCTTTTGATAAAGACGGGATAAATCATTTTTTATCAACTAGAGCTAAATTAATAAATTCTAATAAATTTGATATTAAGAACAAAAAAATAGAGGATATTATCGAATTGGCCTCTGCGGAAACTAAAAATTCCTTAATGGATCCATTCTCTATGTTCGTTGGAACTAATAACGAGTTGGTAGATAAAATGAGCCAAAGCCTTCTTCCTTATTTGCGAAAAATGAAGAAAAACATAAAAAAATGTTCTTTTTCTGATTTAGAAATCAAAAATGGGGAATTTTTATTATCTTTTTTAAAAATATTGAATTATTTTCTAAAAGAAGACATAAAAAATGACAAAGATAGAGTTCAATATATCATAGATAATAATATCTTTGGATTTTCTAGAGAAAAAACAAATATCGAAGGAATATTGTTATTATTTAAGGAAATTTTTAAAGATTTAGATTTGGATTTTTCAAAACTAGAAGAGCATATCATTCATATAAACAATATAGAAGAATTAATAGAAAAATTAAATAATATGAAATTTGATGTAATTATAGGAAATCCGCCATATCAATCGGAAGGAGGATATAAGGGGCTAGGAGCTTTATGGCCTAAATTTATAAACCTTTCGATAGACACACTCGAGGAAGGAGGGATTTTAAATTTGATTACTCCTTTTACTTGGTTTAGCCCGGGATTTAATGATCTTCGAAACAAAATGACTTCTTTTAATTTAGCTCAAGTGGATCTTGACGTAAAAAAATACTTCGAGAAAATAGGGAGTGGATTTTCATCATGGATTTTAATAAAAGAAACCAAATATGATAAAACCGTTTTCATTCAAAATGGAAAAGAGGTTTATGGAAACATAAGGAATCGAGAATTTTTGCCCAATAGAGTTAACGAAACTGTATTTTCTATATTAGATAAAACTATTTGGAATAAAAAAATCCCAAAACTAAAGGTGAACATATCTAGTGAATGCCATAGTCAGGATGATACAAAAGTTCGATTTCAAAAAGATGACATATTTAAATATCCTGTTTATCATACTAATACAGTTTTAACGTATTGTAAAAAACCCCATTCAAATTTTTATGATAAAAAAGTTATTTTTGCTTTAACAGGGAATTTTAATCCTATTTATGATCCAGGAACGATGGGGACTGGCCAAAATGTTTTCTGGATAAATGTAAAAGATGAGAATGAAGGTCAAAATATTATAAACTTTTTTTCGTCAAAATTATGGACTTTTATAAATGCACGATGTAGGTGGAGCGGAGCTAATACAAGAGGTTTATATTATTTGATTCCTAAATTTGATTTTTCTCAAAAAATTACAGATAAAGAATTATATCATAACGAATATTATAATTTAAAAGAAGAAGAAATAGAATATTTAGAAAAAAATCTTTCTTATACCCCCGGAGGAAATGACAGAACTAGAAAAAAAGCGTAAAGAACGTCGTAAAAAAACTGCTGAAGATTTTACCCCGGATCCTCTCGTCCAAGAAATGCTTGATAAACTACCTCAAGAAGTTTGGACCGATCCTTCTAAAACATTCCTTGACAATTCGGCAGGAAATGGCAATTTTCTTGTTGTCATTCTTCGTCGTAAACTTGCTGCTGGTCATCCTCCTCTACAAGCTCTTTCTACAATATACGGTGTTGAACTTATGGCTGATAATGTTGAAGAGATGAAAGATCGTCTACTCATTGAACTACCACCTTTAACTCCAGAAGAAGCAAAAAAAGCTCGTAAAATCATTAATCATAATATCGTTTGTCATGATGCTCTTACTTGGGACTATGAAAACTGGAAGAGCACCAAGCCGGCAGAAGCAAAACCTCTATTTTAACATACGACTCCAGAAAATAAAAACCCAGCATTGCTGGGTTTTTTGTGAAATATATAAAATAAAACATATATGAAGTTAGTATACGAATCTTTAAACGAATTTAAAGCTGGGGTTCCCCATTTTGAAACAAAAATAGATTTTCTTAATTGGTGGAATAATATGTTTGAACAAAACCCTGACGAAGATTGGGAATTTATTGTTTCTTCCTTAGTTAATGACGAAGTATCTTCTGATGAAGAGTTAATTGAGTATCTTATAGATAACGGAGCAGACGAAGAAATAGTTTGGGAGCTCCTTCAGCATCGACAGGGCTTTCTTAGTTATGGCCTTGATGTTCAAATTTAATTTTTCTCATGAGAGCTCAATTTGTTTTTGAATTTGCTAAAAACCGGCTTTCTAAATACTATGCTCCTGAAGATTTAATAGAGCATTTTATTGATAAAGTTGAAGAAAGAGTTCCTATGGATCAAATTCGTGAGATCATAGAACCGGCAGCAGGCGACGGAGCTCTTATACCTTTTATTGAAAATTTAGCATCCAGATATAATATAAAAACAGATTATTATGATCTTAATCCGGACCCGGGAACTGGAATTAAAGAAATGGATTTTTTCGATTTAACCCCGGATCCTTATTTTGATGAGCATAGATTAATTATTACAGGTCCTCCCTATGGCGAGCCGGGAAAAACATCCAAACTCTGGCCTAAATTTGCAAAGAAAGCTTCTGAAATAGCCGGGTATGTTGCATTTATATCCCCGCATACATGGTTAGATGTTAAAAATCCAGTTCCTAATTTGGAACAAATATATCAGGAAGATATGGGATGGGTTACTTTCAGAGGGAGCAAATCATTTGGCGGACAAGAATGGGATGTAAAAACTGCTATTTTTATTTATAAAACTATACTTTCCCCAGAAAAAGAGGACTTTACTATGGTAGATAAGGATTTTGATATTACTATGTACCAGGGGTGGAAAGATAAAGACAAAAAAACTGGGGAATATTGGATTTCATCATGGGGGGATAATTCAGGGGAAGTATCAAAAACCGGGATCTCTAGAAGAGGAAGGCCTTTTTCCAGAGCAATTATTATAAATGTAAAAAACGAAAATAGAAGAAGAGACTTAGAAATATTTTTAAGATCCTTCGAAGAAGATTATAAACCGCTTATTAAAAAATATGCTGCAACAACTCAAAATATTTTTCATCTTAGGAGATTTAAATCTTTCTTAAAAGAAGCATTATATGAGAGCTAAATTAATATTTGAATTTGAAAGAGGCCTCGATCCTAAAGAATCCATGGTCATTGGTAGACTTGCCAATATACCTATGGAAAAAATTAAGAATTCTACTGCTTGTGCTAAAAACTATTCCTTTGATGATCTTCAGGACATATACCGTCGAATACGAAATAAAAGCAATATTAAATTAGATGGTGTACCTGTTGAAAATTTATCCTATAGTGATTGGGTGACTTTCAATAATAAAGTAGTTAATGGTATCAAAGCTCTTAGAAGGAAAAAAGCAAAAAAGGAAGCAGGATTTAAAGAAGGTGAACTTCTTAGAGCAGAGCATGAAGGAAAAATTTACTTTGGGATATATTCTGGAGTGGATAGAAATGGTAGGATTAGAGCTAAAGGCCATAATATAAATATGGCATTTAGCCCTGAGAAATTCAGAAAAGCTACTCAAGAAGAAACAGAAACCTTTATTAAACAAGGAATTACTCTCGAAAAACATAGGATGAAAATGCAAATAGAAAGAGCTAGAAATTTGGTTATGAGAGGGGCTTTGAAGAAATCTGCTTTAGATGATTTTATTAGAGCTTACGAAAATAAATTCGGAGAAAAATATGAGGGCCAAAACCGTTAATTTCGAACGTGGATTAGATCCTAAAAAAGCTATGAATATTGGGATAAACAGGTATCCTAATATGACACCGCAGCAATTTAAAAGATGGTTCTGGGACGAGATTATGCCTTATATTAATAAAGATGGATTAGATGCTATCCATGATAATATCGTTAGGAATAACTGGGAGCCAGATTCAGAAGTGTATAGTTATCTCTTTGGAAGAATAAAAAGTGATGGAATAGTTTCAGAATTAATAGAGATGAGACCTTATTTTAATGATGACGATTATATAAATGTTCTTCCCTCATAAAATAAAAATATGATATGAAAAAATTAGTTAAAGAATCACTTAGCATACATTTACCCCCAAGGCAATTTTTTCAGTGGTGGGATCAAATTAAAGATAAGTACCCCGATGAAGACTGGGAATTTATCGTTTCTACTCTTGTAAATGACGAAGTTTCTACTGATGAAGAATTAATTGAACATTTTACCAGTAATGGAGTTAATGAAAATGTCGCTTGGGATACAGTTGAACACCGAAACGGATTTCTAAGCTACGGATTAGATATACAAATATGAGAGCACGATTAGTATTAGAGATGGCTTTAAACCCTCATGGTAAATTCTATGCTGATGACGAATTAGTAGATTTTATCTTAACTGAAACATTTAAAATTATTGATATAAACAATGTTTCAGAAATCATTGAACCCGCAACTGGAGGAGGAGCATTTATACCAGCTTTAGATCAAATTTCTCAGCAATATGGAATCCCTGTTAAATATATGGATTTACATATTGATAAAGCTGTAGCTCATAGAATTAAAAAACCACAGGATTTTCTAACTTATATTCCAGAAGGAAAATATTTTGATCCCAATAGATTAATTATAACAGGACCTCCTTATGGAGATTGGGAAGAAAATCCAGCTTCGACAAAATTAGCAAGACAATTCGGGACTAAAGCTGCAGAAATAGCAGGATATTTTTCTTTTATTGTTCCAGTTTCCTGGCTAATTGATAACTATCCTGCTCCAAAAGTAAAAATTATAAAGAGCTTTGATTTGAAATCCCGTAAATTTACTGGAGTAGGAGGAAAAAAACACAATATAAGAACTGCCGTTGTTATATGTAAAAGCATAGATCTTGAACAGTGGAAAAAAGAAAAAGAGCAATCTCAAAATTTTGGACAGGTTGAAAAGGATTTTAAAATACGTAAATGGGAAAAATGGAGGGGGGATTCCCCAATTGGATGGGATTATTTCGTAAATTACTGGGGAAAATATGATTCTGGAGAAGTATCTAAGGAAACTCCTGTTTCCTCAAGAACTGGGAACGATTTTACAGCTGCTTTAGCAATAAAAGTTATAAATACGAACCCTATTTTCAGAAGAAAATTTGATAATTGGATACGAAATTTTGAAAAAAATTATAAAGAAGAAATAAAAAAACACTCCTTAAATACAAATAATATTCTTCCCATGCCTTTATTTAAAAGGTTTTTAAGAGATGCTCTATATTCTAAGTAATCGTTAAAAATACTTCCCAAGTTATTTTTTAATTTGGGAATTTTTTTGTACTTATCCATAACTTTATCTTGTTATAGATTTAAAGAGGGAACAACAGTTCCTGAATGGCATGGAGTTGTGATGCTTGATGATGGAAGATCCGCTGAGGAGTATTTACAAGCTATATTTAGAAGTCAAAGTCCTGCCAGAAAGGGAGAAGAAAAAGATAATTGCTATGTATTTGATTTTAATCCTCAAAGATTATTAAGCATTTATCATGATATTGCTCAATGGAATAGTAAAGACGGAAAAGAACCCCAATTTGAATTAGTAAAGCAATTTTTGAAATATGCTCCAATATTACAAGATGATGGAAACAAAATGTCTCCTGTCGATGCAAAAGAGATCATAGAAAATTTTAGATTGCATGGATCCTTTAGCGAAAAAATGGCAAACGAAAGGGTTTTCAATTATGATTATATTAAAAATGTTTTGGATGAAGATATTGCCACCTATATAGAAGGGATTTCTCCTAAAAAAAACGCGACTGAAATTCAAATAAATACCCATGATCTAGAAAAAGCAAAGAATGCTATTTCTAAAAAAGTAAGGATTGATGGAGGCGGAGGGGATGATGAGGACGAAGAAGAGGTTAATCTGGAAATCCAAAAAGAAAAAATTCGAAATATTTTAAGGAGACTTCCTACATTTTTATTTGCTAGTGAATTTGCAGAGAAGGGGGTAGAAGATATTATTAAAACAAAAGAACCCTCCATATTTGAAGAAATCTGCGGGGTTCCCCCCGAATTTCTAAAGAAACTTATTGATAAAAAAATTATATCTGCAAGGATTTTAAATGAAACAATCGGATATTTTCATGATGTAATCGATCAAATTGAAGTTAACCCAACTTTGGAATCCGCTGAAAGTTTCTTTAAACAACATTTAGTAATGCATGGAGAGGAATCAAGCACCCCAGCTTCTATTGTTAATGAGATGCTTGATAAATTGCCAAAAGAAATATGGGGAGATAAAAATAAGACATTTTTAGATCCTGTATGCGGAACAGGTAAATTTCTTATTGGTATTTATGAAAGATTAATGGATGGATTAAAATCTTCAATAACTAATGAAGAAGAAAGATCCAAATGGATTATCGAAAATATGATTTACGGATACGATAACGTTAAGCACAAAGTAATTATGGCACGAAAACTTCTTGGAAATAAACCATATAACTATAATATAGACGTAGAAGATACATTAAAAAAAGACTGGAAAGGTATGAAATTTGATGTTGTTGTTGGAAATCCCCCATATTTTAAAAATCTTCATTTAGATTTTTTGAAAATTGCTTATAATATTAGTAAAAGATTTATAATATGGGTTCATCCCTCTGCTTGGATTATTGATGAAAGAGAAAAAAATAATGATATAAAAGAGCTTATAAAAAACAACATCATAGATCTTAAAATCTTTAATGGAAATCCAATATTTAATGTAGCTTTATATTATCCCTTTGTAATTACTTCTATCGATAAGGAAATAAATAATTCCTCTATAAAAGTTATAAGTACTATAATGGATAATGAAGAAGATTTTAATTCAATTTATGATATTAATAAATGGAATAATTTATCTGTATACCCCACATTACGGGATAAAATTCTAAAATTATCCCAAAAAGACAATTTACGAAATCATAGAAATAAAAATATCGGGGATTATTTCGTTAGTGTTCCTAGAATTAGAGGACACGGAAATGTAAAAGATCCCAAAAAGATATGGGAAGATGATTTTTATACTTTTTTTCCTAAAGATGAAAAAATAGGTAATAAACCTAGACAAGAAAATTTCTTTTCATTTAAAACTGAAAAAGAAGCTAATAATTTTATGGAATTTCTTAAAACAAGATGGGCTGCTTTTAGCCTTTCAATTTTAAAAATATCTTCGCAGGCTTCTTCGGGGGTCTTTGAACCCATTCCTTGGCTCGACTGGTCAAAACCCTGGGCAGAAGAAGATTTTGAAAAATTGATTAATGCTACCCCAGAAGAAATAGAATTTGTACATAAAAATATCCCTAATTATTATAATATATGAAAAAAGAAGTAACACCGAAAAATCCAACCCCAAAAAATATTCCTATACCTAAAACCCCAGCTCCAAAACCTGTCTATAATCCTAATAACCCAATTAGAAGAGATTATCCGCAGGAAGGAGAAAAAAGATGACAGAATTACAGCACAAAAGAAAACAAAGACGTAAAGAAACAGCAGAAGATTTCACCCCCGAACCTCTTGTTAATGAAATGCTCGACAAATTACCTCAAGAGGTTTGGTCTGATCAATCTAAAACATTCTTAGATAATTCTGCAGGAAACGGGAATTTTCTTGTTGCCATTCTTCGTCGTAAACTTGCTGCTGGTCATTTTCCTCTACAAGCTATATCTACAATATATGGGGTTGAACTAATGCCTGACAATGTAGAAGAGATGAAAGATCGTCTTCTTGTGGAATTACCTTCTCTGTCTCCAGAAGAAGTAAAGAAAGCTCGTAAGATAATCAACCATAATATTGTTTGTCATGATGCTTTAACATGGGACTACGAAAACTGGAAATCCAATAATCCAGCAAAAGCAAAACCTTTGTTCTAATTTTAATGAAAATTTAACGGAAAGAGTTTTTATTCTCTGAAATTTATTTATACATTTACCTTATTAAATACCGGGAACAGGGTGCAAACGCGTACTGAACTTTTAAATAATAATTTAATATCTAATAAGATGTATCTTTTCAAAAAAAAACAAACCCCAATTATCTCATTTCGAGATTGAAAAAATCATTGATCTAGTAAATGAATCCGCTAAAAGGAATCAAGTTCCTTTAGATTTTATTTATGAATTTTCTGCAATTTTAAGAAAATTGCTTCTTGAAGGCAATGTAAAATTCATTAAATTAAATGAAAGCACAATTACTTGTCATTTTGAAATTGAAATTCTGCCCAATTCTCTTTCTATTCCGATGAAACAGGTTTTAAGATTCTCAAATAACGGATATTTTCCGGGAAGAGGATATATTGGAAGAGTTATTGGCAATGGAAGTCATAAACAGGATCAGACGATAAAAGAATTTCAAGAAATTGTCAAGATTTTAAGAAAGGAATAATTAAAGGCCCGGATTTCGGGCCTTTTTAACATTCTTTTAATAAAACTTTTCTATTTTTCGTTATATTATTCTAAACAAACAATTTAGAATTTTATGACGAAATCAGAGGAAAAACTTATCGTTTTTAAGGACTTATTGAATAATTCCATTAACCAAATCAAAATTTATCTTAGCCACCCAGAACCTGAAATGCAGGCTCTTATTCACCACTTTCCTAGGATTATCTCCAATACGGTTTTTGATAACACTTCTAACCAGGAATTTTGTCTCCAGAAAGTTTATCACCGAAATGGTAAATACTTGAGGAAAGCCAGTATTAATGGAAGAATTGATTTTCTAAATCCCTATATTAAGGAAACAAAAAAAGCGATTCGAAATCTAAGTTTTAAGAAATGGAAAGGACAATATTATCAGGATGTTCAACTTTTAAAACTTAAATTAGAGGGAGCTCAAAATGAGTTAAAATCTCTTAAAGAAGA
>Ga0208694_1002973_pt1 | contig 16974 bp, 29 predicted proteins | sample AD_UKC078_MetaG_FD_184442 | JGI IMG/M metagenome (GOLD analysis project Ga0208694, IMG submission 184442) | Active sludge microbial communities of municipal wastewater-treating anaerobic digesters from USA - AD_UKC078_MetaG (SPAdes) (version 2) | ecosystem: Engineered > Bioreactor > Anaerobic >...
GATTTTTTGATAGTGGGGTACTCAGAATAATCACATATGTCGTAGCTACTAAAGAACTTCTTGTAATAACCTCCTTTTTTCATAGGTAACTGTAAATGTCTTACCTTCTTATTAGCAAGTCTCTTGTAGTAACTGCTGTTTTTAAGTTTCAACATAGGAAATTTATATGATCTGCTCATCACCAAAGACTTAATTGTTGTTTATCCTGTTTGGTTTGTCTCTTATAGTTCTTGTCTATCTTCTTTATTATCTCTTCTGCTTTTTCAATGTAGAAGTCATAATTGATGTCACAATCCTTCACTTTGGTTTCAGCAGGAAGATAATTGCAGACAGTGCACAGCCATTTACCTGCCTCTAACTGAGACCTTGGAGGGGCTTTAGTCTTACATTCAGGATTCTTGATTTTATAAAGCTTTTCTCCTGAATTACTCACATAATACCTTATCAGTTTGTTGTACACTTTTGTAGTAACTTCACTCTTCTTCGTAATCACTCCTTCATAGTGGAAGTCTTTTGACGCCTTCTGTCTAAGAGTGAAATCGTATATGTTATCATGGGAGCGAATAGTATCGCTAACAGCGATGCCATCAACAAAATACCTACCAAGAGCAATAGGAATAATCCTCCCAGACTTATTTTTATGAAGTTCAAAATCCACTGTAAAATCGCCTTTCCTCTTAACTTCTCCATTCGGTTTAAGTGCTATGTAGTCATTAACTGATGTTTGTGCAATCCATTTGAATTCAGTATACTCTATGTTGCCGAGCTCACTGTTTCCTATCTTCGCTTCATAATAGGTGCATATTTCCTTAAATTCAGCCTCTCTCTTCCTTTTTATCACTACATCAAAGCCATCTGTATTCACGCTGACCACATTGAATCCTTTCAATACCAAGGCCTCAACTATCATCAGAATTTCAAGCTGACAGCCAATAGTAACTTTCAACATAGCACAAGGATCTTCCTGCCAATCTCCTTTGGTGTTCAATCTGCCATAAGCCCCACCATTAAGTGAGAGCTTGCCCATCTCCTGTAAGGAAGCATACTTAGGGTCACCTGTTTCTTTTGCAAGTTGCTTATAATGAAGCCTTCTTTCAATTTTACCTGTAAGCATATCATTCCATACCTTGCCTAAATGAGAAGGATATATTTTATACTTACGTATTGCATTTGGATACTGAGAGCCTATGTCACATTGAAGGTAAATTTCATCACTTCTTGGAACTATCATCCTTGGTTTTTCCTGACTATGAAGACCTCCTCTTCCCACATTTACTGTAAGTTCATCATTGAACTTATATCTGAAGAATTGCGGCTTGTTAAGGATTGTCGTACTGCCTATCATCTTCACGAAGTCCTTCACATCCTTTGTCTGAAACTCAACAGTCTTAGGAAAGAACTTGGAATATTTCTTTCCATAGAAATTCACCACCTTCTTAGGTCTTAACTCACTCTCATCTGTCACACCAGCAAGCTTCATATAGTCAAGCTTGTTCCATTCTGCACCAATCTTCACATCATCAAAATTCAGGCAGCGCAAACCTACTTCTTCCTCGATAATAAACCTGTCTTTTATCTTGTCCTTTCCTTCATACAAAGGATGATTAGTTTCGCCTCTGGTGATTTTGTAGAACTCATAAGTTGCCATCACATCGTTATGGCAATATGAAATAATTGTATCTATTTCCTCGTCGGTCATTTCTTCCTTATCATGGGCAATGGGCATTTCCTCTATATTATGAAAGTCCATCTCATACGCCAATCTCTTAAGACTCACCATCCTGTTCTTATTATTAAAGTGCCATATTAAGAACAGATCTACTTGCTTAACTGTCAATTGATCTTCCCTGTATGCGGGATATACATCATAATTAGCATCATGTATTGTGTCTTGAGCACATTGATAAATGATGTCACATACTTCCTTCCACGACAGTTCTTCCCAATACTGATAGTTTCTGAGAATGAACTCTATCACCTGACTATCAAATCTGAGACAATTATACCCTACCCAATAGTAGTCCTTGTACTGCTCAACAAAAGCAAGGAAACCACTGATGTGGTTCCCTCGCTTGTTTATGAAGAAATCAACTGTTTTGCCCTCATCAGGCAGGTATATGGATATCAAAAACATCTCTTTAAGAGTCTCAATATCATAGATAAGAATTTTCATTAGTGCAGAAATTAGTTTAACGAATTTAGTTATTTTTTAGGACGTTTCCTAAAAATATAACCAAAAATATACACTATGCCACTGACTAATATTGCTCCCAATATCAACAATGACATACCGAGCATTACTTTGTCAACTGTTCCCATACGTCTTTTCGTAACATCGTTTACATAACTGACCTGCTCCCTCAATATAATACTTCCTTTCACTGATGGGAGTACTTCTTTTGTAAGAAGTGAATCTTCCGCAAGATACACATCTTTCCTGAGAGTCAGGTTCCAATTCATAAGGATCAACTTCAGCTATGTACCGCTCAGCAAAGGAATTATCCTCGGAATTAAACAAAGGGCCTTTGTTCTTCTCTGACTCATTCCTTTTCTTGGTCAAATTTCTCCATTTGATCACTTCTGCGATTCCATATATCACCAGTATGATGATAATAGCGCCAACTGCTAATTTAGTAACAAACCAAATTCCATTCATAGTTCTTCAGTTATTTTAATGGTTATTGTAATTATTTTGATCCTCTTCCTGTCGTTAGTGAGTCCGAAGAATCTTTCAAAGAACGTTTCTTTCTTGAACGCGGGAATGATCTCCTCCTTCTTCACACTATACTCCACCTCACCTCCTCCTCCTTGTATGACATTTTTGATAGCGTCAATTACAGCAATATCATTCATGACTCATCATTTAGACTTCAATTTCTTTTTCAGGTTCAGCAGAACAGTACAACATTTGATATCGCATGCTCCTCATGCAGGTATTGAAAGTGTAGTTAGCTGCTCTCTGAGCTTGTAAGCTTCCAGTTTCTTCAAATACATCACATAGCTTATCGCCAATGATCATTGTTCTCTTCTCAATGTGAGAAAGTTTCTTACTGTGGCTAAACTTGCCGACATCTTTTACTCCTTTAGGCATAACATTAATTTTTAGTGGTTAATAACTTTTTGAGCTCTCTCATTTTTCTTAATTTTATTAGACAATATCTATATTTTTCCATCTTGTATTTTGATATTTCCTTAAAAGGAATTGTAATACCTGTACTATTTTTAATAGCACTCTGTATACAGCCTTTTACATAGCTGTCTGAAAGATTTTTTATCCCTTTTGATTGTGATTTATTTACTGTATTTTTTCTTCTTATTTTCTTAGGGATTTTTCTATATTCTCTATATTTTATTAATTCTTCCCTCTTCTTTATTATTTCTTCATAAGTAACTTCACTATATTTTTTCTTAAGAGATGAGGCAGCTAATCTTTTTACATAACTGTTTGAAAGAGTCTCTGCGTCTTTTTTATTTCTTTCTCTTAGTTTTATATAAAATGTGCCATTACCTTTTGCTTTATCACGATATTTTTTGTATTTATCAGGGTGTTTTAAATGCTGTTTTTTTGAACTTTCTCTATTTTTGATTATACATCTATATCTTATTCGTGCTCCTTCCTTCCATGTTAGCCATTCATTTCCTCCACAATGAGGACATATCTTATCTGGAATAATTACTGTAGCCATATTCTTTAAATAAAAAAGAGAGGAGGATCAATATCCTCCCCTCTCATTAACCTAACTAAACAAACCAAATTCCATTCATAGTTCTTCAGTTATTTTAATGGTTATTGTAATTGTTTTGATTCTCTTTCTGTCATTGGTAAGCCCGAAGAGTTTCTCAAAGAAAGTTTCCTTCTTGAACGTAGGAATACTATCTTCCTTCTTCACGCTATATTCCACCTCACCTCCTTCTCCTTGTATGACATTTTTGATAGCGTCAATTACAGCAATATCGTTCATAACATGCAGAATTATTCTTCAACAGGCTTTGACATATACCTCTTGTCATCCCTGATAGCCTGAAGAGTAAGTCTGAGTCCTGATACCATTGCTCTTGCTGTTGATAAACTTCCTGTTTTCTTGAAAGATTCAAAAAGATGTTTACCGACCATGAATGACATTTCTTCAATACATTCATTCTTTCTTTCCTGACTGATTTCCCTTTTGAGAGAACATTTTCCACTTAAATTCATAACGTTTCAAATTTTAAAAGTTCAACATATTTATTATGCTCACTAATGAGTCCACTAATTTTTGCATACAATTCTTGTATCTGGGAACTAAGAGCAGAAATCTTTTCAATAACTTCTGCATAAGTCATCTCGTCTTTCTGTTCTTTCTCTTGTACACTGACAGTTTTAGTATCTCTCACTACAATGGAACTGATTGATTCAGCATTATATTCAGATTCCATTGTCTTGATGACCTCTTTCAACTTCTTCCTTCTGTCATACACTTTCTTCCTTTCCTCGTAAGACTTATCGAAATCAGGTTGAAGAGTCTCAAGTTCAGCCCTCATCTCATCCAGGGATTGTTTAGTTTCAACACCCAATACAGCAAGATTCTCATACTCTCCGATGGACATTAGCTTCTTCTTAATATGATATCTTTTTTGATAGACCGCATTCTTTTTCTCAGATGGAAGAGAACTTAATGAATTACCAAGTTCTTCATATTGTCTCTTCAGTTCTTCTACATCTTGTTTTTGTTTATCCATAACTTCTCTATTTAATTGTCTAACTTTTCTATGTATCTTTACATAAGACCTATACTTTTCCATGGTGATATCATTAATCTGTGAGTCAGCGAATCCTAGAGATTTCAACTGAAATATTATATAGTTATCTGATATTTCTCTAACTATCCTATGTTTATAAGCTCTTTCTCTTTCACGACATTTTTCCAAGTTTCTTAGTCTGTATTGTTTTGATCGTTCGTTATTCAGACGTGAACATACAACCTGTCCTGTTGTCGAAATAAACCATTTGTTTCCTCCGCAATGAGGACATATCTTATCTGGAATAATTACTGTAGCCATAGTCTTTAAATAAAAAAGAGAGGAGGATCAATATCCTCCCCTCTCATTAACCTAACTAAACAAAACTTATGAAAAAACAGTCTACAGCGTAGACCAAAGCATGAGTCGAATATACAAACTATTTTACATATTTCAAATACTTTGTACAAATAATTTTACCGTCGTCTCCTTTTTCAAAAGGAGGACTGACAAAATATGACTGCACAATCCTGCCCCTCTTGCTCTTATATCGGTGACACTCTTTCTTAAGAGTGCATTCACCGCCTTTGCATTTGATGTCATACATATCAGTAGGCTGATGATGGTCGTTGTTGATTCTCTTCAAACGAAGCATCCTCCCACTCGTCATCCTCATGTCTTGTAAGCTCATGAAAATAGCGAGCGAGAGCTTCAGCCGTCTCCTTCAGTACAGAATAATTCCACCAGTCCTTGATAGTGCAATCATTCTGTATGCTTCCTAACAGACCTCCACCAAGATAGTTCTGATAGGCGGTCATCTTCTGTCCCTCGTATTGCTCTCCTAAGAAGTCAAGAGCAATTTCAATGCCTCCTCCCCTGTATGAATACTCACAACGGAGAGTGTTTTCCTCAATTTGTTTTGTAATGTCTTCCATAATATTTATTTATTAATTGAAAAGAGTAATAGGATTCTTCAATGTTGTTATTCAATTCTTTCGTAGTCCTAACTTAGTTAATATCTTATCGACTTTATGTTTTTCCTCGTCTGATATACTGTCAAAGTAACAAAGAAGAGTTTCGTATGCCTTCTTATATTTGTTTCTTTCCTTTATTAGTTGTTTAATTCTATCCTTATAAGGAAAAATTAACATTCTTTCTTCTTTTGTCATGGTTTTAATTATTAAAAGAAAAGGAGACTCATTGCTGAGCCTCCATCGAAATCAAAAATGGAGAAGCCGAATATGGTAGTCCGAATATACTTCTCCTACTTTCGCATCACCGAGCCGATGAAAGGACTTGAACCCTTGACCATCTGAGTACAAAACAGGCGCTCTACCAACTGAGCTACATCGGCGTTGATATAAAAGGGAAGTCCAGTCTATCTGCCGGACTTCCCCAGATGGAGCATGGGATTTAGGACAATGCGGAACCTGTAAGAAAATTGCTTCATCCTTTGTTGCGAGGGAGGGAATCGAACCCTCATCTAAGGCTTATGAAACCCAAATGCTACCATTGCACCACCTCGCATGCCAAATATACAACTTAATTATCTTTTCTTGATCAATATTTCAGCCAGTCTTTAAATTTTATTCTTCCAGTTCAGCAATCATCTTCTGAATTTCTTCAAGAGACTTGCTTGCAAGTTGTTCATTAGCCTTGCTTACAGCCAGCTCTTTAAGCTGATGTATCTTAGCAAGCCTTTCCATACGAGATTTAGTTGCTTCCTTCTCAGCAAGTTTCACTCCAATTATATGTTTGAGAACATTTAGCTTACGTTCCAACGTCTCATTGGAGGATGTTTTTGCAGATATGAAGCTCTCTTCAGACTCTTCCTTCAGTTTCTTGTTGACGGCCTTTGCTATAGTATCAAGGGAAGGAAGAGATAAGTCCCACAAATCTTCCGCTGACAACATTCCTTTGGAGGTTTCCCACCTGTCTTTTTCTTTTGTTGCTTTTTCAAATAATTCCATGTTGTTGATTTTTAAAAGTTAATCCTTATTACTCTTTGAAAACTGCTGGTTACACGACACAGTATTGAATTCCTCTGTGTTTCAGAGAAACCCAATCCAGACAATTGATCTTTCGTATGTTCAATTCTCAACTTGCTTCCCAGGATTTCAAACACCTTCCGATGCTGAGTGAACTCATCCTTGAGAAACTCATTGAAGAATGGACGGGCATCCTCATCCGATATGCAATCTTCAAGGAAGAACATATAATGCTTGTTGCCTACAGGCTTTTTCCAATGATTGGGAGAGAGCATTACCTTCTTCACCCTTACGAAGGTGCAAGTCTTTATGTTCCACTTCTCCTTGGAAGAGATACTGCTATTTACTTCGAGTTCGCTCTTTACAACAAATCCTTTTGCCTTTGAATATTCCACAGTGGCAATCGCTACATCACCGGTAAAGTGCTTGTTATATGCAAAATCATACACAACACCATCAGCTTCAATTTGAGCTTTGACACCATTGTGCCTTCTGCTGTCATAGTTATTGATCCAGAACTTATACACACCCTCTTTCATCTTGGATTTGTCGGACCAGGTGATATTTTCCACACCGACACCTGAAGGTCTGATCATATCCACATCCAGCATTCCTGACGACGGAGTTTTTTTGCCTTTGTAGTCAGCGAAATAGATATGCTCTCCACTTTTTCCAGGTTCCATTGCATGAGCATCCAAATCAACAATGGAACTACCATCCTCATTCCATTGAATGGAGAACCTGAGGACACCAGACACATCACCTCCGGCTGCCTTCACTCTTTCCTTGATGGAATCGGTAATACCACCTGTATAAGACCATGAAAAGTTGTTCCCCCATTTGAAAAGGCTTTTTGCATTCTTCTCCTTGGAGGTTACAAGGCTCACCAGATTAGCAAGATGAGGATTCTCAACTAAAAGTTCCACAACCTTGGCAGTGGGAAGTATCTTGGCGATGAAGTCTTCAATTCCTACTTCCTCCACTTTGCTGAAGGACTTAGGATTGACAAGGGCTCCTTTGCTCATCTCCTTGAACACATCAGTCACGGAGGATGACTTGTCTGTAAAAAGAATGTCTTCCACATTCAAATCCCTCTCTGTTGCAAGTCTTCTTTCAAGGGAGTCCATCAGATCAAGCTCTTCCAGCTTCTTCTTTGCCTCTTCGATCATCCTTGGAGTGGCAAGCGCTGTAGGCCTCTTATAGTTCGCAGGAGCGACTTTCCTCTCATACCTTGTCACAGCACCATCCAGGTCAGAAGTCTCCTCTAAATCGACAAGGAGCGTTCCTATGACAGAATTCCTTATAGAGGTGATATGACGATGGGTCATAGAGGCAACCCAGCAATAATTGTCCCTCAATTCAACGGGGACTGTAGCATATTGCAATTTAGTCTCAAGGAATGCAGCCAGTACATTCTCATGCTCTTTCCCTCTATAGAGAGAATTCTGCCTGATGAGGTCAAGTACTGTTTCAACAGTCTCAACGGAGATTTCATCCAAGGCCCTCTTAAGAGTTTTCTTATTGGTTCTCCCCTCTCCCCTCTTAGTATTAATATCCCTCACGACGAACTTGTCAGGAAGCTCGATGTAGAAGTGTGTCCATTCCACCTGCCTCACCATGTCAAAGTTCTTGTCAGTCCCACACTTCCTGAATTCGTTGTAGAATATGTCAGTAATAGGAAGGGAATGAATATATCTCCTGATACTTTGCACAGATTTTTCAAATCCAGGCACTTCAATATCGTCCCACATGGAGACGACCTTGTTATCCCTGATAGCCACAATGCCTGCATACTGCCTGAGAAATGACTTGCATGCATTGCAATTGTGATGTTGTCGCTCTTCAGGATCTTCAAACCCTGAGAGATAGAGTTCCCATACCTTGTCTCTGTCAACAGTGACATAGAACAAATGAGGGTCCTTCGCCATTTTGTCGAAGTTCTCTCTTACTTTTTGCTTTAGCTCGTTAAACATGTTCTTACTATTAGTGTTAATCCAGTTATAAATTATAAAACATTGATATTTTTATCTTATACCTCAATATCACTGAGATCTACATCCTCTCCCTGTGTATGTCTGTAGACTCTGTCAAAGAACTCACTCAGGAGCTTGTAGTCCTCATCTATCATAGAGCAGAAGTTGAATGCAGGGATCTTGTCATCTATCAGATGATGTTCAACCTTGTCATGTGTTTTCTCAGGAAAATACTCGAAGACAACATTTCCTCTGAATATGTATTTCATTCTTATAATATGTTATAACCGAATAATCTTAATACAACTGAATATCCAAGAATTATTGTTCCTGCATATCCATTCCGTCTGCTAAATAAGCACTTCTCTCTCTTTTTTATGCTTACCCAGAATCTCTTGTTGTTCATTTCCTATTCTTTTGCCAGCCTTTCAGTTTCTTCTTTCTTGGAGAATATGCAACGGCATAGTTCTTACCCATACCGTACACATGATTGACAGTTCCCACAGGAGCGCCGTCATTCCTGTATTTCGTGTATGCAGGCTTGTTCCTACGAGGTTTCCTAAGACACCTGTTGTTGACATACCTTGTCATTTTTTCACCGAAACCTTCTTCTTCCTTCTCTTCAATTCTCTTTTTCATAATTAACATGTTTTGATATTGGTTGATTTGTGGGCCCTACTGGATTTGAACCAGTAACTTTCTGGTTATGAGCCAGATACTCTAGACCAATTGAGTTAAGGGCCCTAACTAGGACAAATATATTACTATTTGTCCACAATCTTCAACGAGGCAGGGCTGTAACCCAACCTTTCTGCAACTTCTGCAACGGAGAGTTCCACAACTACATTTTTCTGACCTTTTATTCTATTGAACCTCCAACCGTCATCATATAAGTCGTTATGAGTTTCAAATTCCACGTCTCCATCTTTAGTTTTGTAGAATACAACTTGTCCAGCATAACCAATTACCTCTAATTCCTCGTGAGTACGAGAATTCCTGAGAATGTAGTCTTCTCTAAATACTTTGACAGAATCATAATCAATTAAAAATTCACAATCCTGAGCCCTCAAAGTATTACCGTCTATGCCTTCTGCGATATTCTGCATAAATTCACCTAATCCATTTTTAGACATTATTAGAGGTTTGTCCAGAGGATAGTTATGATTGTTACTATTTTTCACCACAACGAACAGTGTTCCCTTAGGAAGCCCGGTAAATGTTTCTTTTTTCATATCAGTAATTTGTTTTTAATTTATTACTCCTCCTATTGCAATCGCTATGCATGCCACTTCCTCAACATTGTCACATTCCTCAATTATAATATCAATGGCATCACTCTTTTTCCTGATTCCTTCTGTAGAAATTCTCTCTACACATTTATCCCACAGGTTATCAAACCTTTCTTCAGACACTCCGACTGATTCAGACATCGTGTCTGCATCTTTTTTTCCTACTAATGTTCTTTCCATAGTTTTTTGTTAAAATTTTATTTAATAATAATTTCTTTCTTTTCGTAATAACTTTCACATCCGCAATGAGGACACAGTCTTCCGTCAAAAGGCATTAAACAGCACTTGCAGACATTCCTACCTTTAGACGAACTTCGCAAGAAACCCCACAAATCTTCAGTTTGTGGGATGAATTGCGTTTTTTTTAGAATTTTATTTGTTTATTTCTAAATTATTTGTTATCTTTGTGGTATGAAATATAGAGCATATAAATATAGAATATATCCGACTAAGCAACAGGAGGTGCTTGTTGCAAAGCATCTTGGTTGCTGTCGCTTCATCTATAACTATGCTCTTGATAAGAAGGTGAAAGCCTATCAGAAAGACAGAACTAATATATCTTGGTATGAAATCAAGAAAGAACTGCCTAAGATGAAGAAATCCGAGGAATATTGCTGGCTTTCTGAGGTTAATTCTGCTTCTTTACAAATGTCTCTTGCCAATCTTGACTCTGCTTTCGTTAAGTTCTTTCGTGAAAAGAAAGGTTTTCCTAAGTTCAAGTCTAAGAAAGACAACCGGCAGAGTTTTTCCATACCGCAGAATACGAGAGTAAAATTCGATGAAAGCAGGGTCTATATTCCCAAATTCAGAGAAGGGATTAAGGCTCGCTTCCACAGAAAGTTTGAGGGTCTTGTCAAGACATCCGTTATCACACGGACACCGACAAACAAATACTATATTTCCATACTCGTTGAGGTAAACGAGGAAGATGCGAAGGCAAAGCCAATCAGCGAAAGCAAAGCGGTTGGTATTGACCTCGGCATCAAGATGTTTGCCGTTCTTTCTGACGAAACGGAAATACAGAACCACAAATATCTGAAATGCTCTATCAAGAAGGTTAAGCGTTTGCAGCGTTCTCTCTCCAAGAAAGCCAAAGGTTCTAAGAACAGGGAACGTGCAAGGCTCAAACTCGCAAGGGCGCATGAAAGAGTTTCCAATCAGAGGAATGATTTTCTCCACAAGGTTACGCATGACTTGGTATCGCAGTATGACACCATCTGTCTTGAAACGCTCACCGCAAGCAACATGGTGAAGAACCATCACCTTGCGCAAGCTCTCGAAGACATTGCCATACACCGTTTCAACACCTTGCTTGAATACAAGGCGAAGGAGAATGGTGTGAACATTCTGCGAATCGGAAGGTTTGAGCCTTCTTCCAAGATGTGTACGTGCGGTTATATCAACCATAATCTAACTCTTTCTATGCGACGCTGGACTTGTCCTGCTTGCGGAGCTACCCATGACAGGGATTTGCTCGCTGCTAACAATATCAAGCGTTTTGCGTTTCACAATATACATACCGCTGGAACGGCGGAAATTAAAGCGTGTGGAGACATGAGCAAGGATGCTTGCGCAGCCCACGAAGCCCATGAGTCTTTAGCTCATGGGTAGTTCACAGGTATGAATCTGTACCCATTGTTCTTTCATTGGTTCCATCATCGATCTCCGCATTCATCGTTAAACAACCATGCTTCGATTTCTTCCCTGGTGCCATTCCCTATCTGGGATTCCCATTCTTCTTCTTCGTCTGACACATCCATCCTATTCAGCATGGAATTGATGTCGTTGTCTTTTTCTTCTTCTTCCATATCATTTTATTGAAGAGAAGACTGAGAGTATTCTCAGTCTTCTCATTGAATAACTATTCTTCGTCCGAACTCATGAGACCTGCCAACAGTTTTTCAAGTGGGTTCTGTTACTCATTGCGACTTTTCATAATGAGGTATATGGCCAAAGCCACTTCATCTACCGTGTCACATTCTTCGATTATCATCTGAAGGAACAGAGATGATGCACTCAAAGGATGTTTTGAATACTTATCTACCACTTTGTCACATATCGTGCTGAGTTTATCTTCATTGAGATTCATTGCTTCAGCGATGTTTTCACGCTCATTTACATAAACTGAACTTGTCTTCATATTAATTGATTAATTAAAGTGATTATTCGTCTTTGCCTCTTGTTATTCTTTCAAAGGATTTTGTCATAGACTGCATTTCTTCAAATGCATCGTTTACGAGATATGTGGCCAGGACAGCTTCATCCACTGTGTCACATTCCTCAATGATAATCTCGAGTAAACGAGATCTCTCGCTTCTTTCATCCGCTATAAAGCGTCTCATGACTTTATTACAGATTGCTTTTATTTTATCATCATCTACATTCATACATGTAGAAATTGAATCATTCTTGTGATCATACGCTCCAGTTGTTTTCATTTTTCTTTTTGTTTTTGTTAATGTTAATAATAAAGGTTATAATTCTTTTGTTACACGTTCTATTGTGTCAATCGCACATTGGTGGCAAACATAGCTTATCACTATCTCGCCATTTATCACAATGGGTGCTTCCACTCTCATGTCCACACCGTTCTTTTTAAATACGGGCCTCCCGCAATTGTTGCAGAAGACCACCTTACTCCGATGTCTTGTTTGAATTAGATTCATGTTACTTTTTTATATTTGTTCCGATACCTATCTTCTCAACTATTTAGTTAAACACTGCCCTCCTGGCTGTATTATATTGTTCCATTATGGTTATAACACAAAAGCTCATAGCCATCAATTCCTCAGGAGTATCAGCTACCTCAATCATTGTCTCAGCAATGACAGATGCTTTTCCCGAATTGCGCTTTCTTGACAGACGCTCTTTGAACTTTTCCATAAGTTCATCATTGTAATTAATACCAATGGCCTCCTGAAGAGAGTCAGCTTCATGATTGTAAATCGTAGTCTTTTTCATTTTGCCTTGTTTTTAACAGATTTATTTATTGTTTACGTAACCAGGTTTGACATTCTTTTTCGGCAACCATTTCTGTCCTTTGAATCCAGGCCAGCGGGAAGAGTAGACAGACAACATTCTCTCCCTGTATGAAGAAATTGGACAGTGCTTGATCAACCATTTGTCTTGCCTCTCAGAAGTGTTCCAAATAGCGAAGTCATATGACCGTTTATAGTGTTCCAGATCCTCAGTGTGAGTCATGAGGAATTCAGGAGTGATATCCTCCATTCTCACATCATGTGCATAAAGCAATATGGAGAAGGGGTAAAGATATATGGGCCTACCGAATTCCTTTACCATGGCCTCATAATTATCTATCCACCATTGACGGTAGAGAGGATAATCATTACCATCAATATAAGTCTTGTCAATTCCCGCCATCTTGTTCGGTGTTATAGAATTTGACATCGTCACATCTTTCAATGCAACCTCCTATAATAAAAAGAAAGATAATGATAGCAATGGCTATTTTCACCTCTCTCTTCAACAGCTTTAGTTCTTCCCAAGTTGTCATACTATGAATTATTAGATTAATGTTTAAAAAAGAGCCACCCAGTCATGATAGGCAAACCACTATTATGAAAAGGACACAAAGAAAGGAGGCTGAGTGGCTCATATTATTTATATCAATACTTTTCTTTGAATTCTTCCTCAGAGAGGAACAGGAAATCTTCACACTTTTCGTAGCTCCACGTGGGATTCTCGTAGGCAATGGTATCAATACAATATCCATCACTTCCTTCATCGTAGTAGCTGGTAAACCCAGCAGGAACAACCATTTCAGCATCACCATTGATAACATGGGTGACACTTTCTTCCTTGGGACTCTGCAAGCACATAAGAATACCAAGAACCGAGAGGGTGATAATAATCTTTTTCATGACTTATCATCATTAGACCATTGTCCTTTCATATTTGTAAATATATAAAAACAAGCAGAGAAGGGATGCAGTATTATCAATATATATTCACTCAATTGAGCCGATTACACCATTTCAGGTGACATATACTGTTGATCAATACCCCTGAACGACCCTTTTGGCACAGGTTAACTCTGCTTGTATATTTAGATTAATTCAACATAGGTTAGAGTATCAGAAGCATACGATGTATAACCCTCAAATCTTCCTTTATAATAGGAAGCACCTTTCGGTATAATACATTTTGCAATCACTTCATTTCCTAATATAGAATGCTGAGTGTCTCTGATACTTGCATATGAGTGAAGACCCATCTCAACAGTGTCGTTTATTTTCTCAAGAGAAGAGGTGTAGGTTTCACCAATCTTGACAGTAAAATTCTGATAGATCGTTTGATATACAGTTATAAGCACAGGAGCCTCTCCATTAATTTCAGTCACTCCATAATCAAACACCCATGAATATTTATAACCTTTCTTGTCATAACAATAAGAGCCATCTAGAGAACCGATATTAGTACAAAAATAGAGTTCTCCATCTTCCACAGTGAGATGTCCCTTACACTTGATTCCCTTTATAACTCCCTTGAAGGCTGCCCCATCAGAATATTTGGTAATATCCGGTTTTTTACATACCTCCAGCCTTTTATAGCACACGATGTCTTTCGTTGCTTTATTCAGCTTTGTTTTCTTACTTGATAATTGTAAACACATAATTGTAAGTTTTAATTATTTCTCATTATAATGTTGAAATAATAAACAAAGGCAGAGAACAATATGAAAAGTAAATTCAAAACCATATCATTTTTAACCTGATCAAAACTCTGCCCTTGTTATATTATCATGAAACAATATCAAGTTGATCCCCAATTGAATTCAATGTATCAGCCAATTGTATGGCTAAGTTCTTAAGCCATTCTACGTTCCTTCCTTCCATCATTTTGTCCTGTTGTTCCCTGGTAAGATCCTCAAACACAACATTCTCATATCCTCCAGTTTCTTCATTCTTGCTACGGAAATATATTCCCGATAAGTTTCTCCTTGTTTTCATAATGTGTATGTATTTTAGTGAACCTATATAATAATGCCATATTATACAACGCACGACTTTTATAACGCCCTAATCACCCTTAACACACAATATTATTACATTCCCTCTCAAGAGGAGAATAATATAAAAGGATAGCTGGTTGAGAGAGCAACCATTTAACCAACCAGAACACTCAGCCAGTGTTGGCACTATCTATATTCATTTACAATCACCAGCCCATTCAACCAATAAAGCAAATAAATAGAACATTTACCATAATGATTTGATTAATTGTTGATTAATAGTGAGTAAAAAAGAAAGGAGGCCATAGCCTTCCTTCTCTCAAACAAACCGTAAAAATAAAAATATATCCCAACGAAAGAATTCAGTTTATGCTACTAAGTTATCCTTCGGTCATGTAGATGAATGCGTAATTATCACCATGCATAGGCAATTGATGAAAGGAGAGAGGTATTTTCAACCCTCTTAGAGCGAGCAATCCACACCAGCATACATATCTGGTATAGTTAGCATCTTCAGGAATCTTGTGCAATGCACTTTGCTCTTCAGGCGTCAGGTAGATGATTTCCCTTTTCATTGTTATCCCCTTCCACCAGTTTGACATATTTAAGGGTATCAGAAGCATACCCTTGATATATAGCAAAAGTACCTTCGTAGTAAACACTTCCTTTTGGAATAACACATTCAACCAGACGCATTATCGGCGATATAGAATTTGCATCTCTGGAAATTGCTGCATCTGATAAATATTTAAATGAGTGTAGTGCTTTACCTATTTTATTGTCCCTTACACTTATTTCGGAATAATACACTACTCCCATTTCTACATTAGTATCCATGTACGGGGTGACATAACCAGGTCTCAGCACATTTTTACCATTTACTCTGATTTCCTTTACGCTATCATCTATTAACCAAGAGTAATCGTATTCAAGTTTGTCATCAGCATCTATACCATCAAGTATATAATCATTCGTACAGAAGTAAACTCCTCCTACTTTATTTATACTGACTTTTCCTTGACAGTTGATTCCATTGATCTTTCCAGTAAAGGAATCCCCATGCTTCACCTTATTTTTCTTGAGTATCATCTGTTCTTTGATAAATTTGTAGCAAACAATATCCTCTGTCGCCACTTTTCTTTCACTAATTCTGTCCAAACACATAACTCTATAATTTTTTATGTTTATTCTTTTATTGAAAAGAAAAAGGACAGCTGGAACATTGTTTCCATTTACTCCACCTCAGCTCAATGCTTTGGGTACTGTCCTTTTCGATTCACCAATTAACCGATAATTTCAAATCTTCGTTCGTATACAAGCACATGATATTGTGGTTTTAAGTGATTGATTCAAATTCTTTAACAGATATGGTTTTGTCCCAATCAATGCCACCGTGCTTAGCAAACATTTCTTCAAGAACATTAACAGGTATACGTCCTACAGTTCCTGTAATGTTGTCAGGATCTTCGGCATATTCCCTGAGCATAAGTTCGTCTTCAGATGGAAATCCAAACTCCACTTCCTGCATAGTATGACCAAACTGTCTGTAGCCATTCTCGGAGCTACAGTAGTTTCCACTATGTATCTGTAATGATACACTGAATCCATCCATTGCATATACCCTTGGGCAGAAGAAAAAGATTTCTTTGTAACTGTCACCTCTAAATGTTTTCATCATTTGAGTAACCCTTTTCTGAAAAATGCTCATAAGAATGAGCCTGAAAAATAATGTCAAGTTCATTTTTGTTAATTTAATTGGTGAACGCTATATTATACAGCCGCACGGTTTATACGCCCTAATCACCCACTAATAATAAAAGTTTCCCTTTATGTACAATACCAATTCTGCGAAGAGTCAGTCTCATACATAAAGGGAAACATATATTCGTCATTATTCTTCCTGCAATTGCTCAATGAGAGCTTTACGGGAGGTTTCAGCGACGAAGTATCCTGACAGAGCAAGAAAGCTCAGCACTTTCTTAACAGCAATTCCACCAGACAATGCTAATATAGCATTATCCTTAATTACTCTT
>Ga0208694_1002977_pt1 | contig 16960 bp, 18 predicted proteins | sample AD_UKC078_MetaG_FD_184442 | JGI IMG/M metagenome (GOLD analysis project Ga0208694, IMG submission 184442) | Active sludge microbial communities of municipal wastewater-treating anaerobic digesters from USA - AD_UKC078_MetaG (SPAdes) (version 2) | ecosystem: Engineered > Bioreactor > Anaerobic >...
TCTATAAAATTATTCTCATATTTCTTTATGAATTTTTTATTTTTTAAATTTCCTTTAAAGATAACCCTGCTCTTCAGATTTAATAAATCCTGTGGCCTTACTAAATTTCTGGGTTTGTTAAGTTCTGCAATACCGGCTTTGTTTAAAATATAATATACAAATTCAGAGCATAAAAATCTGTCTTCGCAAATGGATTCTCTATTAAACAAACTGTTTATCAGTCCTAAATAATTGTATTTTAGATATTTGCTGTTTGAAATAAACTCATCCAATAGTTTTAAAACCTTATCATATTGCTCTTCGGTGGCATTAAGTTCCAATACTTGTCCCTTAAGTTTATTGTGAAATCCGAAAACTCCTTCATATAAATTTTCTTTCACAAAACACCCGATAAATGGATTATAGGTATATTTTCTCCCAAAACTATACATGGTGTTTAAATTCTTATTCAAGGATATAGAAGCATGTGTGTACTCATCATTTTTAATTATGCTGATAAGATTTGATAATACCGTATTGGTTCTTGTTAGAATAATATAAATATGTCTGTTTTTCATAATCCCTCCTACGTACGGATTGATTATGGCAAAACAGACTTAAATATATATAAAAAATATATTAATGATTCATTAAAATCATATTTAATTTACTTAATGAAATTATCGCTAACTTCCACAAGATTAAAAGTCTCCGGTCGTTACTCCTGAAGTTTCAAAGGTAGCCATTTCATCAGCGATTTTTACGGCTGCTTCAACTATGTGAAACATAAGCGCAGCACCTGTACCTTCCCCTAATCTCATATTTAAAAATAATCTTGGCTCTAATCCCATGTGTTTCAAAGCTACCAGTTCACCTTTTTCCTCCGATGAATGAGATGGTATCATATATTCAACAACAATCGGATTGAGTTTTGATGCTATAAGTGCTGCAGCGGATGATATTATTCCATCCAATATCGTTGGAACGTTTTGATAAGCAGCTTCTAAAATTGCACCAACCATTGCAGCAATTTCTAACCCGCCTATTTTTGATAATATATCTATCGGGTCATTAAGATTAGGTTTGTTTATTTCAATTGCCTTTTTTATTATATTACATTTATGCTTTAATGCATCACCCTTTAATCCGGTACCGCTGCCTGTAGCTTCTTCAACGCTGCATCCTGTTAATACCGTGATTAAAGCTGCACTTGGAGTAGTATTTCCGATTCCAACCTCCCCGGTTGCCAAAATATTTATTCCGGATTCGATTGCTTCTGATGCAATTTTTGCACCGGTTAACAGGCTTCTTAAAGCTTCTTCCCTTGTCATGGCAGGACCTTCGGCAATATTATCCGTGCCGTTTTTTATACGATTTGCCATTAGATCCGGAGGCTCAAGACGACCACATATACCTATATCATTGCATATAAGCTTTGCGCCTGCATGTCCGGTTAATACGTTAATACCGCCTCCTCCGTTAAGGTAACTATAATACAATTGAGCAGTTACCTCTTGTGGCGCTGCACTCACTCCTTCTTTTACAACACCATGGTCCCCTGCCATTAAAAGTACTGCTTTTCCCTTAACTTCAGGGAATTCGGTGCCTTGTATGCCTGCCAGCTGAACGGCAATGTCTTCTAAAACACCCAGACTTCTAAGCGGTTTTATCTTGGCATCAAGTCTCTTCTGCATTCCTTCGGCTGAAATTGAATCAGGCTTTTTAATTCCTTTTATAATTTCATTTAATACCGACTCTAATTCTTTTTCACTTGCTTCTTTAATGTTAAAATTCTTGTAAAATTCTACGTGCATTCTTTACCTCCAATTTCATATATGTAACTCTCATCAAACAATAATAGTTTCCCGGCAACCAACAAAAAAATCCCGACATAATAAAATTATTATGTTCGGGACTTTACCTTCATCGCCGTTTGCTTTCAATCGAAAGACTTCTATTCATAGGCAGGTCTCCTGACTCAGACTCAAACGTCCTTTTACTCCTTCCCGGCATATACCAGTGGTATAGTAAAGGACTAATCTTCACAGTGTCGGGTACGTACCGGATTTTCACCGGTTTCCCTATTCTCCTTCTTAGGCACCTATGAATTTTATTAATGCTATTCTAATACAAAGATTAAACCATGTCAATTATTTTAATTAACACTCAGGCTAATAACAGTTGGATGTTATCAGTAACGCTTTTTTACATTCCTAAATTTTCATTTATTATTATACACTCTGCTTCAACATATTTCATCTTTTTAAGATGAATATTCAGCGTGTTGCATATTCTTTCCGAACTTGAACAATCATAGCAGCGGTCAGCTTTTACCGCACACGGAGTATTATAACCCAGACGTTTTGAATTTTGAGGAGCAGCAATGTTTCTTGCACGCCAGATAGCCTTTTCTAAATTAGGCTCGATTTTATTTGTTCCGAAAACAAAGTAAATTTTCTTATGTCCAAACAGCGAACCTGCTACACGATTTCCTGTTCCATCTATATTTACCAGTTCTCCGGTTTCAGCTACACCGTTGACCGACGTAAAAAATACATCTGTCAGAAGCGCTTTTTTAGCAACTTCGTTAAATTCATCTCCGGAATATGGTGCCGGGTCTATTACTGTATTATTTTTTGATAAAAGCTCAGCTAAATTTATAGATTCAAGTGTAGCGGAATCACCAAAACCGACTGTAGTATTTTTTACATTATCGACAATATATTTTGCCGCTTCATTTGAATTCTCAAAGTACGAAACCTTATAGCCGTTATGGATTAATGCTTTAATTATCTTTTCATATTTCATCAAACCTTCCTCCTCCCAAACAATCAAATATGTTCCTGTTAAATTATACCATGGCAGAATATAAAGGACAAGAATAAAGAATAAGTTCGACAAGATGCAACACGTACACCACTTAGAATTGCAGGTCTACATGATTTTTCAAAATTTATTCTTTACAATAAATCAAAAATATGGTATACTTCTATGAAGTAGATTGTAATATTGTAAATTGTAACGCTGAATTTTTTGTATGAAAAAGCGGGGAAACCAATTTTTTGGGGTGAATCTCTATGAGTAGGGTTAACTTCTTTCGACCCGAACCCGTCAGCTAACCTCGTAAGCGTTGGAAGAGGAAAATGAAACAAATAACTGCATATATCATTTTCCTATTTTTGCAATCGCTAATTTTAAAGGGAGGATGACAATATGGAAGTTATGAGCACTTTACAAGATTATGATGTAAGTCAATTTATTCAAATTCCGGACCTAGTTAAGTCAAGAAAAGCAACACCGAAAGATTTATCAGACATCTATAAAGTTGCATGCTCGGTTGGTTCAAAATCAAAAGAATCTTACGCAGGTTTCCTTATGGATGACTATAAATCGAGACCAAAATATTATCAAAAATTCTTCTTGGAAAGAATTTTTGAACTGGATTACTTTTATGTAGCTGAAAGCAATATCGGGATAGTAGGTTTTTTAATGGCCTACACCAAAGAACAATGGTTAAAATACAATCCCACTTGGATTGAAGACATTATGTGGCGACCGGACTTCTCGATGGAAAAAACTTCTGACTTTGTGATAGTTGACAAGACAGCTATAATGGCAAATCTAACCGGTAAAGGTATAGGAAGCACACTTTATAAAGCTCTCTTAAAAGATTTGAAAAAGAAAAATATAAAACATATATTTGCAGAGACGCTTGTAGACCCGGTACCTAATTTTGCTTCTCTGGCTTTTAGACAAAAGCAGAAATATACTTTAGCCGGCACACGTTATGAAAATTATATGGATACTCTATATACTGACTTGATTTATTATAAACCAGTAAACTAATCCTTAATGACTCTATCAAGAGTCATTTTTTATTTGCTTAATCAAGGGCTGTTCCACGTATTTCCTCGATTTTAGCAGCAATATTTTTAAAATCATTCCATGAATCCTTCTTAGCTGATTCGTTTCTTAACAGATATGACGGATGATATGTAGGCATAAAATAAATGCCTCCCTTAATTACAAACTCTCCCCTTTGCCTGCTGATACTTAAATCCGGGCTTATGAGATTTTTAGCGGATACTGCTCCAAGACATACAATAATTTTTGGTTTAATCAACTTAACCTGCCATCTTAAATAATCCAGGCATGCACTGCATTCATCATCAAAAGGATTTCTGTTTTCAGGAGGCCTGCATTTTACAACATTGGCTATATATACATCATTTCGTTTAAAGCCTATTGCTTCGATCATTTTATCAAGAAGCTGTCCTGCTCTGCCGACAAAAGGCCTCCCTTGAATATCCTCATAATATCCCGGACCTTCCCCTACAAACATTATGTCAGCATTCTCATTTCCTTCTCCAAAAACAACATTATTTCTTGTTTCAGCTAATCTGCACTTATGACATCTATAGCAAAACTTTTTTAGTTCATCAATCGTATACATAATACCTCCTCAGGCTTTCAGCTTCCTCATTTTATCTCCCCAATCAGCCAAGGCCTTAAGAGCCGGGATAAGATTTTCTCCGTTATCAGTTAAGGAATATTCTACCCTGGGCGGTATCTCAGCATACTGCTTTCTCTCGACGATACCGTAAGCTTCCAATTCCTTTAGCGACTGGGTTAACATCATGCTTGTAATACCCTGAATATCTCTTCTTAACTCGTTATAACGCATAGTTTTATTTTTATGAATAGACCAAATAACAGGCAATCTCCACTTTCCGCCTATGAGAGTTAAGGCAAATGTAAGCGGACAGCTGTCATAATTATTCTTATAAGGTGCATTGTCATTCATTTAACCACTCCATTACTCAGTTTTTTCTTACTTAGACATAAAATATTGCATACTTGTTACATTTTTTTTAGCTGATATAATTATAATCGAAGATTAATTAATCAGTCAAATTTTTATTACGAAAGGATGATGGGTTTGAGTATACAATATGAAATTGTTTCAGAAGATAATATTTTTATTATTAAAGATTTATGCAATGAGCTAATGGCTTATCAAAAATCCAAGGCATATATCCATCCTGAATTTTTTGACAATATGAGTTTTGAAACAAGGGTGCTACCGGCCATGAAAAGCTCAAAAGAAAATTACATAATAGCAGCTAATGACGGCGATGAAGTTGTCGGATATGCTTACAGCACAATTGCACCGAAGACAATATACTCCGGCGGCTTTGCTACTTTACAATGTGATGCCTTTTTTGATTTTGATTCTGTGGAAACGGAAGATGTAGGATGCCTCTCTCAATTTTTTATAAAGGAAAACTATCGCAATACCGGTATCGGTACAGCAATGTTCAACATGTCCATGGATTGGCTGAATTCATTTAAAGAAATAAAAGATATATTTATCTTTGTATCAAACGGAAATGAAAATGCACTTAATTTTTATCTGAATAAAGATTTCAAGGTAAGCCATGAAATTCTTGACGGGTTTATAACCGTATTGAGAAATAAATAATATACACAAAAATTCCCTTGAATTTTATTATTCAAGGGAATCATTTATTAGCTCTTTTTGTTTTTGAAATCAGGTGTTTTTCTTGCATGCAGTGTCTGGTTCATACTTTTTTCATTGCTCTCTGCAACTGTGTTTTGAGCTCTATATGTCAGAATTTCATCATAAGATGCTAATTCTTCGTCCGAATCAGGTCCTACCGGAATTAATCCCGTTAACTCTGTAGATGAACTGGCATTCATAGAATTAATATCCCACTGAATATTATATTTATCTTTTGATTTTTTACTTTTGTCGCTCATGCTGAATCTCCTTCTGTATTTTATTTATAGTATGTCATGAAAAGAGAAATTTTAAACAAAATTTCCCCCTTAAAATGAGAATGCTAAGTAAGTATTTTATAACTGCATTAAATGCTCAAAGTTTTATTTTATATTATTGCCTTAGATCATCAATCTATTATCATTTACTAAGTTTTTGTATCAGAATTTTAATATTGTAAATAATAAACTAAAAAGGAGGTAAACAAATGAATAATGATCAAAATACTGTAGAAATTTTATCCGAAATTTATCGCGGAGCTAAAATGGGCGTTGAAACAATTAACAGTATGCTAAATAAAGTTAATGACAACAAAATATACGATGAACTTAAGTATCAACTTAGAAGTTATGATGAAATTGCTAATGAAGCGTATGGCGAACTGGTAAAAAGAAATCAAGAACCCAAAGATATTTCCACCGTGAATAAGCTTAGCGCCAAAATGAGCGTAGGTATTAATACTATGATTAGTAATACACCATCTCATATTGCCGATATGCTTATCAAAGGCAGTACCATGGGAGTTACGGAAATGACTAAAAGCTTAAATTCGTACAAAGATGCAGACCCTGATATTCAGGCGCTGGCAGACAGGTTTATAAAATTGGAACAAGATAATATTGACAGGTTAATGAAATTCTTATAATAAACCCAGACAAAAAACCCCCACTTTTAAATAGTGGGGGTTTTAAATGCTTATTTCTTTCTTATGGGAGTCCAAACTTCGCTGTAGGCGTAATTTTCTTTATTTTTATCCATTTTGGTAAAAGAAAAAGTAGGAGCGTTTATTACTTCATACCCGGAAGATGGAAGCCATTCCGAATATATTTTTGCATATGTTTCTTGTAACGTAGACGGAAATGGTCCTTCATTCGGAAACACCGCCCATGTGTGAGCTTCAACAGGAACCTTTTCCAATAAATCACTAATTTCATTTTTTGTTGTTAACACACCTATCAAGTGGGTTAAATATCCTTCTTCTTTTAAGAAATCAGCATCTGCTTCATAAGAAGCATTGACTATTTCATAAGGTTCAATATTCTGAAGAGAATGCATTTCTTCTCTTTGCTCGTCAGTTATACTTTCCGCAAGCTTTACAATCTCGTTATTTATTCCTTCAAATTGCATGGGGACACGCTTGCAAACTCCGACTAAATTAAACGCCGGTTTATTTTCAATTCTAAATTCCATATTAATTCCTCCTTTGACTGTTATTATAAATGAAAGTTTGGGAAAGGACTTGCTTATTCCATTTTTTATTACTTCTGAAGGCAATAATCCGCACCACTTTTTGAATGCTCGAGTAAAACCGTCCATTGACTGATAACCGTATTTAAAAGCAACATCCGTTACTTTTTCTCCATGCAGTAAATCCATGCTCGCTTCCGACAATTTTCTGTTTTTGATATACTCGCTAAGGGTCATTCCTGAAAGATAAAAGAATATCTTTCTAAAGTGATAGTCGGAAACCCCGGCATATTCAGAAATTATTTCAAGAGATAGTTCATCATCGGTTAAATGTTCTTCAATATAATCAATTACACGGTTTAATTCGTTTAACATTCATTCCCCATCCTTCGTCTTCATAATACCAAAGATATTTTTATAATGCTCGATTTTTTTATTATAAAAAATATCGAATCAAAGGATATCAACGTTCTAATTTTTTCTTCTCTTTCAACATCTTTCGGACATTCTTCATGCCGCCAAAATCCTTGAACATTTCATTAAGCTTTTTATTCTCGATTTGCCTGGAATTTAATCCATCGTATTTAGCTTCTTTTTTTAGTTTTAAATAACTTTCAAATCTATCTCTTGACAGTAAGCCGTTACTTATGGCTTCTTGCACAGCACATTTTGGCTCATTAATATGCGTACAATCGCTAAACTTGCACTTAGCGGACAACTCATCAATATCGGCAAAAGTCTTTGTTAAATCAGCACTTTCAATACCTATTTCCCTCATTCCCGGAGTATCAATAACAACACCGCCGTCAGGTATAAGAAGCATCTCTCTTCTGGTCGTTGTATGTCTGCCTTTATCATCATTTCTTAGCCCGTTAGTTTCAAGGACATCTTCACCGATAAGTTTGTTAATCAAGGTTGACTTACCGACACCTGAAGAACCTATAAAGGCAATGGTTTTTCCGCTGCCAAGATATCTTTTAATCGGTAAATAACCATCCTCGCTCATGCTTGAAGTAACTATTACATCTGCTCCGATAGCAACAGTATCAAGCTCTGCCAATTTTTCAGAGATATTATCGCATAAATCGGATTTGGTAAGCACTATAACCGGACTTGCTCCGCTGTCCCATGCAATCCCTAAGTAGCGCTCAATTCTACGAATATTGAAATCATTATTAAGCGACATACAAATAAAAACAGTATCAATATTGGAAGCAACTATTTGCTCTTCATTTGATGTTCCTGCAGCTTTTCTGACAAAGGCACTTTTTCTTGTAAGGACATGATGAATTATTGCATTTCCATCTTTATCGTCATTTCTGTCAATCATAACGAAATCCCCTACAGCCGGATAATCAGATGTTGTTTTTGCATCAAAACGAAATTTCCCTGAAACCTCTGCTGTTAATATGCCATCTTCTGTTATAACCTTGTATAAACCTTTGTACTGAGAAGCTATTCTCCCAATATAAAGTCCTTCATATAAAGTAGACTCATTTTTGAACCTTTGGCTGAGTCCTATATTCTCCATATTTATTTTACTCAATTTTATTCCTCCTAATATTCATATTATGTTATGACTTTTTGGAGGTTTATACTTTATTATTTTGTATGCACCTCCCCATTTACTGCAATATCCGTTACTATCTTATTAAACATGAATACCAACTCCTTTCATCAATACGCTTCTCCCTTGTCAAAACAAATCTTACATCCTCGGCAAAATTCAAGATTGTAGTCACTTAAGAAAATGTATTCAAAATCAATTTCTTCATACTCTTTTAAATTCTGTTCAAATTCCCTCACTGCCTGATAAGTTGCTCCTTTTCTTGCGCTGCCTATAATTGCTGTTATTTTTTTCACAATATTCCCCCTGACAACAAATACTTTAGATTAAAACACTTTCTTATACCTATATGCATTATAACATATTCTTCCATAATCAAGAAGTTTTTTTTACCAACCGTTAACAACTGTATCTATACCTGTTTCTCTCCAAAACTTCTGCTTTATATCCAGCACTTCCTGCTTATTTGTGATGCCGTGCAATAATTCGACCCTCGCAGTTTTTGATGCATCACCAAAGGTTAAATAAACTCGCTCCGGATTAATCTCAATGGCTTTCAATTTTACGCCATATGCTCCGTGATAACCCCATTTGTAAATTTTGTTGCCTATAATAAGTCCAAAAGCAGACACCACAATTTCTTCGACCGCTAATTTTATTTCACTGTTTGATGTGGAGACGGTTGCTGATGGTATTTTAAAAATGCAGTTATCATAAATGAGCCTGGTATCGTACAGCAGTCGGTTTTGTTTAATTACATAAAGAAGAAGCACAATACTTATATTCCCAAATATAAACGCTGCCTCATAAATAAACTTCAAAGCAAACCATAGAGTCAACAAAGCAGCAATTACAAAAAATACAAGATAATAATTACGCATTTTATTAATAGACTTCACTTGTATCACACCCCTTTTATGTCTATTCTGCCCTGTAAAGAGTGTTATTTATGTCCGGTAAAGGCCCCCCATACCTTTTTTTGATTGTCATATGCATCAAATTTAAAGCTTACATTGTTATCGTCACCTGAGAAACTCATATCTCCAAGGGCATAATTGACCTTACCTGTTGCATAGCGATAAAAGTAGTTTCCATTCAAATATACCGAGCCTGAGTTTTCAAGATAGAAATCAGCATAACAACCGTCGGAAACCTCTTGTGTAACGGTAACCTTCAGCATCAAATCATCAATTGTTTTTCCTGTAGTTGTATTGTACATTGAAACAGTATAGCTCCCCCCTATATTTTTAGGATAATCTGATCTCGGATAAAGGTCAGCTAAATCAAGTTTGGATTCAGGCAAACTGAACTTTGCATTGAATCTCACCATAATATCTTCTTTGTCACCCGACTTCTTCACTATTTCCATCTTTCTCGGACTGCCGGCTAAAAGATGAGCCAATACTCGAAATTGGATTCTTGCTGCACCCTTTTCTGAAATTTTACTTTCCCATTTCTCCGGGTCTTCAATACTTGAAGGAAGCTCAGAAAATCTTATGACAGCCCCTGCAAAGTGCGACGGCTCATTTTCTGCCTTGCTGTCTTTTACTGATATAGTAACTATGGAATTCATTTTTTTCTGAAAATTAAATAATTCTTTACGCATTTCTGATTGCATGTTGATTTTGTTTTCTATTTGAATACGATTTAGTATATTCCCTACAACTCTTTCAATTGTCATTTGATAGTAGTTACTTATTTCTTTCTTAATACCATCGTTAAGTCCTCCTAATGAGCCTGATGACCATGCATTAGGGTTGGCATCTTTGCCATATTCGGCAATAGTAAGATCATCCTCCCAAAATTCATTAACATATCGCTTAATCTCATCAGAAATTGCCTCGCCGGTTTTCTCGGGGTCCTTGCCGTTCTCTACCATTGCTCTAATTAAATAAACCCATTCTGCAGTTGTTCTGCCATTTTCCTTATAATAAAGATTATACGCCCTTTCATACATATCGGTTCTTCCTTGTAATGCGGTTGAAATAAATTTATTTAATGCATAGCTTACAAGTCCGACCGAGAATAAACCTGCCGCCATAGAGGCAGTACCGCTCAAGGATGCGATTTTATCCACGTTGAATCCTACTGCTGTATCAAACATCTTCCATACTGCGGCCGGTTTATCATCATTCATAAATGCATTCACAACCTCAATACCGGTCAATAAATATCCAAATTTTGTAACATTATCCTTCAATCCTTCACTAAAAGTGGGAACATATGAAGACAATCCGGACACAACATCCACCAGATTAGTTGTAATACTGCTATGAATAGAAACACTGTTTGAAATTAAATCAAAACAATCTTCATAGAAGGTATCAGGGTCTTCCATAGCATTTTCAAGCATTCTTATTGCCTCGTTTATATTGACTTCCGCCAATTCCAAATTGTAGGTGTAAGCAATCAGCGCATTTCGTGTATTCTCGTTTTCAACAGTAAATAGACCATAGGAAGATAAATGAGTGGTATATATAACAGCGCACTTTCTTTCCGCATCATATATAAACTCTACCGGCTCCCATTCTCCCTTTTCCAAATTGTAATAGGCGGCAAAAACCTCATCATCTGAAGCAGTAAAAGGAATTTCCAACGTCATGACACCTAAGGGTTCCTCACCGGCAACGCTGAAATCATAAGCAGTGAGCATAATTTCCTCGTCTCCGACTATAATCGGAGGCAAATCCTTTTTTAAAGTTATTTCTACATCAGTATCCATTAGCACTGATCCTTCCTCTATGGTAAATGAAACTCCATCCTGAGAAACAGTCAAGTTTTCATCTGATACGGTACCTGTTATATGTTCAGGCAGCTGAACAGATGTATCAACAAGCTTTTCTTCGGCTTTACTGCAACCGGAAAAGCCGACCATATTAAATATTATTGAACTAATTAATAGTAGAGATATTATTTTATTTTTCATTTTGTCCTCCTTTTTGTTATCCTTGGCATATAGTTTTTCCTCCTTTATAATGTTATGAGATTTTTGTATATGAGAGTTTTGATACATCCTCTTATATTGGATATTTTAAGAGAGAAACCTTAATAAAGCATCGTTCGAAAGGATGAATTTACAAAAAAAACCTCATACTTTAGTATGAGGGGTTCTATTTATCAATATTTATATAAACTTATAGTATAGAACTGACTTGATTTTTGAGGAGGGTGCTTATTAACTCTGCCCTACTGCCTACATCATATTTTGAAAAAATGTTCCTTGCATGCGTCTTTACGGTGTTCTCGCTAATGAATAAAAGCTCGGCAATTTCTCTGTTAGACTTACCTGTTAAAATAAGCTGCAACACCTCCTCTTCCCGAACTGTCAACGGATCCAGTGTTTTAGCATATCGGATGATGTCCGTTTGCTGTGACCGGCTCATATTATCATAAACCGCAAGATAAGCATGATTTTTCAGCAGCAGTACAAGCTGATTGTTAAGTGGCGGCAGCATAACAAGAGTAATGCAGACCATGGTAAGAGCAATTACCGCCACCTCCGCATCAGGAAGTCCAATGGATGTCACAAACACTCCTATGAAACCGCCGCAAAGAACACCTAACACATTTGAAGATAGTCCGATGCCAAACAGCATTGCCGGATTCTCTGTGTAATCCAGCATTTCACCAAGTATGCTCCACCAAAATAAATCAAAAATACCGCATGCACCAAGCATCAATGTATCAACGATAAAATAATCAAAAATGCTTCGATTCAATATCATAAAAGTTATGAATGCTCCCATAATCATTGCCATACCTAAATACAGTATAATTGAACGATTAGCCTTTGCGGGCAGGTTTCGCATAATAGCTAGGGCTATAATATAAGGCACCGCCCAATACCAACTTACAAATCCCGTCAGGTGGTCAAAAGCAGGGTTTATTACCTGATACATCAACCCTGAATTTATTGTGATGATAAACACAAAAATGCACAAGAGTATCATTGGACTTTTAATGCCGCCACCTACATTTTTATTTGATATTTTCTTTTCATGCGTCGACTCTGCCGGCAGCATCAATATAAAAGCTGCACCAATTACAAGACAAAACATGGAAAGAATTAATCCTATCAAGGGTGCTCGGTTCATGGCAATCACATTGAGCACAATCATTATTATATTGGAATAAATCAGCACGTCAGCACAGGTTTTAATACGCTCATTTTTGGGAGTAAATGCCCTAAGAAAATATCCCCATGCTGCCACTGCACAACCGTTTATAAATCCTCCAATAACTAAACTTCCCATCCATAAGGCCGATGGAGTAAAAAAGAAAGGTATTGTGACAACTAAGCATAAAATCGTACCAGTCACTATCATTTTTTTTGCAGCAATCTGAGATTTAACAAAAAAACCGCAAGTTAAAAGACCCGCAAAATGTGCTATAATTGCAGCCATTATATAAGTGGAGGCATCTATTTCTCGCATATTCAATAAGCTATACAGCACCTGTCCTTCAAATTGGAAAGATAAAATATAAGCAAATAGAAACGAGAATCCTGCAATAGAAAGTCTACGTGTATTAATTAGTTTCCATCTTTTGCTATGTATATTTTCGTGCATGGATTCTACCTCTTTTGTTAATATTTATGCAAGTATTTTATAATTACTTTTCTAATTGTAGCATAAGAATCTTTTTTGTTCAATACAATTTGCGAAACTGTTTACTACACCAAACTCTTCACGCCAATACAAAAATTCCCTCAAAATTATCTTGAGGGAATGGTACAAAGTATTAGAGATTATATTTATCAATATATATAACTTTATAATATAGAGTTAAGAACCCGGAAAAAACCTGTCGATAATCAACTTTCTTGTTTCTTTGTCATTAAAATCCATAACCTTCGAATAGTTATCTACATGCAACACTATGTTTCCTTTTTGGATTATAAGCTCATCCCTCTCCTCTGTCAGTGCCAAATTATCCATACCCCACAAATTCTTCATCTCATCATCTGTGATAATATTTTTTGTAAATATAGTCATCCCTCTCCACTTCATTCCTTTTTCCAATTTTTCTGTTATTCCATTAAATATAATCTCGGCAAAATATGAATTTATTGCCTTATAATATTTAATATTAATACTTCTCGCACTATCTCCTAAATTCTCATATTCATAATAAGTATGGTGCTTAGGTACGATGGGACTCATACCCGGTTTAAACTCCCTTCTTACACTTCCTTCACTTGTTTTCTTTGTTATTTCTTCTAATGTAATTATTGGATAACCATCAGGTATTGAATCTGTCATATAAATATCTTCAGACCAGTCAAAAATCAATCTGCCTGCTATTTGAACAAAAATTATTACTATAATCATTCCAATTACAAAATAATTGAGAACAGCGTCCTTTGCAATTTTATTATTCTTTACCAGATACCTGATTGTTAAACCAAATATGGTACCAATACCGGGACCTAAAAATACAAATGCCATAATATCAGGCTTAAAAAATGAATCTATAATAAAAGACATAGAATAAAACAATATAATAATCCATGTTGGACCATAAAATAACATTGTCCGCCTTCGCGCACTTTTCCAGGTAGGTTTTGTTATGGATATGCCATTTTTAATATTTCTTCTTGCTTTTATCATCCAGATTATGCTGTATCCGGCAGGAATTGCAGTAAGTATGCATAGTACAGGGAATAAAAATGTGCTTGTAACTCCTGTAAAGCTTAAGAGGTTAGTATATTTTAGGGGTATATTCCTGACTAATATAAAGATAGCCAATATTGCGAATATAAGTACTCCACGCAGTTCATTTTTCAACAGAGTGTGCTCAACAATTTTTTGCTCTATTTCTTCATCTGTCTGAATAGGAACCGGTTGGCTGTCTCTGGCAGCATAGAAAAACTGTAAATAGTCTTGAGATGTTATAAATGTCCATCCTGACTCTTGACATAGCTTCCTATATTCCTCCGAGCTTTCAGTTTTTTCCGGAGTAAGGGGTCCAGCTTCTTTAAATACATCTACATAGAATTTAATCTTCTTAGGCTCTATGGCTCTAAACTTTGCTATATATCTTCCAACCTTTTCAAGCATCCAACCCTTTTCAGCCATTTCCCCTAAATATTCGCCCATAGCTTTATAATCAAGCGAGAAAAATCCCCAAAATACACGTTTAGTTTTATTTTTCATTTACCGCGCTCTCCCTTCCAAGAAATTACTGCCATCTGAAACCAATTGCTTTAACCGTTGATATTCATCCATTAAAATATTTAATCCCTTATCCGTCAAAGTATATGTTTTCCTTCTGTTTTCTTCTGAAATCTGCACAATTATATTTTCATCTTCAAATCTGGATAAAAGGTTGTATAAAGTACCTGCCCCTATCTTCACCCTGCCCTCGGTACGTCTTTCTACCTCCTGCATAATTCCGTACCCATGCTGAGGCTCTGATAGGGTTAAAAGGATGTAATACATTGGCTCGGTTAACGTTTTTAATTGTTCTTTTGCCATAATATCATCTCCAAACAATATATCGATAGTCGATATATCCATTATTGATATAATATAATTTTTTTGTGTTAATGTCAATCACTATTTACAATATAAAAATATATCTTTAATAAGTTTTGAAGGATTAAAAATTTATTTGTTATTTTCCATAAACTTCAATAAAATAAAACCTTTATAATACTTAATAATTGAAAATGATGCACAAAGAAAAAAGCCCTGATTTATCAGGACTAATGATGTAATAATCAGTGGTTAACCGAGATTAGAGTTCAAACTGTTTATGCTAAGAATGTAATTGTATTCAGTTGCATGTTTCATTTCGTCTGTAAGTATTCTAAGTACTATATCTCGAATGAATCTGCTCGGTAACCCTTCTCTTATGATACGAGATCTTTGCATTGCAAAAAGCGATTCGAATATAGAGCTTTTTATACCATCTAAAAATGAATCAGGTTCTGTAAACTCTCCACCATTATTATTTTCAACTTCCTCATTGGTATAAAATTTGTATATATCCCTGTACCATTGTCGGTTTAATCTCTCATCATCTCTAATTGTTGTTATTATATCTTTTTCTTCTTGAGTAGGGGCATTTTCAATCAAATAATTAAATTTTAGTTCATCATTTCTTTCGCTTTGCAATGCCTCTCTTATTAGGTTTAGAGCAGTGTTATATGCCCACATGCTAAAATCCATTCCATAAGTAGAACATAGCATAAATTGATTTGGATAAGGAACATTATAATTATACAAGTTATCACCTCTGATTATATATTATAATTATAATATATGTTTACCCTACCAATCGGTGTATTTATGCTATCTCTTTATCGAGATTTCTAAGGATTTCATGATAGCGTTTTGTTGCCAATTCACTTGTTTGTCCCTTTTTACAGAAAGCTAAACCGGCCAACTTGGGAACAAGGCGCTCAACCACAATCTGCCCGTCTACCAGTTTTGATTCCAATGTTTCCAAAGCTTCCAGAAACCTTTTGTCATTCTTTGCTTTGTTGTAAAAGGACAGGACATAGACGTACACAAAAAGGTTGTAGTTTCGGAAGGGATATTCAACTTGCATAAATAATGTACCTATTCCATAGTGGCATGGACCAATAGGTTCTCTAATTGTCCAATGATTCAGTAAAAATTCTACAGCCTTGTCAAGCGCAGATTCCCTGTTGATATAGTCACTAAAACGAAATGCATCTAAGGCGGTAAGCGTTGGAAACGGATTTGAATATTCTGTTTCCGGACCTCGGCCAAAGCTGAATTTATTGCAGCGCCACCCTCCATCCGTCTGCTGGATGTCTAATAAATGTTGGAAAGTTTTTTGCAGTCTGGCGTCAGAAACATACCCCATGTGGCAAAGTACATCAGCAGCATGAATAGTTTGGCATGGATAAATGGAGCCACTTGGATACAGCTTAAACCGGCCGTCCTTCTGCCAAGTGCTTAATATTAGTTCTGCGGCATCTTTTAGTATAGGCTCTGTTGGCTCCATACCTAATTTCATTAAGTACATTACGCTTTCCAAAGTTGAAAATGGCGACCCTTTTATTAAACGTTTATCCGGTGTAGTCCAAAGGTCAGCTCCATTATCATACTTATGCGATAATATTAATTCAACATCTGATGCATATTGCTTCTCTACAGCCATTCTGCCCACCTCTCTCAATAATGGCTTTCTTAATTTAAATTTGACGAAAATACATTATCTTACTATTAACGTGTATTCATAATTGCATTTTACACCAACCTTATTCACACTCCATCCTTCATCCTTGACATCTATAATACGAACTCAACGTACATTTTAGCTAATAAATGATAATAATAGTGAATTTGTAATGAACTTATTACCATACTAACCAATTTCCATTCCAACATAAATATGGCAATAAGTTATCTAATAATTCTATCAATTTTTTTCTTAAAACATCATCCTCACAT
>Ga0208694_1002984_pt1 | contig 16915 bp, 7 predicted proteins | sample AD_UKC078_MetaG_FD_184442 | JGI IMG/M metagenome (GOLD analysis project Ga0208694, IMG submission 184442) | Active sludge microbial communities of municipal wastewater-treating anaerobic digesters from USA - AD_UKC078_MetaG (SPAdes) (version 2) | ecosystem: Engineered > Bioreactor > Anaerobic >...
AAGCCGTCAGCACCCATAACGAGAGCAGAATTTGCAACTATAGCAGCTAAATTCGATAAATTAGAGTTAGGCAGTGCAAGCAACTTTACGGATATATTTGGACATTGGGCAGAGAAGTATATAACTTCTTCTGAAATAAAGGGATGGATTAAAGGTTATCCGGATTTGACATTCAAACCGGATAAGGATATCACAAGAGCCGAAGCAATGACATTGATTAACAATGTACTTGAAAGAGCGGTTCCTGCTGAAAACATACATCCTGATGCCAAATTCTGGCCGGATAATCCAAGTAAAGAGTGGTACTACGAAGCTGTCATGGAAGCAACCAACAGTCACGATTATATTTATGAGGATGACAAGGATGAGCTTTGGACAGGAATGAAGCCGAACAAAGTATGGCCGTAAATAATTAAATTAACAGCGGAGCGATTGATTAACAATTGCCTCCGCTGTTTTTTCGTTTCGACTGCGTGTAATTAAAATGTAATTAAAATAAAATAGAATTATAATAAATAAATAATGAAGTTGTAATTAAGTAAATTTATAATTTTACTAAGAATATTAGTATGAATTTTAAATTTTTACGGTTTAATTTTAAACTTAGAAATGAAAACATTTTGCTATATTAAATATTTAAATATATTAAAAAAATTTAGGTTATATTTATAAAATAAATGTTTTATTATTGGATTTTGGTGTATATATAATACAAACAATTTGATAATTGGCAAACCTGTCGAAAGGCGGGGACGCAAAGCTCGAAGTCTAAAGTAATTGTTACTATGATAGTTCAGCTGCAAAATATATTATATTTTGCAGCTTTTTATATAGAAAAAACAAAAATATAAATATAAAAAATTATGAAAGGAGCAAAAATGATGGAAAAAAAGACATTTAAAAGAGTAGTCAGTTTAGTTATAGCACTAATGATGATTTTGTCGGGAATACAGGTATCCTTTGCAGATACGCAACCGGAAGATGATATAACACTTTATAAAAAAGCGACACCGGTTGAAGGTGAAGACAATACTTATAAAATCCAATTATCTGTAAAGGGTAAGGATATCAACACCGGCAAAAAGGTAGATGTTATATTGGTAATTGATAATTCCGCAAGCATGTTTACCTCAAAATATAACAATCAAACATTGGGTAAAATAACCGAGGAGGCAGCAAAGGCTTTTGTAGCCGGTGTATTAACTCCTGAAAATGACGTAAGCAAAAATGTAAGAGTTGCGGTTGTAAGGTATGGGGAACAAGCAAATGCGCGTATTTTCACCGGTACGGGAAGTTGGTCAAATAACTGGAGCGATGGTTTGGATTTAAAAAATGAAGCTGTGTATACCTACAATAAAGCAGATGCAGAAGATGCAATTGAGAAAGCAACAAATCCCACCACAAATGAGGGAACCAATACAGAAAGCGGTTTCCTGATGGCAGGAAAGGTTGCCGAAGCTACAAGAAGCGATGCTGAAAGTATAGTAGTATTTATGACGGACGGTTTACCGACGTACAGGTATAATGACAACAATGGTACAGCTGTAAGTGATTTTTATGGGAATCAAACATCAGCGGATGAATTAAATGAAGCAATTGCCGCAGCCCAAGAATTGGCAATTAAAAGTAAAATTTATACGGTTGGATTATTGAGTGCTTTTAAAAGTACGGATGCTGAAGTAACATTAGCTTCAAACTTATTAAGTCTTACACCTAAAAACTTTATAAAAAGTGGCTATCCTGTAGATAACAATCGGATAATTTACTATGTAAATGATAGCGATAGATGGAGTTCAACTGCTACATATGCGCAAAATTATTATCCTATATATGCAGGGGTTAATGCATCAGAAGAAATGATGGAAATCTACGAAGGACTTGCAGGTGATATTTATGCTTTAGCGAATGGTGATGTTACGGATATTATACCTAAAGATTTCGATTTGACGGAAGATTCAGAGGCTGAACTATTGTCGTTAGGTGTTAAGGTGACACATAATGCAGATGGTACAACTACATTAGTATTTAAAGATATATCGGCAAGGGAGAAAATAAACAATCTTACTTCATATAAAGTAAAGGTTAAATCAGGTATTTACGGAACAGGATATACAAACGTAGAAGCATACTATAAATTTACTTTGTTTGGCAACACTGAAGAAAGCGAACCTAAGTATTTCCCGCTGCCAGTGGTTGCAATTAATCCTACCGCAGAAGATGATTCCGGTTTTTCCGTATTTCAGGGAGAGACCTTAGCAGTTGAAATCGGAAACAATATTTTGAAAAATGATAAAACTGTTAAATTGGATGATGGCGATTATGAAGTAAACGATTTAGCTGTTGCAGTCGATTATGTAAAAGAAATAGATACTGAAAAAGGTGGTAAAGCAGTATTAAGTGCAGATGGTACATTTGTATATACTCCACCCAGTGATTATACGGGAATAGATACTTTTAAATATAAAAACACGGTAAGAGTTGAATATATCGGAGTAGGAACAGATGAATTTAAACTTGCAGGCGATTACTTTTCCAATGAAGCAACTGTAACAATTATGGTTAATCCGGTTGTAGGAGAGAGAATAGCTTATAAGATTCAACATCTTGTTCAGGAATCCAATGAGGTCCTTCTTGAAGAAAGTGGTTTTGGATATGAAGGTGATGAAATAACCGCACATGCCAAAGAATTTGAAGGATATGTCCTTGCACCGGAAGAGGCGGATGAAAAAACATTAACACTTAGTGCTGAAGGTAACAATACAATTATTTTCTGGTATGTGGAAGAATCTGTTCCGGTTAACAAAATTCCATACACAGTACAATATCGTGATAAAGGTACAGAAGAAAAGCTTGCCGTTGATAAAGTCGGATATGGAAATCCGGAACAAACGGTAACCGAATATGCAATTCCCATAGATGGATATACTCCGACAGAAGAAGAACAGACATTTGTTATTGATAAAGAAAATAAAATAATTGTTTTCTGGTATGTGGAAGAATCTGTTCCGGTTAACAAAATTCCATACACAGTACAATATCGTGATAAAGGTACAGAAGAAAAGCTTGCCGTTGATAAAGTCGGATATGGAAAACCGGAACAAACGGTAACCGAATATGCAATTCCCATAGATGGATATACTCCGACAGAAGAAGAACAGACGTTTGTTATTGATGAAGAAAATATAATAATTGTTTTCTGGTATGAAAAAGATACAGCTCCAATTGAAAGCAATGTAATAATTGTAAAGCATTACACACAGAGCGGTAGTGCTGCAAAAGTTTTGAAGCAGACGGATGCACCTATTCCGGTAACAACAAGCGCAACAATAAAGGGTGAGAATTTCAAGATTACAATAAGCGGGCATACATTTGAAAGTTCTACACCTAAAGAAATTGATGTATATGCAAGGGTAACATCTGAAAGTGCTATTCAATTTATCTTTGAACTTCTATATAAGAAAGATAGCTCAGGACCAGGTCCAGGACCAGGTCCCGGAGGCAATGGAGGCACTGTCATAAAAGATAACCCGGTACCATTGGCTGAACTTGAGAAGAAAGATCACTTCGCATATATTATAGGTTACCCGGAAGGTGATGTTAGACCACTTAACAATATTACAAGAGAAGAAGTGGCAATGATATTCTACAGATTATTGACTGATGACAGCAGAAACCAACTGCTGAGCGATGTAAACCCGTTTACTGATATGGATGCATATCATAAGTGGTCAAACCGTGCAGTGTCAACACTGTATAATGCAGGCATATTAAGCGGTTATCCTGATGGTACATTTAAACCTTCAGCACCGATTACCAGAGCAGAATTTGCAACAATAGCAGCTAAATTTGATGATTTGGATTTATTAAAAGCCACTCAATTTACTGATATATTCGGGCACTGGGCAGAGAAGTACATTACATCTTCCGAAAATAAAGGATGGATTAAGGGATATCCTGATATGACATTCAAACCGAATCAGGATATAACAAGGGCTGAAGCAATGACACTTATCAACAATGTTCTTGAAAGAAAGACCCCGGCAGAAAATATTCATGCAGATGCAATATTCTGGCCGGACAATCCAAAGACGCAGTGGTATTATGAGGCAGTAATGGAAGCAACAAACAGCCACGAATATATTTACGAGGAAGACGGGGACGAACTTTGGACAGGAATGAAACCCAATAAAGTTTGGCCTTAAGAAATAAAATTGCATAGGAAAAAATAATTGATTTAAGAGATTTTAAAGTGTATTATGAATTAAGGTAATAAACTAAGGGAGGAACAATTTGTTCCTCCCTTTTAAAAGGATGATTTTATGAGAAAATATTTATCGTGGTTTTTGATAACAGCAGGAGTATTGCTTATATTAATAGCTGTTTACCAAAAAGTATCAACCATATATAATCAAAATAAATTACTCAAAGAATATAATGCATATGTTAGTATGCTTAAAAATATGGAAACAAGCGAATTCAACGCAGAATCAGAAAATATACAGAATGAGGATCCTGCTGGCGATGGAACTAATACAAATATTGAAAATAATAATATACAGGAATCAGAAGAGACAGGGGCTGAAGATAGCGGCGAGCAACCAGCAACAGAAGAAAAGCCGGTTAATAAAACACCTGATTACGACGAATTGTTAAAGGGCAAGGATATTAGCGGATTAATTGAAATCCCGAAAATAAAAGTTAAGTCAGCCATACTTGAAGGCACCGATGACAGTGCTTTAAAATATGCGGTGGGGCATTATCCTAAATTAGGCAAGCCCGGCGAAGGGAATTATGTATTGTTAGGGCACAGAAATTATGTATATGGACATTTTTTTAGAAATCTTGACAAGTTAGAAGCAGAAGATGAAGTTAAAATAACAGTAGGAGATACGACATATACTTATGTTGTATATGAGTCTTTTGTAGTAAAGCCTGAGGAAGTATGGGTTTTGGAAAAAACCGAAGAACCAATTGTAACCATGATTACATGCACGCCCATTGGAACATATACGGATAGGCTGATTGTACGAGCCAAGTTATTAACTGAATAAATTGTGAAATTTACTTAAAATATTATACTGATTTAATTATTCATTTAGAATCAGTATTTTTTTTAGCTTGTTTATTGCCATGGAAATCGGGTATAATTTAAATTGATAGTTTACATAAGAGGAGATAGTATGAGCGAAGGAAAAGTATTTAAATGGAAATGCACTGTGTGCGGGTATATTGAAGAGGGGGTAAATCCGCCTGAAGAATGTCCCATATGTGGGGTAGGTCCGGAGATGTTTGAAAAGATTGAAGAAGAAAAAACCAGCAATGAAGAAAAATCATTAAACTCAAAAAAATCAGAAAATCTTGAAAAATCAGAAAAACTAAAATTGGAAGAAACAAAAGGTAATACATACATATGGAAATGCACTGTATGCGGCTATATTGAAGAAGGAGCCCAACCGCCGGAAAAATGTCCCGTATGCGGAGTAGGTCCCGAATACTTTGTTAAGTTAGAAGAAACCAAAGAAGAGAAAAATCAAGAAAATGACGGTATTTCCGCAAAAAAAGAAAATATAGTAATAATCGGGGCAAGCGGTGCAGGAATGGGTGCTTGCGTTGAAATAAGAAAGAGAAACAAGGTAAGCGATATCACTGTTTTGTCTAAGGAAAATGTGAAGGGATATTTTAGGCCTCAGCTATCAAAAATGCTGAGCGACAACAGTATTTCCATTGACTCAATGTCCATTAAGGATGATAAATGGTTTAAAGAGAACAATGTAAAATTAATGCTTAACATGGTAGTTGACAGAATAGATGCAGAGAATAAAAAAGTAATTTTGACAGATGGGGAAGAATTGCCATATACAAAACTGATTATTGCTTCCGGAGCTGAAGTATTTGTGCCTCCGTTTACGGGAAGGGATAAAAAGGGAGTATTCACGCTAAGATATGCAAAGGATGGCAATGATATTAAAGCATATGCCAAGGATAAGAAAACAGCAGCCATAATAGGGGGAGGTGTCCTCGGATTAGAGGCAGCAAGCGAATTAAATAATTTAGGGCTTAAGGTCAGCATTATTGAAATGGCGGACAGAATTCTTCCAAGGCAGCTTGATAAGGATGCTTCTGAAATATTGGAGGAAAAAGTTAAAGTTGCAGGAGTTATATTTATAAAGGGTGCAGGCACAAAGGAAATTATAGGAGATGAAGCCGTAAAAGGAATACTCCTTGATAACGGGGATGTTGTGGAAGCAGAAATAGTCATAATTTCAACAGGGGTTAAGGCAAACAGCAAAATTGCCGAAAATACGGGAATAGAAATAAAAAGGGCAATTGTCGTTAATGAAAAAATGGAAACAAATGTTTCAGGTATTTATGCCTGCGGTGACTGTGCGGAATATAACGGAATAAATTATGCCCTTTGGAGCGAGGCAATTGAACAAGGAAAGGCTGCGGGAATCAATGTTTCCGGCGGGGACTATATCTACAAAACAATTATTCCTTCAACTACATTGAATGCTTTTAACAGCAGTGTATTTTCAATAGGAGATATAGGCTCTGATCCAAATTCTGAATACAAAACCTATGAAGGAAATGACAAAAATAAATATGTTAAATTGTATTTTCAAAACGGAGTGTTGGCTGGAGGCATTTTAATAGGCGACACTTCAAAGACAGTTGATTTGATAGAAGGTTTTGAAAAAAGTAAAACCATGGAAGAAATGATAGAAAAATTTAAAGCATAAATTTTAATATTAACTATAGAGAATATGCAATGTTATTCATACATTGCGTATTTTTTTATTTTTGACAACATGTTATGACAAATTTTTTTAAAAATGTAATTTATAATGTAGAAAGATATGGGACGCATGTAATAAATAATGTAACGCACGGAACAAGTTATGAGGCATAACACAGAAGGCGTTATAAACAGAAGCGTTGAATTCAGTACGTACGGAACAAGTTATGAGATACACTGAACAAATTACAGGACACACTGAGAGTAAGATAGATTCTGTGGAATACATTAATAGAAGGCTTTAAATTCCAATAGGAGCAGAGGAGATGGTTTATTATATAGAATATGTTTTTTTGGAAAACTTCATAATAGATTTCATTTTGCTGTTTATTACGGGAAAACTTATAAAAAGGATTATATTTTTTAAAAGGCTTATTGTTGCTTCACTCATAGGGGCACTATATGTTATTTTGGCAATATATTCAGGCAGGGAATTCATGACATATTTTATGATAAAATTTAAGGATATTTACAAGGACGGGAAAATATTTTACTTAGACAATAATTACCGCTCAGATAAAAATATAGTGGAGGGCGCCAAGAATTTTATTGAAATAAATAGAAACAGATATAAGAAGGAAATAAAAACAGATAACAAAAGGCAAAATGAAATTAAAATAATAAAGGTAAACAATAGGGCTGAACAAGCCAAATTAATAACCGATGATATATTAAAGGAAGAAAAGAACGGCACAATAGGAATTTTGTTCAGATATAATATGTCTGCCATGATTTTAGCAAACAGTTTTTATGAAAATCAAATCAGTTTTTATATTAAAGAGGATAAAACAAAATTTTTCAGCAGTGCTGTTCTTTATGACATCCTTGCATTTCTCAATTTATCTTTAAACCCAAAAGACAGGGTTTCATTTGCAAGAATATATTACAAAAGCTACACTTATTTTACGAAGGGCATGTGTAAAATGGTTCTTGAAAGTACCGAGGATAAAAGTGTTTTCGATATACTTTACGGATACAGACATTTTGATTATTATGTTTATGATAAAATTCAGCAGTTTAAAATTGATATTAATTATTTAAAAAAGTTAAAGCCCTATACTGCCATACAATTTATTAAAATGAATTTGGAATATATGGACTATTTGGAGAAAATGAGAGAGGAAGGGCGAAACAGTTTCATTAATTCGCTTCATGTGCTTGAAATATTGGAGGAAATTGCATCCTACTGCAGTAATATTGTAGAGTTTATCAAAAAAATCAATAATTTAAAAGATGTGATAAAAAGCGCATCTGAAAACAAGGATGCAAACATTACGCTTACCACTATTCACAGCGCCAAAGGCTTGGAATACGATTATGTGTACATGGTGGACAACACTGATGAAGTTATGTACGACAATAAGAAAGAAAAAGATGAAGAATTTGAAAAGACAATAGAGGAAGAACGCAGAATTTTTTATGTGGGTATGACCAGGGCGAAAAAATCATTGAGCATAATTGTGCCGGGAGAGCCTTCTGTCTTTGTTAATGAGCTTATAAAATCGAACAAAAAACAAATTATAAGTACTTAGATATACGAGCATACGAGCATATACAATACACAAATATTTATACAATTTATATAATGGAAAAATAAAAATATTGTAATTTCTGCCACATTAGTATATAATGATTTATGCTTTAAAAGGGCGATTCCGAGGGGGGGATGATATGAAATTGTACATTAAAACATTAGGCGAATTTGATATAAAAGCAGATGAACAATCAATATTGGCAGACTCAAGCCGCACATATAAAATCAACAGACTTTTTGAGTATTTTTTGACATTCAGGAATAAAAGATTATTACCGGAGACAATAATTGACAATATTTTTGCCGACAGCGAATCGGATGACCCTAAAAATGTACTCCGTACTCAGATTTTCAGGCTGAGGAAAATAATCAATTCTATTAACCCCAAAGATAGTGATTTGGGAAAATACTTGAATATGAATTTTGTTAATGGATATTATTGCCTTGAAACAGGGGAAAATGTTATTATTGATATTGAAGAATTTGAAAACTTAATTAATGCTGGAGATAAGGAGAATAATTTAAAAGCTTCTGCAGATTTTTATCAAAAGGCGATTGATTTGTACAAAGGTCCGTATTTATCCGGCAATGCTTATGAAGTATGGTTGGTTCCCACAAGAAATTATTATCACAGATTGTTTATAAAAACATTGTTCAAGCATATAGAGTTATTAAAGAAAAGCGAAGAGCATGAACGGATTGTATCGCTTTGCGAGAAAACGCTTTTAGTAGAGCCATTTGAAGAAAGTATACATATAGAATTAATGGAAGCGCTTCTGAGGCTTGGACAAAATAAACCAGCCATGAATCATTATGAATATGCATATAACCTGCTTGAAAAAGAATTCGATGCAAAACCATCCCGCAGATTTACCGATTATTTAACAAAAATACAAAATAATTCAATTGTCGGCAGCTATGCCGATACGGCAGATATTAAAAAGGATTTAAAAGGAGACGATTTTTCAAGCGCAATGTATTGCAGCTTTGAAAATTTCAAATCTATTTTTAATGTTCAAAAAAGAAAATCATTAAGAAGCAATCAAAATGATTATCTGTGCATATTATCGATCAAAAATGAAAGTAATGATATAGATAAACAAAATAAAATAATGAGAGATATATTTTTGGCTTTAGGCAGCAATCTTAGAAAAGGTGATGTCTTTACATCATGGAATAATCATCAAATATTAATTATGATTTATGATGTACAGGAAAAAAATATACCATGCATTAATGACCGGATTATTAAAAATATAAAAGAATATACAAGAATAAAAGAAAATGAAATAGGTTTGACTTTTCAGCCCGTATATTCACAAAACGGAGAAGGATTTGAAAGTTTTGTCACTGATGAAAACAGTGTTATGTAATATATGTCTGTATAAGGGAAAATATAATTGAAATATAATTGAAATATAATTGAAAATTAACTGCTCAATTATAGAATTGCAATTAACAAAGCGATAACGGCGGAATGGAGGTTAATATGGAAATCCCGGCAAAATATGATTTTTATATGAAATTTAAGCCTATATACAAAGAAAACAAATTCATAGATTTTATATTGATATATATCAGTGATTCTTTTGGTAAAATCACCGAAATTAATCCTTCGCATATTTTAGGCAAAAGACTTTCACATATTGCCGCAGAAACAGATAAGTTTAAATTTAAGGAACTTTGTCTGAGTATGATTCCAAATTCAAATATAAAATACGAATTATATGTTGAGGAATTGAGAAGATGGTATATTGTAAATACATTTTCGGATGGCGATAAAGATGAAAATTTGACAATTGCTTACTATGTCGATGTAACTGATATAAAACAAAAAGATGAATCTATTGTTAATTTTAAAATGGAAGAAAATAAAATAATTTATCTGAAAGACAAAGAAAAACTTTTATACAGAGATAAACTGACAGGGCTTTACAATAAAAGTTTTTTTGAAGAAGAATTGTTAAGACTTGATACAAAAAGGCAGCTTCCCATAAGCATAATAATGGGAGACATAAATGGTCTTAAGCTGATAAATGATGCATTTGGACACACCATGGGGGATAATACACTTAAAAAAGCAGCGGAAATAATGACGAACTCTTTTAGGGAAGAAGATATAATAAGCAGGGTTGGCGGAGATGAATTTGTTATACTGTTGCCCAAAACTTCCGAAAAAACATCTTTAGAGATTATTGACAGAATTAAAAAAATGTGTGAAAACAATCCTTTGGAATTTATAAAAATCAGCATAAGTTTCGGAGTAGCAACAAAATTATCTGAAGAAGAAGATTTGGAAAAAATATATAAAAAAGCAGAAAACAAAATGTATTTTAATAAGCTTAAAGAAAGCAAAGCTGCCAAATTAGCCATGATTAATTTTTTAAAAAAACGTCTTGAAAAAATTACATATGAAACAAAATCACATTATGGACGATTACATACACTTACAATTATGATGGCTGATGCATTGAATTTGTCTGAAAAACAGAAGGACGAGCTCAAACTTTTGTGTGAATTTCACGATATCGGAAAAATCGGAGTATCAAAAAGTATCCTTCAAAAAGAAGGCAGTTTAAATGAAGAAGAATGGGAAAGCGTAAAAAGACACAGTGAAATAGGTTATCATGTAGTTAAAGAAATAAAAAAAGTGTCCGCCATAGATGAGCTAATCCTTATACATCACGAAAGATGGGACGGCAAAGGGTATCCGGGAATTTTAAAGGATGAGGAAATACCTTTGACGGCAAGAATATTTGCAATAGCAGATGCCTATGATTCAATGGTAAATGACAGACCTTTTAAAGGCAAAATAACAAAAAAAGCTGCATTAAATGAAATAATGGAACAATCAGGGCGGCAGTTTGACCCAAAACTTACGAAATTGTTTGTTAATTTAATGGATGAAGAACAAATAGGCTGAAATGCTAAGGTGTTAGTATTTGTGCTTTAAGCATGATGCCTTTTTTTAAACCCATTTTTTAGATACGTAATCGAAATGTAATTGAAATGTAATTAAAAAGTAAACGTGAAAAAATGTAAATGTAATTTAAAAAATATATAATATTGCATAAGATAAAGAAACAAAACATGGTTGGCGGGGTGATGATTTGGAATATACGTCAAAAAATGATTTTTATTTAAAATTTAAAACTATATATGATAAAGAAGGTAATTTTTTTGATTATGAATTGGTGTATACCAGTGACAACTTTTATAGTGCGACTAAAATTAGTCCTGCCTTTATTTCGGGAAAAAACTTTTCTGAAATAGCAGTGGATAATTTGGATATATTGGGATTTAAAAAATTATACTTTACATTATTGCCAAACTCCAAAATTAAACATGAGTTGTATTTGAAGGAAATGGAAAGATGGTATCTCGTAAATGCATATACGGACAAAATTAATGATGAAGAGTATTTAATTTTGTATTACATGGATGTTTCGGAAATAAGGCGCGGGAGACGTCATCCTTTTATTTATTCAAATGGTCATGAAGGCTATGTTGATTTGCAAGAAGGGGAAAAACTGTATTATAAAGATTTGACGACAGGTCTGTATAATAAAAATTTTTTTGAAGAGGAAATAGCAAGATTAGACACTAAAAGGCAGCTCCCAATAAGTATAATAATGGGTGACATAAATGGGCTTAAACTTATTAATGATGCTTTCGGACACAAAATGGGGGACAAGGTTTTAAAAAGAACAGCTGAAATTTTAAGTTCCTCGTTCAGAGAAGAAGATATACTTTGCAGAGTGGGCGGGGATGAATTCATGACATTGCTGCCGAAAACCTCAAAAGAAACCGCTTCAAAAATTATAGACAGAATACAGCGTAAATGTGAGAATAATCCTTTGGACTTTTTAAAAATCAGCATAAGTTTGGGCACAGCCACGAAAGAAACCGAAGATGAAGATATAGAAAGAACTTTAAAAAAAGCAGAAGACAGAATGTATTTCAATAAACTTAAAGAAAGTAAAGAAGCAAAATATGCGATGATTAAGTTTTTGAAAGCAAGGCTTGAAAAAATAACCCATGAAACGAAATCCCACTATGAAAGGCTAAAGGAATTATGCCTTTCCATGGCAGAAGCTTTAAAATTAGGTGAAAAAGAAAAAAATGAGTTAATACTTCTTTGTGAATTTCATGATATAGGGAAGATAGGAGTTTCAAAAAATATATTTCAGAAAGAAGGCTCCTTAAGCAGCGAAGAATGGGAGGATGTTAAACGCCACAGCGAAATAGGCTACTACATAGCCAAAGAATTCAAGGATGCATCTCCGGTTGACGAACTGATACTATTGCATCATGAGCGCTGGGACGGCAAAGGATATCCGGGATTATTGCAGCAGGAAGAAATTCCGATAGCAGCAAGAATATTTGCAATAGCTGATGCATATGATGTTATGGTTAATGACAGACCTTATAAAACAAGGATGAGCAAAGCGCAAGCTCTTAAAGAAATAAAAGATAAATCGGGAAGTCAATTTGACCCTCATATAGCAAAAATATTTATCAATATTATGGATTGTGTGGAAGAAATAGTATAAAATAATAAGTAATAATCATACTATAAGTGAAGCATTCCTTCAATAAAACATGTATTTCTATGCCGAATGGGGATATTCCTTCTAAGGCAAGGGGTTACTCTAAACAAGGGTGCCCACATACATATATTTCTATCAAAAAGATGTTTATAATTGTTTAATTGAGGTATATATAATTTACGATAACTATTTAACTGATAAACAGTATACATATAGCAGAACCGGAAACTGAAGAATATACATAATTTACAATTACAATAACCGATAAAAAGGTATATAATATAGCAGAATCGGGAGCGGAAGATTATATTATTTACAATAACTAAGAATTGATAAAAGTAAAACTAAATATGGGCAAACCTATTGAAAAATAGGGACGCAAAGCTTAGAAGTCTACAGTATTTATACTATGATTGTTCGGCTGCAAAATTATTTTTAATTTTGCAGTTTTTTTATTAGAACATCCGACACACCATAGTCGTTCTAATATTAGACGAAGAACGAAATGACATTTTTATTACATTTTCGTGTAACAAAGGTTTTGCCCGAAAAATCCATTTTGTTAGCAACAACAACCTTCTATGGAAGGAAGTTGTTTCTATATATAATAAAAATTATTAATAAGCAGTATGCAGAAAGGGGGTGAATTTTAAACAAATGATTATTGATAATTTGTTTAAACACAAAAAAACCAGCAACAAAGAAACAAAAATATTAAAGAAAGGAGGACAAATCATGAATAAAAATCTGTTTAAAAAAGTAATTTGTTTTGTAATTGCGTTGATGATGGTAATGCCGAATATGCCGGCGACAGTTATGGCTTATGAACCGACATTAATTCAAGATGAAGTCTTGGAAACAAAAGAACAGTTACCTGAAGATGATATGCAATTAGAGGAACCTGAAGAGGAGGGTCCACCAAAAGAGGAATCCCCTGCTGAAGAACCATCAGTTGAGGAACCACTTGTTGAAGAGCCAACTGCTGAGGAGCCACCGGTTGAGGAACCGCCGATTGAGGAACCACCGGTTGAGGAGCCACCGGTTGAAGAACCTCCGGTTGAGGAACCGCCGGTTGAAGAGCCACCGGTTGAAGAACCTCCGGTTGAGGAACCTCCGGTTGAGGAACCGCCGGTTGAAGAGCCACCGGTTGAAGAACCTCCGGTTGAGGAACCTCCGGTTGAGGAACCGCCGGTAGCCGGAGAAGTATTAGTTGAGAAATCTTCACTGAAAATTGAGCATATTCTGTTAAGAAATGGTGAGGAAGAATCACTATTTGAAAAAGAATTGGAGGACTTAGATAAGGGTTCTATAATAACCGGAAACAACTTAGTTGATGAAGAGTTGTTAATGAATAATTTCCAATTCATGTACAGTGATCCAAATGAATTAGTTATAGGCGATGACAATTTAATTAAATTATATTACGAAATTGAAATGGGTGACAACTTAGACGGCTTATCAGGACCGAAATATATTGATTCGCCTGACCTTATAGAGTATTTTAAAGGCGAATTAGGTCCATTAAATGATAAGAAATTGATGAAGCGAAATAGTTTGCTTTTCACCGGTAAAGGGTTATTAAGTGACCCATCAGATTATAATAACATTGAACCGCCTGCTCCGGGATCATTAGATATTAACAAAGAAGCAACTCCGGTTGAAGGATATACCAACAGATGGAAAGTTGAGTTAACATTAGCAGGGAAGGACATTCCAAGGACATCTGACATAGTACTTGTAATCGACAGATCGGGCAGTATGGAAGGTGACAAATTAACAGCTGCAAAGAATGCTGCAACATCCTTTGTCAATACCTTATTAGACGATGTAACAGACACCAGCACTAGAATTGCTGTGGTATCTTTCGCAGGTGATGTTACTGTCCACGTGGATGCTTCTCAACCTTTCAGAGATGCAACTAATAAACAACCACTTTTAGATGCGATAGATGGAATAGATGCAGATGGAGGAACTCATACTCAGGCAGGTATACGACAAGCTAATATTCTTCTAAACGGCAGTAGTGCAGATTATAAAAATATCGTATTGCTAAGTGATGGTCAGCCAACCTATAGCTATGGCATTATAGATGTGAATGATAAATTAAATCCCACATACTTTGTGAATACAAGCGGCAGCACCTGGCATTCAAGGGATGACTTGGATAGTTCAGTATTTAACTATAGTACAACTATAGGCAGTGGCGGTAGTTTAACTCAGTATATTGGTTACAGCACAAATCCTTTTGGCTTATATTACTACAACAATGGAAACAGTGCCGTTGCAGAGTCAAGATTTGCAAAGATAGATAAGACCGTATATACCATTGCATTAGATGCAGGAGATACAGGTAATGATGTATTAAGCAGGGTGGCTAGTCCGGGCAAAGCATTTACAGGCACATCCGGCGATTTGGAGAATATATTCCAAACAATAGCAGGAAGCATATCCTATGCTGCAACCGATGCGACGATAACTGACCCAATGGGGGAAATGTTCAATATTCCGGGAATAAATGCATCTAATTATGAAACTTATATCCATGTGAACCGCGGAACAGTTTCATGGAATGACAGCACAGAAACTATAACATGGACTTTGCCAACTATTTCAGAAGGGAATCCGGCTACAATGTGGTATGAAGTGGAGATAGAGCCTACTGCAGTAAGCGGTCAAGTTTATCCAACCAACGAGCATACATACGTGGGGTATACAAATGCCAATGGAGAAGATGCCCAAAAATCATTCCCTATACCGGAAGCAGGAATTGATGCCGGAACTATAAAAATTCACTATTATAGGGTAAATGCTGCAGGGCAGCCCATAAATTCCACAGGGGAGCCAGTTACAAAGGAACAGGCTGAACTGCAAGTTCTAACCTATTTGGAAGGAACAAGTTTAGAATTAAATGTACCGTATAGTGTAAGCGGACCTCAAACTGTGGATATCGGTGGGATAAACTACGAATATAATGATACGAATAATGGAGGGGATACAAATCCAACAAGCGTAACATTAACCACAGCCCAGCCAAGTCAGCATGTATGGTTTGCATATACACAGATTATAGAAGGACCACCTATTACAGTAACAGGCTACACCGGAGTATACGATGGAGTATCTTACAGTATAACAGTTACTAATACAATAACTGGTGATACAGTATGGTATTCAACAAACGGCGGAACAACATGGAGTGAAACAAATCCAGGTTACACCAATGTAGGGGTATACACGGTAGATGTTAAGGTAACAAATCCAAACTATGTTAATAGAACAGGAACAGGTACCGTAACAATCACACCAAAAGTTGTAACACTTAAGTCAAAGGATCTGAGCAAGCCATATGACGGAGAAGCATTAACAAACGGAAGTGAGCCTTTGGAAACAGAAACAGGCTGGGTAACAGGAGAAGGAGCAACATACTCATTCACCGGAAGCCAGACCGAAGTAGGATACAGTCCAAATAAATTTGATTACACGTTAAATACAGGAACATTGGCAGACAACTACACAATCGATAAGACAGAAGGCACGCTTACAGTTACGTCGAATGGGAAAGAAATCAAAGTAACAGCAGTAGACAACAGCTGGACATATGATGGAAATAACCACAGCGACGGAAGCTACAAAGTAACTTATGGAAGTGAAGAATATATTGTAGCTGCAGGCGAAAGTGCAACACTTAGCACAGGCGATACAGTAACAGCGGTAATAACAGGAACTGTAAAGGATGTTAGCGATACTGCTTCAGGAAACAATGTGGTAACATCTGTAACAGTGACAAACAGCGAAGGCTACGGCACAGTTACAAAAATCAACGGCACATTGACAATAACCAAGAGAGAAGTAACGCTTAAATCAAAAGACCTGAGCAAGATGTATGATGGTACTGCATTGACAAATGAAAGTGAGCCTTTGGAAACAGAAACAGGCTGGGTAACAGGAGAAGGAGCAACATACTCATTCACCGGAAGCCAGACCGAAGTAGGATACAGTCCAAATAAATTTGATTACACGTTAAATACAGGAACA
>Ga0208694_1002986_pt1 | contig 16910 bp, 23 predicted proteins | sample AD_UKC078_MetaG_FD_184442 | JGI IMG/M metagenome (GOLD analysis project Ga0208694, IMG submission 184442) | Active sludge microbial communities of municipal wastewater-treating anaerobic digesters from USA - AD_UKC078_MetaG (SPAdes) (version 2) | ecosystem: Engineered > Bioreactor > Anaerobic >...
TTGGTGAAATCCCAAATTGAGCTGCTATTTCAGCAACCGGCCTCTTTTCCTTGATTGCTTCAACCGCTACTTCCTTCTTGAATGATTCGCTGTAAGTTTTCCTGTTCCGTCCCATGTTCTGCTCCGTCTTTGAACGGTAACAGTAATTCGTTATTTTAGCACCTCCCTGTCTCGGTTTGTGGTCTTATTATAGAGTGACATATGACTTGCACAGGAGCGATAAGAGAGGCTCCTAGAAAGGAAGGAAAGAATGAAAAAGACAATTGCTATCTTATTGATCCTGGTAATTGGAATGGTTGGGGTGTTTGCGGCTGTTACTCAAAGTACTAGTGACGCTAAGGCCGAAGGTGGTGCAACCATTAACCTTAAAGCAGAAATTTCTCCCATCGACAGAATGGGTCTTTTTGATTATTTGACGGAAGGAGCAGACACTGCTCCAACCAGTAACGATAGTGCCTGGAATGATGTCCTCGATGTCACAATTAGCACTAATACAGCAACACCAATTGCTTACCTCCATACTAGGTCGAACAACAGAAGCGGCATAACAGTCACGATGACTGCGGGAAAACTTAGTAGTGGCACTGTTGTATTGCCTTATTCAGTATCAGCCACAGAGACAGGGACCAATCCCCAGACTTTCACTGCAGCATACCCGGCTATTAGTGGAGGATTCCAAGAAGAAGTTACTATTATCAGTACTTCAAGTTTTGAAACATTGACCACTACTTCACGAGTTATCTCTGTTACAATACCGACTTACGACACAGCTCCAACTGGTACTTATACAGGTGAGATAGTGTTTAATTACAAAGCCAATTAGATTCTTGAAGACAATAATCAGGGGCTATTTCAAAATTCATTTTTGAAGCAGCCCCTTTTTCATGCCTTTTAACAAAGCGTTCAGGGCTCGTGTAAAGTGTGTCAGTCTTGAGAACACCGCACTGATGTAATCCATCCCCACCAGCTAAATTCTCTACCATGGAGGACCCCATGGTAGAGGGATTATCTTTGTTCGACATCGAGCCGGTGGTCAAGCGGACCTACACCAAGAGCGGCAAGTGCAGCAAGGCCGCCGCCAAGACGAAGAGAAAGAGAAGGAAGGGCCTGCATTACCGCAAGGGCAAGGAGAACACCTCCTTCCTCTCGCTGGCCGGCTATGCTGTCGTACGCGACCAGATCATCATGGACGTACGAAAGGGGGCCCGTGATGTTTGACACCGGCAGCCTCCCCATCTACGTGCGCCCTGGTTTCACGGAGAATGTGGAGAAGTTACAAATGTTGAGAACCTTAGCAGATTCTTGAACCATCTGCGGCATTTGCTTATATGGTTACAATCTTCACAACATTTCTAATTGGCCTCTATGCTTTGTTTAGAACAAAACATGGAGGTTCAATATGGAGACAAGGAACGTTACCGAACTGGTGCAACAGGTAAAGCTTGAAATGTCAGCTTTAGGATATAGCACCGAATCAATCACCAATCATGATACTGAATGGTTGTCAACTGTCTGCGAAGCATGAACATGCTATCAGAGTACCAGCGCCATGGCACAATCAGGCCGATGGGGTACTTCAAGTATAAAGTGAAGATGATAATCTTGGCCTGTCCTCCTTGTTTGAGCTGATCCACCCGGACCCGTACGATTTGCGCAAGATCCTTGGTTCCCACAACCAATGGGCGGAGCACTTTCTCGATCCTGATGTAAGCCAAGTCATAAAGATGTTGGGTGCTTTTCATCAAGCACCGGTCCCGGTCATAGCCCTTCAACACAGCAATGATTTTAGTAAGTTGCTCCATATTGTTAGGGCCAAAATACTTTTTACCACTGATCACTATCCGTGCTATGCTATTGGATATAACATAGGAGGCTAGCATGGGCAGAAGAATATCCTATTGGTTCGGTGCTGGAGCTGAAAGAAGTTATGGGTTACCTCAAGGAAGTGATTTTACTAGATCTACTCTTTTGGATTCAGCGGATGAACTACGTGATGCATTGAGCAATTTTTATGATGGAATTGAAAATCATCTTCGTGATTGGGCTCCCCGCTACAATAGAAGACTTTCATACACAACAAACATGGGGAGACAAATTATCGTCCAGACGGTGTTGTTCTTGATAAGAACTAAGCATTCTATTTCACAGGATGATCTTGAATATGCTATTGACAGTTTCTTTACTGAAGACGACATGAAACATCTCGAGGAAGAATTCAAACTGAAAGTACTATCCAATCAAGAGAAATCAGAAGGCACTGAAACAAAAAAACCAAATATTGACAGCGAAAGTCTTAAGGAAGTTTTAGACCTGATTATCTATCCATCCGAAATCTCCGACGAGCTTCCACATCATATGCTACTCCGCGCCATAGCAGAAGAACTGATCAGCTATGGGGTGATAGAAAAATATTTCCATACTATTATCAATCCCAAGAACTATGGGCCGGTGAAATATTGGAAATTGATCAACCACTATTGGCAATCCTATTTTGCGGTGACAATCCCTCTTTGCGAGTATCTTAAAAGCCATGACAACAAAAGTTTGGAGTGTTTTCAGTTTGATTATACAAAGGAACTCAAGATTGAGAAGTCAGAAAAAAATTATACCATCTTCCTTGATAATCTAAAAGAAATTAGCAAAATACTTTGGTCTGATAATACGTTAGAATATTTTAAAGCTGATGCAGGACACTATTATAACCAGCCTATGCTCAGAAATGCCATTGGCATTATTACCACAAACTACACTCCAATCATCAACATGATCGACCCTAAGAAGGTGGCATACACCAATGGCCGTCTCAATCTATTCGAATATCCATTTGAGTTGACGATACATGACTTTTCTGAAGATACAACGACTCCTAGTCATAACATGTACTTTCCCTTCATATTAGGAACCTCGTCAATTAAACCAGTCATAGATGCCGTTCAGATACAACAAATCCATAAAATGCATGAGATTCTAGAGAAGAGCGACACCTTGATCATCATTGGATATGCAATCAACGTAGATGACAACCACCTTAACTCATTTATACGCAACTTTCTGATGAACAACGAAGAGAAAAATACAAATGATGTCATATACTGTTCTTATTGTCCGGAAGACAAAGAATTTGATAAAATCAAGGAGAAAAAGGAGATACTTAAATTATTGCGAATTTATGGTGCTGATGGAGAGATAAATCAAAACTTCGAGAGACTTAAAATTGTCAGGAATACGGGACGCGCAAAGACACTCTTTAATGATTTAGCAAAGGTTCTTTCCACTAGCCGAGAAAAATCATAATTCCTCTTCAACTCTTCGATGCGAGCAGGAGAATCTATGAGAGAACCCGCTCAGCGATCAAAATCCCACATTTGTGATTGATCCAATATTTTGGAAAACTGGGTCCTTGCTTCTATTGAGCAAAAAATAACTAATATGCTTTGTATATATGCAAGTGGCAACTGACCCTACTACCGATTTCTTCAACTATTTCCTTGCTATTAGACGTACTTGCGTTTCCCGATAGCAGACAGCGAGCAAATTCATGGGAAACTCCCATTGGTTCCTTTTACACCCTCTCTTCTATATCCTTCAATGTCCTTCCCTCTTCAGTCTTCCAAGATCTTAACCCATTTACATATCCACCAATCACAAATGAAGCCGCATAGGAAGGACTGCGGAACAGCATGTCTTTTTGTAGCACACCATTGTCATCAATGTCCGCTTTCTTTCTGCTCTCTTTGATAGATCCCGGAATGCTATCAGAATCAATGGTCTCTATCTGACTTCCGCTGAGCACCACAAATCCCTCGCTTGTTTGCCGGCACGTAGCCTCAATGGTTCTCCCACTCTTTCCACTCTTCCGTTTGAAGAATAAGAACAAGCCCCTTTCACCATCAGAGGTTTTAGGTGAAGAATCTTCTCTTGGTTGGGTAACCTCATTCAATGGCTCAAATACCTTGAAGCCAAGAGCACCCATCACAATCTTTGCATAGTCCACGAACTCCTCAAGCTCACTCTCCTTCTCTTCTGTGACATGACCTTGAGTAGGCTCGTTGCCATTCTTCACCACATACCTCTTTGCATTCACTGCCATGGCAGTGAAGCGATGCTCAAGCCAGCTGATCTCAGTTGGACCGAATGAATTGTTGGATGTGGTGAAGATGACTGCTTCTGTCCAATAATCCTTTTGAGCATTGCGCTTGTGCTCCATCAAGCGGTAGAGAATGCCTTCACCATTCTTCCTTACTCCCGCTTGTCCGACATAGACTGCATCTTCATCGGTATCCTCTGTTACCCCGAAGAGGAAATAGACACCGCTCTGGGAGAGATCATCACGATCTTTGCAACGATCAAGGTCGGTGCGTGGTATACGGTATACCACTCCCGTCCAATTCTGAAGGGTCACCTTCACTCGACCTCTCGGATCACCATCCATCAAAAACAGGTTTATATTCTTGCCTCGTGCAGCCATGATCAACCCCCAATGTATTTATGCATTCTACCCGAATTTCGCGCCTGCGCAAACTTGGGAGTAATAAATTTGATTTCCAACGCAAGCACTGATAAAGAGGGAATCAGTGATTGCAATTCCGATTGTGCTAACCAGAAGCTAAGGGTTTAGCCGTCGTATCATATGGACAGAGTTCACGGGCATGAGACCGTAGACTAAGGGACTGACGCTGGAAAGAGGGCTACCCCAAAGAGGGTATTCGGTGCTCAAGTTGATAACAGACAACATCCTCATGATCTTCAGCCAAGCAGGAGCTATCAAGCCGAACAAAGCAGCATCAAAGAGGCTTCAACGATCACGCTTGCCCTGTGCTTGCCATTCCAATGCAGGCCTAATGTCAAAGAATCGGCTAATGAATAGAAGAGTATCCTCTTGGTCAGTTATTCCGTGAATTCTAGAATTGGCCCGTCATAGAATAGAGATGCATCCCCGATGCCATGCATGTTAACCGGGCGTCTTTTTTCTTCCTGGCCTCGGTAATCCAACACGAATTTGAAAACAAACCCCATAAGGGCACCAATATTTTGGCTTTGATGCTCAACAACCGTAAAAGACTCAGGATCTTGAACATCTCGATCAAAGAAAGTCATGAGGCTTTTCACAGGAGGCACACCAAGATCATTGGCAAAGGCAATACAAGACATCTTGACCGGATCCTTAATGGTACTCATGCAGAAATTCCACAAATCACCCGAATCCATGAGAGGTGTCGCACCTTGATACGCTGCTTTCCCAAATCCCAACTTAATTTTCTCAATGATGTCTGCCGTTTTGACAATTCGTTTGACTCTCATCTCTAACCTCCCCGCGGTATGTCGTAAGTACTTATGGTGATTAACAATTATCGCCTGATATACCCATTGTCAAGTATTGAGTGACCAGATAACATTGGATGCGCTGGTATCGCTGAACACGTTGACAATGTCCTCTTCTTTACGCTCTACCCCTTTTGATAGATCAGCTATTGCCATAACCGCACCGTATTCACGGAAAAACCTGTCTGAAGAACTGTTCATTCTGTAACAACTGAGGGACATGATCGGTCAGAGCCTTCATCAACTCCTCAGCCAGGTTTTTATACGCCTTGAACTCTTCTTCCGTAAAATACGTCGGCCCTCCAGGTTTGCTTGCCAGGCGCAACGCCTGTGTATCGATAGCTTCCATCCTCTTCAGCAGTGATCTGTACATGAACGAATTCTTTTGGCTCTTGAAAAGAATCTTGACATGTTTTTCCAACTCCCTGGCAATGCTGTTCTTATCGTTTCGTCCTGCAAAATCCATCTTGTCACCCAGCTTGATCGTTTTGTCATCAATATGATCTCCTAGTACATGGACATAGTAGATCAGGGCGCTGAGATTATCGGCTTGCCGTTGCTCTTGTCTTGAAGAGAGGCTGAAGACCTTCATGGTTGTCGAGACCAGGATAGACTTCCGGGTTTTCCACTTTGCCTCATCCGCACCCTTGGCATAGACATAGTCCCATCCCATATGGGTGTATTTCCTATGCATCCAATTACTATCAAAGTCAAAAGTCGATATGCTTGCAGGCAATCCCCTCACTTTTGTCTTCTCCCTCAAGTAGGATAGCTTCTCTTCTCCTTTGCCATTGAACTGATCGATTGCCAAATATGAAGCATATGCCAAGGCCGTTGCTTGATTCGAATTCTCATACACCCCTGCCCTTTTGCCAAATAGCACCTTGGCCATATAGCCATCATGAACGGATGCAGCAAAGGAGAACAATGGCACATTGGCAAGCAGTGAGAAGAGGACAATATAGATCATAGTTTGTATGGATCTCTTCATCTTTACGGTACTCGCTTGAACGTGACGGTATCCTTGAGCCATAGCTTGCCCTTCTTGTAGCCATCTACCGCGAAGGCGAAAGTCATGGGAGCAACCCCTTCTTTGTCTGAGAAGATCTTGACAACCACACCCGTTGACTCATCGAATCTATAGTCTTTCAGACTCTTGCTCTTAAACACCGCGGTGAACGTTTCAGCAGAGTCACCATTGGTACGTTCCACTGAGGAGATGTTCCAATCCTCGATCATGGAGTGCTCCCCCTCTGTGGTGAGGACGACCTTGATCACACTCTCATCGCAGAGATACATCGAAGGGATTGCCAACCCATCGCTATCAAACCGGACTTCAATTGATCCCGATTTAGCACTCGGTACCCTGTAGTAGTCATTGAGAGGCGTTACCAGGAACACCCCTGCCCCATCATCTTTGAGAATCCCGGCAATCTTCAACCGCTCCTTGCCAGTAATATCCAACTCATCCGCCAAGGCATACAGCAAATCCAAATTGATGACCAATGCATCAGAGATGGGGGCAAGTTCAGTCCTACGGTTCTCTTCAAGAAAGGCATTATAGGCCTTGACCTTCTTCTTATCCTTTCCGGAAGTACCGGCGGTGGGGAGTTTTTCCACCGGGGAAAGATAGGAGTTGTTCAGTGCTCTCTGCTTAACGACCAAGTAATTCACACTGTTCAGCGTCAAGTCATAGGCCAAAGTCAGATACGTGGTCTTTTCATCAGACCCGTTGGACATTCCGGCAAGATCAACATATGTCTGGGCCAAGAAGTAGCTTGATATCCAATCTTCATTATCTATGTTGTCAACCAAGATCCGGCCAAACCGTTCCACTTCAGTGCGGTACGTCTCTGCATCATATACCTCTCTTGCAGAGAGGATCGCCAGAGGCAGGATCCTTGCCAAATCGTGGTCTTTCCTGAAAATCCTTGATTGGATCTGCTCGTACCGATCCACTGCTTCCAGGCACTTCTCATACTCATCCACACTGAAATATGCCTCTGCGCGTGCAAGCCAGTATGGGCCGAACGATTGGTATGTCTTCTCATTGTTCTCGAAGAAATGAATGCGCCGCACAAGATTAGAAGAGTTTTTCCAGGTGACGAAATCCTCGACTGCCTTCTCATTGAGCACAAGATCCCCAGGCAAGCCATAGTCCCTGACAATGTTCAACATGTATATGAAGTGGTCTTTTCTCGTCTCGTGCAAGACGGCACTCTCTTCATCGTCCAACTCCCACTCACCTTTCAGGTGCTCCAATTCAGCCTGGACCTTTGAAGAGGAGTAGCTGACGGCAGAATCCACCGCCATATATGCCACCGAAGCGATCATCCTCAACGGATCACCCGCTTGGATAACACTCAAGAGACCAAGTGGATTCGGTATGGCACTCTTGATTGCCTGAGCCTGGGAGAGGTCAAAGATATATTGTGACCGTTCCCGCTTGACCGTGACCATACGATATTTTTCAAGATTGTCCAGGATTGAAAACAGATGCAATTCGGTCTTCTCATCCACGGCATTCGGGTGAATATTGTTGATCAATGAGGAGTATGCCTCTTCGAGAAAAAGCCTGCTCTGTTTTGAAACATTGATTTCCATGGTCAAGGCAGACAGATAATTCAGCATCGTGATGGAGTTGCTCTGAATATCTGTCAATTCACTGGCGGGTACCGCCCTCTCTGCATACACATGAGAGGCCGGAACCCACAGCAGCAAGGTGAGAAGGACCATGAAAAACAGCGACCTACTATTTGATTTTTTTACCATATCTAACTCCAGTTAACCATTCAGTGGTTTTGTATCGGATTATGCGCTCAACATCAGAGAGATGTGCCCACTCACCAACCGTAGTGTCGGGGCAGTTGTGCCCCGACATCCATATCACTCATGCACCGCATTTTTCGATGAGTGCATTGAGCCGATCCCTGTCCTCGTCATCGAGGATCTCGAAGATGGTTTTGCCCTCCTCGTCCTTGTGGTCGAAGTTGGTGAAGCCTCCTTCGATCAGGGTTTCAGCCACATCCCAGTTATAGGACTCGAGGGTCATCATCAGGTACGTCTTCCCACCCTCTACGGCGTTGGGGTCCATACCCAGGGACAGCAGATACTCCACCAGGTCCGTGTCTCCCCAGAAGTTGGTGGCAGCGACGCCCATGACTGTTTTCCCTTCATCGTTGACGACATCGATCCGTGCGCCATGCTCGACGAGCAGGCGCGCACTATCGCTGACCCCGTAGTTCTGCAGACAGAGCCTCATGAGCGGGGTGTCCCCCTCACTGTCAACAACGTTGACATCGGCCCCCTGCTCCAACAGATATTCGATGATGCTGTCGTTGAGGCTCCTGAGCGTCGCATTGCCCAACGCTGAGTTCCCGCAGCTCTTCTTCTGCACATTGATCGGGGAGCCCTTCTCGACCAGCAGCTTGTAGAGCTCGAGGGGATACATGTCATTGCTGCATGCATACTGCAGAGCCGTCTCACCCTCCTCCTCATCCACGTACGAGGGGTCGGCGCCATGCTCGATGAGCAGCTCGATGACCCGCCGATCCATCTTGTTCTCCAAGGCGGTGAAGAGGAGCGAGGGGTTCTCCCCTCCCTCCTTGGGGAGGACCGCACCGTTTGCAAGGAGGTAGGAGATGAGGGAGGCCGGCACCTCCTCGTCCTCGAGCAGCGATGCCCACAGGGGAGCATTGTCATACCCCTTCTCGTTGATGTCACACCCGGCGTCGACCATCTGCCTGACGACCGAGACCATCGCATCCTCCATCACCTTCACTCCAAGCTTTCCACCCAAACGCTCACAGAAATCATGTTGCCAACTCATTGCACACTCCTTATTATTTTGGCCATCGGCCCTATAAAATGCGCAAAACATGGATTCTCTCCATGTTTTGTCCACAATCAAACCAGGTATTAATACATACCTATTTTTACTATCTGCTATATTATGCTACACTAAATACATGTTTCCCTCAAATAATAGTAATTTTTTTTTGTTTTACATAAATTATTATATCAAATTTTTAGCGTTTTGTCAAGATTTACATCTGTTAACCTATTCAGAAAACACGATACCCAAATCTGTGTCAGGCCGTTCTACGGACAACAGCAGTATGATCTTAAAGGAGTACGTACCGAGAGGAGCAAAGCTCAGGAATCGTAATCTGAGCCAAGTTCCGTAGACAAACTGTGGTGTCATGGAACTCACTCTTCTCAAGCAAGCACACATCCCCGGATGCCACTAAGAAGAGCAACAAAATCAAGATGAACACACACTCCAGTCCATCGAGGGCATCTCTTTCAAGACTCTCGACAAATGTGCAGAGGCGCTCACCCTCTTGGTTGGCCGCAATTTCACTGAGGATCCAAGAGAGATAGCGTATATCTGCACCGATCATCAGTGAAGCAAGCTCCTGGACGCAACGCTATGATAAATCTTAAGATCCGTCACCTATGGACATGGATACAATGGGAAAAGGAAGAGAAGAATATTCCTCTCATCGTTGTTGGCTCTGATAACCTTGGCATCTTCCCCACTAACTACAATCTAAATATGAACGGCTCTACTACCACATGAGACATGACCAGCACCGAAACCAAGATAAGGCGATCACCTGCTTGGAGCACCTTGAGAACAACAGCCAAATCTACGCATTCTGAAGTTTCAGAATGCGGACCTACCACACAAGCAATGCTCCCCAAAAGTAATCGAGCTCAACATCACCATGCTGCAGAGCCGCTTCTTTGCATCGTGCGCTGAAGCAAACCACCCCTTCCATCTCCTTAGGATGTGTAGCAACACGTCAAGAGTGTGTTTGTGCAGGAGAAGACCATGCAGTATTTTGAGATCGACGGCTGGAAAGAGAGCGCCCAACCATTATCAAGATTGCCCGAAGGAGCTCAGCCCATCTCGTTTGGGTTGGAGTATGAGGTGGAGAGCACCGCCTTTTACCGTTCTGACAAGGTAAACGCCATCCCCATCACCTCCCTTGACCAATACATCCGTGCATGCAATGCCATCACCCCGTGCATCAGCCACAACATCTGGTATCGTGGCCAACTCAGTACCTGGAACATCACCGCCTCGATCTTTCGAAGTCCCGTTTTGGTCGAACGAGAGGACAGCCTCATCGAAACCATCTTGACCAACTACCCGGAGGACTTCGAAAGCTGCCACTCCTTCTTCTCAAAGCTTGTCAAATTGAAGCACTACAGCTGCCCATCTCGCCTCCTCGATGTCACCGGCAACCCGTTGGTCGCCCTCTTCTTCGCCCTGCAAGAAGTAGATCGCGCCAACCCCTTCGGTGTTGTTTATACCTGCTTCTCCAAGAGAACCAAAGAGTACTTTGAACGCAACCCTCTGGTTGCCACCTACACCGCCATCAGCCGGACCAACAACAACAAATGCCATGAGTGCCAAGTCTACAAAGACCATGGCAGCCAGAGAGTACCGAGTCTCTGCCACCTTCAACCAGAACTGAACCCAGAGGTAGGGTGCAGACTCTTGCGTTCCCTTGTCTTCAATGCCCTCGCCCTCAATGATGAGTTCGAGCCAAAAGACTCCCTCACCTTGGATGACTTCAATGGTTGCATCTTCGTCAATCCTCCGATGAACAACCAGCGTATCGTCCAGCAACGAGGCGCCTTCTTGATCATCGGCCGCAATGCCGAACATCCATTGATGCAGAGTGATCAAAGCGTCCAAGCGTACTTCCAGGTTCCGACCGACTACGCACCGACCGCTCCCTCCGGTGCCATAGTCCAGAGCATGTATGGCAGACAATACACATTCGTGGTACCGTATAGTGCAAAGGAAGCCCTGCTGCGGGGCCTTGATGACCTGGGCATCAATGATGCATTCGTCTTCCCCGAGATCGAACGGCGCATCAACTACTACAAAGAGAAATTAGGATCGAACCATGACGCCACTCTGTGAATACATTCAACAGCTCTCCAACACCATGGGGGTGAGTGGCTACGAAGACCAGGTGTTGCAAGCCATCGCTTCGATCCTCTCCTCTCACTCTGTTCCGTTCACCTACGACTCATTCGGAAACCTCTTGGTACAGCTGGGTGATGACCATGCAGAAGAGAAGCGCCTCATCTGCGCCCACAGCGATGAGGTCGGCATCCAGGTACAGAAGGTAGAACACCCCTTTGTCTGGTTTCGCACCTTCGGCTCATTGAAAAAGGCTGAGATGGTAGGATCGACGATCATCTTCGAAAATGGCGCGGTGGGAGTGGTGGAGCAGCACAACACCGGGTCATCTGCTTCGTTCTTGATTCGATTGTCGCAGCCTACCCCACTGCCATGCGTAGCCATGACCGGAACCTTCACTGCCCGATGCTCCATTGATGGAGACACCATCAATGGGAAGGCCCTGGACAACCGAGCAGGATGTGCCATCCTGCTCACCATCATCCTGGACCTCTTTGGTAATGCAGATATTCCGCCTGATTCCTCCCTGCTTTTCGCCTTCACCCGTGAGGAGGAGATCGGGGGAAGGGGAATCCAACACCTCTCGTATGCACACTCCTTTTGCCAGGTGGTGTCCATCGATGCCACCCCGGTGGTGGATGACAACAATATTGCGCTTGGAAGCGGACCGTGCATCAAAGTCAGCGACGGCTCGAGCATCTCTGACAAGAAGCACGTCGAGCTCTTCTCGAGACTAGCACGCGACCACTCCATACCGTACCAGTTGGAGGTGAATGAGCTCGGCTTCAGCGAGTCGGCCTTCCCCTCCCTTGTCTCAGAGGCGAAGTGCATCACTATATCCTATCCCATCGTCGGGATGCACAGCGCCGTCTCAGAAATCTCACTGCCCGATGTCCTGCACACCATGGAATTAGTTGCCCGATATTGCTCTGAGTGGGTTTTACCCCTATACTCAGAGCCATACAATTATGTTGCGGAGCGATGAAGATGAAAGAAAAACAAGACACCAAGAAGATCACCATCGAATGGAACGCCAAGAAGACAGCTCCCAAACCCACTAGGATCGGCATGATGTACTGCTTCAGGAACTGTGAGAAGAACCGCAACTGACCGATTCGATGAAGATATCACTCGAGCCCACAGCCTCGTATACGTTCCCTACTTCCATCCGAGTCATCCCGTATGACGAGAAGGTCTTGGTCATCCACCCCGAGAGCGCCAACTGGCTCGTGTTGGAGCGCTCTGAGTACCCCATCTTCCAATACCTCGAGCAAGGACACACCATCGCCGAGGCTCTGGCCTCCTTCGATGAGGAGCCCGTCATCCGGGTCCTCACCGAGATTGAGGCGAAGGGATTCTGTCATGCTGCAGAGGAAGAAGCAGTATCCCCATCACCTCATGAGCTCTTCATCAGCCTGACCAATGAATGTAACCTCCGCTGCTCCCACTGCTACATGTACTCCGGTGACATCAAAATTGAGGAGCTCCCCCTCTCAGAGTGGAAACGCATTCTCACCGACTTCTCCCACCACGGCTTCGACACCGTCACCTTCAGTGGTGGGGAGCCACTCCTCTACCCGGGATTCGCCGAGCTCTGTGAGTTCTGCCATACCCTGGGATATGCCATCAGCGTGCTGAGCAATGGGCTCCTCTGGACGCAGCCCCTGGTTGAGCGGCTTGATGGCATCATTACTGAAGTACAGCTCAGCATCGACGGATATGACGAGGACTCCTATGAGCAGGTACGCAACAGCGATGGCTTTGAGCGGGTGCTCAAGACCATCGCGCTCCTGGAAGCGAGCACGATCATCACCTCGGTGGCCATCACGCCAGGCTACCAAGAGCTTGAGACAGAGAAGGAACACTACGTCGCCTTCGTGAAGGATCTCCAGGCTCAATACCCAAACCTCAACGTCAGCTTCTCCTTTGAGCTGATCCCTGGACGGAACATCACGGTCACCCCAAAGCTCAATGAATCCTATCGGCGGAGTGTGAACGCAATCGTCACCGCCTTGGAGCCGGACTACCTTTTTGAAAACTTCTACCGTAATCTGGCGGAGCGACAGCAGGTGCGAAACTGCGGGTATGGGGGTATCACACTCGCCTCCAACGGGGATCTCTACTGGTGCAACCGTATCTTCGAGGAGGAGGCTCAGGGCAACGCCCTGAGCATGGGGGTAGCGCAAATCATCGCCTTGTCGAAGGAAGTCACTGTGCATACTGATGTCGATGCAGTCAAGCCTTGCCGTGATTGTGCCATCAGGTACATCTGCGGGGGAGGGTGCAGGTTGCACCATACCCCCATTGCTGTGCCAGAGGATGGGATGGCATTTGAAGCTCCCTGCACCGAAGAGACGCGGGAACACTTCTATCGAAGGATGATCGGGGCAAATGAGTACTTCTACCGCTCTCATCCCTGACACCAACGGAACACCCCATGATACAGTCAGTCCTCCTTCACAATTTCGGACCAATTGAGAACCTTGCCTGAAGCAACATCGGGCCCGTCAACGTGATCATATCCCCCATGCAATGGGCAAGACCTCCCTTCTCAAGGCGCTCTATACCGCCATCCGAACTCTTGAGATGTATCGGCGTGGAGATGAACCCGGCTCCCTCAACACAATCCTGGCTCATAAACTCTCTGGGACCTTCCAGTGTGACAAGATCGGAGATCTCGTCACCACCAGATCTACAAGCTCCCTCTCCTTCTCGATGAACGTTGATGACCAAGCTTTCTCCTACCAGTTCGGCAACAACACCAGACGGAAGATTGCGGGTGCAGAGAACACCATCGAACCTCGGGTGAGCAACTCCATCTTCCTCCCTGCAAGGGAGGTCTTGTCACTCCAGAACCTCATCCTCCAAACCTGGGAAGTCGATAGAGCCTTCGGCTTTGATGAAACCCACCACGATCTTGCACAAGCCCTCTCACAGAGAGGGAGTACCGATCAGTTCGCTGACGCCAGAGAGAAGCTCGAGAACCTCATCGGCGGATACTTTGAACTCGATGATCATAGCGGGCGCGGGTGTTCAGAAACGGCAAGCAGCGATTCACCATCGGGACAACAGCAGAGAACGTGAAGAAGATTGGTATCCTCTTCATCTTGTTGAACAACAGCTATCTCGATACCAACTCCATCATCTTCCTTGACGAACCCGAGGCTGCCCTCCTTCCAACCACAATCTCCAGATTGTTGGAGATGATAGCCATCCTCTCAACGCAAGGCATCCAATTCTTTTTGGCAACCCACTCCTCTGGCGTCTGCAAGAAGTTTCATCTCCTCTGCCAGACCCTCAGCATGTCCATCCCGATTATCGCCAACGAAGGCGACACCTGGGCTCAACATGATCTTCTTGACGGCATCTCCACCAACTCTTCACCGATGAGTCTATTCGTCTCTCCGAAGAAGAGGTCGATCTGGCGCTCTCATGATCCCCACCGGTGGTGAAGACAGAGAGAAACCAATGTCATCAAGGAATCGATGAGACAAGATACCACCATCCTTCTCCATACTGTCACAAGTTATACAAAATCAGTAATATTGTTTATTCTTTATCAATTATGTAGTTATATCTCTATCAAGATGCATAATCACAATATATGCATGACTTTACTATCCTGCTCACTCTTTCTATTGACATAAGCTCATCTCTTCAGTACAGTAATGGTGTGTTCTGGGAAGAACACACACCCCTTGCACCGGGGCCTCTCACCCTGAAAGGATGTATAGAATGAGAAAGAACCTGATCATCTTGCTTCTGCTGACCATAGCCCTCACCCTCCCCATCACCGCAGCGGAACCCCCCTCTGCCGCCTTCACCGTCTCCGCCTCCATCAGCGCCATCAACGATATGAAGGTATCCAACGATGTAGTTACTACGGAGACATTCGGAAGCACCTCCACCTCATTCTCAGAAACCGTCGCCATCATTGGAAGTGGAGAGGGCGCAAACATGGATGGGGATGGCTACATCGACTTCACCGCCTACATCTCCGCCATCTCCAACAACCGAGGAGGCTACACCATCAGGATGAGTGCCACTCCCCTCACCAGTGCAGGAACACCTCCTGCAACCATCAACTATAAAGTCTCTGTCCTGAATACCGCTACGTCTACTTCTGTCTCCTATGACACCAAGAGCAACACCACCGATGTCGAAGTCATCAACGTCGGAAGTCTCTCTGCACTGGATGTAAAATCACTTCCTATTTCAGTGCAGCTGTATCGGTCTGAATACGACAGCGCGGTCGCAGGCACCTATACCGGCACCGTCACCTTCCATTACGTTTCCGCCTCCTGATCACACGCCATCACCCAAGAAGACCACCGATGAGCCAGGGAACCCCTGGCTCATGCTCTCTTCTGCTATCAACTTCAGACATACCTTGCAGAATACAAAAACATACACTTTCAATATTTTGTATAGTTATTTCATCTTTGTGACGCATAGCTTCACTTATGATACAAGTATCTTTAAAGTCAATGCAATTATAATTTTCAATAACATATCATTTTACAAATCTCCTAGCATCAAACTAATCAATTCATTTGTGTTGTTTCAAAATATTTCTAACTTCTGTTGACATAAGTCTCTTCTCCCACTACAATACGATAAAGCTCGTCCATTGGGCTACCGAGACCAATCCAGCGTTGGGAAACCGAAGGAGCATTGCTGGTACGATGAAGAAACTTATCTCTGCAATTCTGGTCCTTGCACTTGCCAGTTTTGCGATCTTTGCTGATACCGACTTCTTTGAAGTAGAAACGAAAGTGGAAGGTGTCAACATGATGAAGATCACCGCAGAAGAGTACAATTCAACCACCCCCACCCCTGAGGGGTTTGAGGGGGTTGATGCATTCGAGGGACCACTTGTCATCAATGCTGCAGGAGATCAGCAGTCCTTTACTGCCTATCTCTCGACTCTGAGCAACAACCGCACGGGCTACACCGTGAGCATGACGGCCACCGCCATGAAGAGCAGCATCACCAGCCAAGCGGATGCGTATATCAACTACACCGTGACGGTGCAAGGCGGTGGGTCCATCACGACCAACAACACGACCTCGTCTCCAACTTCAGTTGATGTCATCACAGTCCTCAGCCTCACCGAACTAGCTGTACAGTCCCGTAAGATTAGCCTTACTGTAGACACAACATCCTATAACTCCGCCGTAGAGGGTTCATACTCCGGCACTGTCACCTTTACCTATACCGCCACATAATGAAGGCAACCAACCGCTCTCTGTCCAACGCTCCCTTTCCCGGGAGCGTTTTTCATGCCCACCCCTCCTATTCAATACACAACATGGCTTCCAGCAATACACACAAGCTCCTAAGACACAAGAACCGAGCTGATACATACTTCAGATACAAAGTGACAGCCATCCTGAAAAACCCTTCACCACCTGCACTCTCTTTCATGCATTTTCCCCAACATCATACAGAAGAGTGGTATCCAACTACACAAATTCCTTTATGTCAAAGAGAATATTTTTGATATTTTATATGATTTTGGCTCTTTTCGTAATATAAAGTGATTTTGATTTACAGAATCCATAATCTGCAGTAGAATATGGGTATGACAGAGAAGGAAAAAGAGCAGAAGGCCCTGGAAATATACCAACAGCTGATGCATGCC
>Ga0208694_1002988_pt1 | contig 16889 bp, 11 predicted proteins | sample AD_UKC078_MetaG_FD_184442 | JGI IMG/M metagenome (GOLD analysis project Ga0208694, IMG submission 184442) | Active sludge microbial communities of municipal wastewater-treating anaerobic digesters from USA - AD_UKC078_MetaG (SPAdes) (version 2) | ecosystem: Engineered > Bioreactor > Anaerobic >...
ATCTAGGTTCGAATCCTAGTCCCCCAGCCAATACTGTTTTTAAAGGATGAGGTCCCATCGTCTAGTGGCCTAGGACACCGGCCTCTCACGCCGGAGACAGGGGTTCGACTCCCCTTGGGACTACCAAGGTTTACAGGCTTCTAAAAAATCCTTGGGGTACTGTTTGGGGTACTCCAGGTTTTTTATGCCAAAACTTTCTCTGCAGTACCTACCTTTGAAGCATGTAAATGAATTGCCCCACTGCAAGCTGCGAGGTATCAAAAGGAGAAGCAAGGAGCGTAGCAAACTGCTAGGAATTAACCCGGCTGAGATTAAACCAAAGACTATCAACGCACTCGGAGGTTGAGAAATTTGAACCTCCGACTTTTTTGGTTTAATGCATGCTTACGGGGATACCGCTACCAGCTCGCTACTCCTGGACACATTCCTTAACCTGGGAAATCCCATTCTCTTGAGGATTTTTCGATTGAGTTAATTTGATATTTATGCATAGTATGTCGATAATATATCGACATAGCGTGCACAAAATGATAAGAAAAAAGAGGTCCAAAACCTTGGAGGTAGTAAGCTCCTCCAGCCGATTTGGTTTGCAAGGATGAGGGGCTTAAGTGCCGTCAGCGATCGAACAGATCAGGAAGACTGTCAATAGGGAGGAGTTTGACTATCAGGTGCTCACTTCCAGCCTGAAGGGATACTCTTATCCCAGGGACAAGATCACCAATCTCCTGAGAGAGGGACAGATCATACGGGTCAAGAAAGGCCTGTACATCTTCGGCCCCGACTATAGGAGGAGACCATACTCACGGGAAATCCTGGCTAACCTGATCTATGGCCCTTCTTACATCTCCCTCGAATATGCCCTGGCCTACCATGGTCTCATTCCCGAACGTGTCGAAGCCCTCACGTCAGTTACAACAGGGAGAACAAGGACATTCACTACTCCGGTTGGAGTTTTCACGTATCACATGATCCCTCTTCCAGCGTTCCAGGTAGGCATGACAAGAGTCGAATTGGATGATGGAGGGGCCTTCCTCATTGCCACACCTGAGAAGGCCCTTTTAGATAAGATATTCGTTGATCGTACATCCGAGATAAGAACCCTCAAGGGACTGGAGGCATACCTGTTTGAGGATCTCCGCATCGACCAGGATCTCTTCAGCAAGCTCGACAAGAGTGCGATCTTCGATTACGTAAATCATTATTCATCAGCCAAGCTGCAGCTCTTGAGCGGCCTTCTCAGAAAGCATCAAAGACAAGAGAGTGAGGAAGGCCATGCATAAAGCAGTAATCCAGATGCTACAGAAATATCCATTAAGTAGACTCGAAGACTATAACAAGGCTCTGCGGGAGATCATCCAGGAGATCGCCCTGCTCGGCCTGTGGAGAGGCAAATTCTTCGAAAAGGCTGCGTTCTACGGAGGAACGGCACTGAGGATTCTCTACGGTCTCGACAGGTTCTCAGAGGACTTGGACTTCACCCTGCTCCAACCTATGGGTGATTTCGATCTTGGCTCCTTCGGTTCATCCCTTGAGAAGGAACTCCTGGGATTCGGGTTTGAGATGCATCTGGAGCAGAAGAACAGGGCTGTTCAGAGTCCTGTGCAATCAGCATTCCTGAAGGCGGACACCTTCAGTCAGATGCTCGTCATCGAGATCGGGGAAGAGATCCTCAGGCAAGTCCCCAAGGGGCAGATGATCAAGATCAAGCTGGAGGTAGATACGAACCCTCCCCCGGACTTCTCCACAGAGATGAAGTATCTGCTGGCTCCCATCCCATTCCCGGTGAGAGTGCTTACCTTGCCAGATCTGTTCGCAGGTAAGATGCACGCTGTGCTGTACAGGAGATGGAAGACACGGGTGAAGGGTAGAGACTGGTACGACCTAGTGTGGTACGTATCCCACCACCCTGAACTGCATCTCGGTCACCTTGAACAGAGGATGAGACAGACCGGTGACTGGAACAGCACTGAGGAACTGACTGTAGAAACGTTCTTCGAGGCTCTTCATGCAGCCATAGATTCTCTCGATATCGATAAGGCACGTGAAGAGGTATCACCATTCATCAAGGACCCGGAGGTGCTGTCGATATGGTCCAGGGAATTTTTCCATGATATCGTATCCAGGATAAACCTGGTGTGATCCAGGATGGCAGAGGCGGGGATTTGAACACGTTGTCTTTCTTGGATTTATACGCCTTCCCAGGTGTTCTTCTGCACTTTTACGGCACATGATATTCCTGGGAAGTGCTAAGAGTGATTAATTTCTTTAGTTAAATCTAACAGGTTCAGGTCCGCGTCTTTTCTGGCGTACGACAACCGTTCCGGCAAGTTTGTCATGCCACCCCTGCTTCTTTCTATCGAAAGCAACCCAGAGAATGCCTAAGCAGAGAGGAAACATTGAAATGAGATAAGCTAGATAGCGGCCAATACATTGCCCAGTGCTGGGCGCCATCCCTGAGGATGCATCAACCATTTTGGCAGAGATAGCCATCTTCCCTGGTGTGGCCTGCTTGGTAATCCAGAACACGATAATAGCTACAGCGGGCAGAACCCATGTTATAAGAAAATCAGCAGGACCTGCGATAAGACCAGTTTCTTCCATTAAAAGGTAATCCCAGCCATATATTGATATGAGAATAGGAAGTGTAATTAACTGTAGTAGCTAAGACTCGATCTGACAGTTGGTCCCCTTTCTGAAGTTCTGTCTGGTCAGATCTGAGCTGTCAGATGGTCATCAGTAAGAATACCATGGACATGCCCCTCATCCATATACCCGATACATTTTTCTTTTGCCATGGGAAGGTTGTCATTGAATATATCCATGGGCGTTCTCCCCTGACAGCGCTTCCCCTGATGAGTCCTCTGGTTGTTGTACTTATAGAGCCATAGATCGAGGTCTCGAAAGAGAGCTTGCGCAGTTTCGTCATCTTCAGTTTGACCCGGCTAGCCCTCATGTCGAAATTCTGCTCGTAATGATCCGCTGGGGTGTCCTGCCTGCCTTCGCTTCGCTCATAGCGGCCGGCCCCAACTAGCCGTTCAGCCTTAAGCATCTAAAAGCCCGTTGAGCATCTCCTCTACCATCCCCCGAACCATCTCATCCAAATGATCCCTGATCTGCTCCTCACTGATCTGAATGATTTTCCCTTGACTTGCTTTCCCCTCGCTCGTACCATCCCTCTTACTCATCTAATGTCCTCCTTCGGTTTGATGTTTTCCCAAAACCTTTCTCTCCGAAGGGAAGACCTTTTTCAATTACTTCCCAGAATGTGCGAAAAATATTTTACGTTATCGCCACTGGTCGGGGTAATGGGCACTGCATTGTTTTCTTCAGCGTAGCCTGCATGAAAAACTTCTTGCCCAAGGAGTATATCGATCCCGCTTGAGCCTGCCCGGAGCAAGGCGGCCGGCCGCGTGTCATGCTCTGTCTTTGCGGAGCTCCTGCATTACCGCCATTGCCAGGTCTTCGATAAGATACGGCTTCTTGATGTATCTGCCGGCACCGAGGGTCTGGGCCTGTTTCACTCGATCGGTCTCCGAGTATCCGCTCGCGATGATCACCTTCTGGCCGGGGTGCAGCTCCAGGATACGCTCATAGGTTTCAAGCCCATCGATGCCCTGTTCCATGATCATATCCAGGAGGATGAGATCAGCCGAATGACCTTTCATATACTCGATCGCGCTTTCCCCGCTCGATACGGTGTCGACCCGGTATCCCAGCATCATGAGAATTTCTGCGGCGATCTCGCGCTGCTCCTTGCTGTCGTCCACCACGAGGATATGCTCGCCCTTTCCCTGATAATCCTTCATGAGCTGCTTTGCCTTGGCTTCGGTGATCTGTTCGCTGGTGGCGGGGAAGTTGAGGGTGAAGGTGGTCTTCCCCTCTCTGCTCGTCACTGCAACACTGCCATCGTGGTCCTGCACAGCGCCCCACACCACGGCAAGACCGAGACCCGTACCGCTGTACCCCATCTTCTTCTTGGTGTAAAACGGCTCGAAAATTCTCGGGATGTCTTCAGCGGGTATCCCCTTGCCGGTATCGGTAACACTCAGGCTCACCCACCGCCCTTCCTCCTTTATATTTCCTTCGCATTCTCCAAGGTCACGGTGTTGGAGATTGCACGTCTCTATCGTGATGGTGCCCCCTTTGGGCATAGCCTCAGCCGCGTTGGAAATGAGGTTCATGATGGCCTTGGAAAGATGCGCGGGCGACCCGATGATATTCATCAGAGAGTCATCGTGCCTGAAATCGACTCGCACATTCGGGTGCAGTGACTGTAGGCGGCCGAACTCGGACGATTCGAGATACTCCCTGATAAGGCCGTTGAGATTCACGACCTGCTTTACCGCAACCCCTCTCCTTGCAAGGGTGAGGAGATCCTGGACCACAGCTGCCGCCTTTTGCCCCGATTTCTGGATCTTCTCAAGCGGCCCCCGCAATGGATCGTCCTTATCGATTTTCATCAGAAGCATTTCGGGGTAGCTCACTATGCCTGAGAGGATGTTGTTGAGATCGTGCGCCACCCCCCCGGCAAGGGTGCCGAGCGCCTCCATCTTCTGGGCGTTCTTGAGCCTCTCTTCGAGCAGCCGCGTCTGCTCTTGAGCCTTCTTTCTTTCAGATACGTCCTGCAATATTCCCTTGAACCCCGCCGGACGTCCCTGCGGGTCTCGCATCAAGAGGATCGAAGACTCCACCTGCACCTTGCTTCCGTCTTTTCTGGTGAAATCCCACCCAAACCCCTTCATCGGCTCTCCGGATGTGAACACATGCCTGAAGGCCTCAAATACCCTGCGGGCGTTCTCTTCATCCATGCAGTTCTTGTAGCTCATTCCTGTCATTTCTTCCCGGCTGAAGCCGGTAATCCGGCACATGGAATCGTTCATGAAGGTGTATCTGCCCTTGAGATCGGTCTCGTAGTAGCCTTCCTCAATGCCCTCCAGAATATTGCGGTATTTTGATTCGCTCTCTTTCAGCGCCTGCTCTGTGGCCACCCGTTCCGTGACATCGCGGACAATGCCCCGAAAGCCTCTGCACTTGCCGCTTCTGGTCATAATGCAGGAGATTGATGCCTCGAAGGAGATCTTCCGTCCCTTCCTGGTGATAAACTCCCATTCAGTCCACATCATGTCACGGCCGGTAGAATAGACTGTGTGAAACACGTCATAGACCTTCTTCGCCGTTTCTTCATCGATGAATGTTTTATAATTCTTCCCTATGAGTTCGTCCTTGGGGATATCGAAAATCCTGCAGAAAGAATCGTTGAAAAAGGTGATGTCGCCTGCGGTATCTACCTCGTAATAACCGTGCTCGATGCTTTCGAGAATGGTGCGATACTTCTCTTCGCTCATCCGCAAGGCCCGCTCGTAGATAATCCGATCGGTGATGTCCCGGGCAGAGCCGCGGACTCCGATCGGGCCGTTCTTATCTGAAACGAGCGAGTTTCTATACTCCATGACCGATTCGCGGCCCGCGAAATTGATGATGGTGAAGAGCCCTTCGTCCCTGCCGTTCTTCTTTATCCGCTCGAGATACTCGTCGAAACCCGCCCGATACGCCTCGGGCATAAACTCTCTGATATTGACCGTCTCGATCTCAGGGTTTCCGCCTACGAGCTGCTGCCTGACAGCGGGGTTGCACTGCTTCAGATCGAAATTCCCGTCGAGGTCGTGGAAGAACAGAAGATCGGTGACATTGTCAAAGATGTCACGATATCTCTGCTCGATCTCCTTCATCTCCTTCCGTGCCAGATATCGCTCGGTAATATCCCGTCCCATCCCCCGGACGCCTATTGCCTTGCCGTTGCCGTCAAAGACCATTGCATTCTTGTATTCGATGAACTTCTCACTCCCATCCGGGCAGGATACCCTCATGAGCCCTTCACTCTTCCGGTCCCTCATGATCGTCTCGATATAGCCGGAAACGAGGTGCTTCATATCTTCGGACAACAGGTCTTCTATACGGAAATTCTCGGGCAGGGGTTGGTTCTCCGGATATCCGAGCATCCTCCGAAAGGCTGCATTCGTTTCAAGGAACCTTCCCTCAAGATCGTGAAAATACCAGGCATCCATCACGCCATCGAAAACATCGCGATGGATATCTTTGTTCACACTGCCGCCCCCCCGCCGAGGATCGGCAGGGCGCAGGCCGGGCTTGCCGGCAGACAAGGTACCCGTTCTGGTTCTTGTTTTTTTCTTCTTCACATCCGGCTTGACAGGCTTTTGCTTATTCTCCCGCCCCTTTTTCATACATGTATATTCCCATATGAGTCATAGCAGCTATTTCGGTTAGATATTCCGGCAATATTAATCCTCCCACTGTATCCTCGCCGTCTTGAACACGTACAAGCCGATGCATGAGCATAGATCCGGCATTGCCCTCCACACCACGGGCAGGTCTAAATATTCCCGGAACAGGAAAAATGAACCACCCCATATCAGACAGGGCATCATGCGCCAAAGAGGAGATCATCTGTAAAAAAACTATGGTCATCCCTCAATTGATGCATATTTGAAAGACCGGATCTTTATGATATAGGGGAGGCGGCTGATTCGCTTCATACTATCCAGGACCGGAGAAAAACATGGAAGATGCTTCAGGCAGCAGAAAGAACACCCCGCAGAATATTCAGAGCGATACCGGGGCCGACGGCTCGTCCGCCAGATCCACGGATTTCATCCGCGCCATCATCAACGAGGACCTGAAGTCCGGCAGGTTCGATCACAGGGTCCACACCCGGTTCCCACCCGAGCCGAACGGGTATCTCCACATCGGCCACGCCAAATCCATCTGCCTCAACTTCAACATCGCGGCAGACTATAACGGGCTGTGCAATCTGAGGATGGACGACACCAACCCGGCCAAGGAAGATGCGGAGTACGTCGAGTCCATCATGCAGGACGTCAGGTGGCTCGGCTATGACTGGGACGACCGGATGTACTACGCCTCGGATTATTTCGACCGTCTCTATGAATACGCTGTGGAGCTCATCCGCAGGGGCAAGGCCTACGTGTGCGACCAGAGCCCGGAAGAGATGAGGCAATTCCGGGGCACCCTCACCGAGCCCGGCAGGGAAAGCCCCTGGCGCAACCGCAGCATCGAAGAAAATCTCGATCTCTTCGCCCGGATGAAAGCAGGCGAGTTTGCCGACGGCGAGAAGACGCTGCGCGCAAAGATCGATATGGCGTCGCCAAACCTCAACATGCGCGATCCGGTCATCTACCGCATCCTGCGCGCCCCGCATCACCGGACCGGCGAGAAATGGTGCATCTACCCCATGTACGACTTCACCCACTGCCTCTCCGACTCCATCGAGCGCATCACCCACTCCATCTGCACACTGGAGTTCGAAGATCACCGGCCTCTCTACGACTGGTTCCTTGACGCGCTCGAGGTCTACCACCCCAGGCAGGTCGAGTTCGCCCGGCTCAACCTCACCTACACGGTCATGAGCAAGCGCATGCTCCTCATGCTGGTCCGGCAGAAGCTCGTGAGCGGCTGGGACGACCCGCGGATGCCCACCATCTCGGGCATGCGGCGGCGGGGGTACACGCCCGAGTCGATCCGAAACTTCTGCGAACGCATCGGGGTCGCCAAGAACGACAGCATGGTGGATGTGGGCCTGCTCGAGTTCTGTGTCCGCGAAGACCTGAACCGAAAGGCCCCCCGGAGGATGGCGGTCCTCAATCCCTTAAAGATCGTGATCGAGAACTATCCTGAAAAAAGCACCGAGGAGTTCGAGATCCCCAACCATCCGGACGACCCGTCCATGGGCAGCCGGAAGGTCCCCTTCTCCCGCACCGTGTACATCGAGCGCGATGACTTCATGGAAGACCCTCCAGCCAAGTTCTTCCGCCTGGCGCCGGGCAGGGAGGTGCGGCTCAGAGGGGCATACTTCATCACCTGCACACGCGTGGTCAAAAACAAAAAGACCGGTGAGATCACCGAACTCGTCTGCACCTACGACCCCGCCACCCGGGGCGGCGACGCGCCGGACGGTCGCAAGGTAAAGGGAACGCTGCACTGGGTTTCCGCCAGCCATTCCTTCGAGGCATCCGTGCGTCTGTACGACCGGCTCTTCACGGTCCCCGATCCTTCGGGCGACAGCGAAGGCCGGGACTTCACAGAATTTCTCAACCCGGCGTCCATGGTGGTCCTGCAGTCGTGCCGGCTTGAGCCTTCGCTGAAAGACTCGCGCCCCGGCGAGATCTTCCAGTTCGAGCGCCAGGGCTACTTCTGCGTGGATACGAAAGATTCGGCAGAGGGGGCGCCGATGTTCAACCGGACAGTCACCCTGCGCGACTCCTGGGCCAAGCTCGAAAAGGACGGCAACACGGAAAAGGCCCAAGCGCCCGCGACGAGACCTGCCCCGAAGAAAGAGGACAGCCCCCGGATCACCCTTGACGATTTTACCAGGGTCGATCTCAGGGTGGGGCTGGTCCGGGAAGTGAGTCTGGTGGAAGGCTCGTCCAAGCTGCTCAAACTCATGGTCGACGTGGGTGAAGACCGCCTGCGGCAGATCTTTGCAGGGGTCCGCTCCGCCTACCAGGAGCCCGACGACCTGCTGGGGAAAAAGGTCGTGGTAGTCGCCAACCTCAAAGAGCGCGACATGCGCTTTGGCAGGTCCGAGGGCATGATCCTGGCCGCCGGCGAGGGCAGCCGCATGGGCGTGGTCACCCTCGACGGCGACCCGAAGCCGGGAGACAGAATCACTTAGACGAACAGAGCCCTTCGGCCCGGCCCCTTTTTTCAAGAGATGCGGAGTATTCTCCGCAGAGGGAGGCTTATGCAAGAGGAACTCATCCGGGCCGTTGCACAGGAATACGTGGACCGGCTCGTACCCCTGGCCCATCTGGTAGGAGCCATTGCCGAAACCGTCGAGAGCGGCCGGGACGTGTCCCAGACCGAGATACGGGATATCCTCGACGAGGCGGGGAATCCGAATTGCACGGTGTTCCCGGTCCACTGTCTCATCTCATCTTTGAAGCCCTATGACGCGGGCTCCATCACCCCCCCCGGATGTGAAATTCTTTCACCAGCTCGTCTCAGGTGACTTCATTCCATCCATGCACCGAAGCGTGGCCCGGGCGGTAGACGGTATCGTCAGCGCATTCGCTGCCTCCCCCGCCTCCCCTGAGGCGAGGAAACAAGCGCTGAAGAATGCCTCGGAGACTATCTGCATGGAGCTCTCGCGCCTCAAGGATCTCTGCCAGGGCACGCTCCCTCACCCCGACCTGGCAGGTCTGTGGGAATCGTTCTCCTGCGACGAAAGCCTTCCGGTCATACACATGGACTGATCGTTCACATTTATACGCGACCCTTGTTGTGCAAGCTTAACCTGATGCAGCCATAAGAAAGAGGCACGGCTCCAGGGCGCTCATCCGCTTTTTTTAAGGGCAATATCCACCCTGTTGATGAACCGCCTCAATTTTCACATGAAAATATCCGATTCTTCCCACATCCGACACTCTCGTGAGTGTATGGCGTGAACATGTATGCTGATTCGGCAGGGCAACCGGAGACAGGAGGATATGAGCCACTCGAAGGAAAACACACAGGGATCGGAGCACACCGGAGACAGGAGCGGCCTTGCCGTGGCCCATGCCGTGCTGGGCAAATCCCCTGTGCCGCTCGATAGGCTCATCGACTTTCTTCCCGACCCCACCTTCGCCATCGACACCAATGGGACCGTGATTCTCTGGAATAAGGCCCTCGAGGATATCTGGGGGGTGCGGTCTCAAGACATGCTGGGCAAGGGGAACTATGAATTCGCCATTCCCTTTTACGGTTACAGGCGGCCCGTCCTGGCGAACATGGTCCTCGGAGACGGAATGGACATGGATCGGAATTACTCGTTGCTCACACGCAGGGGGGACTCCATCCTTGCCGAAGGATATCTGCAGACACCCCAAGGAGTAATCTATGCCATGGCAAAGGCGGGCCCCATCTACGATTCCACGGGGACTGTCATCGGAGCAATCGAGACGATCCGGGACATCACCGAGAGGGTGGACACAGGAAACGAAATCCGCAGCCGGGAGGCACAGTACCGGGACATCTTCGAAAACGTGTCTGACCTGCTGTATGTCCATGACCTCGATGGCAGGATCATCGAATCGAACCTCCCATTCAAGAAGGAATTCGGATATAGCCGTGACGACCTGAAAAACATCACCATCCAGGACCTCCTTCCCCCGCAGGTCAGAGAAGGATACCGGGATTTCATCCATCGGTTGCTTGCCTCGGGCACAGCCGAGGGCATGACGCGTATCCTGACCAAAACCGGGGAAGAGCGCGTCGTCGAATACCGAGACTCACTCGTCCGCGGCGAGCTCGGCAGGCCTGTCGCTATCCGTGGTTCCGCGCGGGATATCACGGAGCGCATGCAGGCGATCAAGGCCTTGCGCAGGAGCGAGGAGCGGTTTCGCGCCATGGCCGAGGCGAGCCCGGTGGTCTTCTGGATGACCTCGCTCGACCCTCTTCAGAAAGTGATCTACGCAAGCCCGGCCTTCGAGAGAATCTTCGGCCGCACATGCGAGGAGCTCCTGCTCAATCCCCGCATCTGGTTCGAGTGCATCCACCCTCAGGATGCAGCCCAGGTCAGGTCCCTCATCCAGAAAAAGGCTGAAAAGCCGCTCGACTTCGAGTTCCGGATCGTCCGCCCCGACGATTCTGTCCGCTGGATCAGGGCCAGGGTTGCGCCCATTCCCGACCACACAGGGAAAACTGCCCTGCTCTCTGGAATCGCCGAAGACATCACCGAACACAAGCATGCAGAGCAGGAGAAAAAGATCTATGAAGATCGCCTCGCCAGGGCGCTGAGGCTTGAGGCTATCGGGACCCTTGCCGGAGGGATTGCCCATGATTTCAATAACATACTCGCCGCCATCATCGGCTACACCGAGCTGGCCATGGACGATGTCCCGCCGGGCAACCCAGCAGTCCCAAGCTTGCATGAGGTGCTCAAGGCGGGGGAGAGGGCAAAAGACCTGGTCAGTCAGATTCTCACCTTCAGCAGGCAGGCCCGGACGGAGAAAAAGGTGGTGAGGGTCCAGCTCATTGTCAAGGAGGCCCTGAAGCTCCTGCGTTCATCCATTCCGAGCACTATTGCCATCACCCAGGACATCGACCCGCATTCACCCGAGGTGTTCGCAGATCCGACCCAGATCCACCAGGTGGTCATGAACCTGTGCGCCAATGCCTATCAGGCAATGAGAGACCGGGGGGGCACACTGGCGGTGGGCCTGGCACCGGTTGAGCTGGACACGGCCCTTGCACGGAGTATCCCGCGGCTCGAACCGGGATCATACCTGCATTTGTGGGTGAGCGATACCGGGTGCGGCATGGATCAGGATACCCTCGATAGAATCTTCGAGCCCTTTTTCACCACCAGGGAAAAGGGCAAGGGAACGGGCCTGGGCCTGGCCACCGTGCACGGCATTGTCTCCGATCTCTCAGGCGCGGTCACGGTCTCCAGCGCCATAGGGAGCGGCAGCACCTTTCATGTCTACCTGCCGACCTGCAAAGCCGAAGATCGGAAAGACGAAACCGACGAGGATGCCGTGCCCCGGGGCAACGGAGAGAGAATTCTCCTTGTCGACGACGAATCCGCCATCCTGGCGTTTGCAAAGAGCATGATCGAGCAGATGGGTTATTTGGTGAGAACCCATTCATCGAGCATTCAGGCGCTGGAGGCGTTTTCACAGGCACCCCATGCCTTTGATCTGATCATTACCGATCAGACCATGCCCCTGCTCACAGGGGTTGAACTGGCGGCAAAGGTGCAGGCGATCCGCAGTGATATCCCGGTCATTCTCATTACCGGCTTCAGTGAGATCATATCTGCAGAGCAGGCCCGGAAGCAGGGGATCTGCGTGTATCTGGAGAAGCCCTTCACCCGCAACTCCCTGGCAAGGGCCATCAGGCAGGCGCTGGGCGCCTCATGAGAGCCGGGAGACCCTGAAAGCCTTTCATCGAAAAAAGGCACCCGCCGTATGCTGTGAATAACTTTGTATGGCCTTGATATCCTGTGGGTAGGCACTTATATGTTTTGATAAATGTACCCGTATGATTACCACGAAGGATATATTTGGCCAATCAAGCTGAATATCTGAACATTCTTGGTATGAAACCGTTCTTCTTCAAGAAGGGTAGAACGTCAGGAGAGTGCAGCGGATGAATACGAAGACGGCAGTTTCCGTCAGCAGAAAATTCCTCCGATGTCAAATATCCGGCGATTTCGTTCCCAAGAACCCCGATGGATCAGAGGCTGGAAACCGTGCCCCTCACGGCATCGCGAATTTTCTCTGCCAGTGTTTTCCGGTATCGGCTTTATCTCTCCGAATTCTTTTTCCATAACAGGATGGGGCTGGAGAAACCAAGAAGGAGGATGGCAGATGGCGGACAAGACCTTTCCCACTGCGCTCGATCCGAACCCATCGTTGCCGGACAGCAGCAGTCTCGTGAATAACAGCGATCATCCGTTTCCGATGGCCATGAACCCGGTCTATCCTGATTTCTTCACCAGCTTTGACCTTCTCCCCCTGCATCTCTTCGAAGAGGCGGGCAGATTCGCACCCGGGATCACGGTCGTACATCTCAGGGATGCAGTGATTGTCACCGCAGACCTTCCCGGTGTGCAGGTGAGCGATATCGACATAGCGCTCACAGCGGACATGCTGGTGATCAGTGGCGGAAAGAATACCGCACCAGTGCGGAATGTTCCGATTTCTGAATCATTCCGCAAGAACGTATCCATACCCTTTCAGGTGGACCCCCAGGAGATACGGGCGGTCTTTAAAAATGGAATCCTGCAGGTCGTTCTCCCCAGACACACGGGGCGCGGAATGAAGAGGACGCGCATTCCCATTCAGGAGGCATAGGGGATGTTTTTTCCCTGCAGAGAAAATATCTTGTAATCTGACGGAAAATCTGTAGTAATATCGGAAATGCGTTTGACTGCGGATATCAGGTAGTTATTTTCCAAACCGGTATTCCTGCAGCTTCAAGCATTTTTGATGCGGTTTTTTAGATGATGATCCTTATGCAGATCATCTTTCCTGGAAATCGAAAGGCTTTTGCGTGAGAGGGGCAAGGATACTCATCATCGACGACGAGGAAGGCATCCGCACTACCTTCTGCGCATTTCTGGCAAAAGAGGGGTATGCGCCCATAGCGGTTCCGGATTATCAGAAGGCAATGGAGGCACTGGACGGTGAGCCCTTTGATCTCGTATTCGCGGATATCATGCTGGGCTCGTATTCCGGGGTGGAGATCCTCAAGGAGATCAAGGCCCGGGGCTGCCAGTGCCCGGTGGTCATGATCACCGGGGCGCCTGAGATCGAGACGGCCGCCGCATCGCTGCGTCTGGGGGCGTTCGACTATCTCGCCAAGCCCATAAGGAAGGAGCTCCTCGTCCGCGTCACCAAACACGCCCTGCAGCACAAGGCACTCGGGGATGAGAAGCGTATCATCGAGGCGGAGAAGGAGCGGTACCGCTTCCATCTGGAGGCCATCTTCCGCAGCGTGGAAGACGCCATCGTCACGGTGGACGACAATGAGCGGATCATCCAGGTGAATGAGGCCTCGGAGCGAATCTGCGGTCTTCAGATGAACGAGGCGGCCGGAGAGCCGTGCGACTCTCTCAGGCTCTTCTGTGACCGGAAATGCCTGCGCGTCGTGAAGCAGGCCCTGAAGACCGGTCAGGCTGTCCGCGAATACCGGATCGAGTGCAGACACCCCCACCGGACCAACCAGGAGGTGGTTGTCAATGTTTCTCCCCTACGTGACAGCACCGGCCGGCAGATCGGCGCGGTCATGATCATCCGGGATATCACCCGGCTCTCTCTGCTGGAAAGGGAGCTTCAGGAACGCAACCAGTTTCACGGCATCATCGGGAGAAACCGGAGGATGCAGGAGATCTACGATCTCCTGGAAAATCTCAAGGATATCGACACCACGGTGCTCATCACCGGCTCCAGCGGCACGGGCAAGGAGCTTGTGGCGCGGGCGATCCATTTCGGCGGGGCGCGGGCGGCCCAGCCCTTCGTGGTGGTGAACTGCTCGGCCCTGGCGGAAAATCTTCTGGAAAGCGAGCTGTTCGGCCACGTCAAGGGTGCCTTCACCGGCGCCATCAAGGACAAGACCGGACGGTTTCAGACTGCTGACCGCGGCACCATATTCCTCGATGAGATCGGCGACATATCTCCCAGGATACAGCTCAAGCTGCTGAGATTCCTGGAAACCAAGGAGTTCGAACGCGTGGGAGACTCCACCCCGGTCAAGCTCGATGTCCAGGTCATCACCGCAACGAACCGGGACCTGAAGGCACAGGTGGCCAGGGGGGAGTTCCGGGAGGATCTCTACTACCGCCTCAAGGTGGTGGAGATCAAGCTGCCGCCCCTTGCAGCCAGACGCGATGATATCCCCCTGCTCGTCAGCCACTATGTCGGCGTGTTCAACCAGCGATTCGGCAGGCAGATATCAGGGATTTCCCCGGAGGTGGAAAAGCTGTTCATGGAATACCGGTGGCCCGGGAACATCCGCGAGCTCATCCACACCCTGGAACATGCCTTTGTCGTCTGCAAGAGACCCTTGATCGAACTGGCCGACCTCCCGCCCGAGATCCGGGAGCACGCCATGCCCGCAGATGATCACGGGAAGGATGCCGTCCTCGAAAAGGGCCGGGTCATGGACGCACTCAGACAGGCGGGGGGAAACAAGGCGAAGGCAGCCAGAATCCTGGGCATCAGCCGCCAGACCATCTATCGCAAGCTCCGAGATTACAATAATGACAATCCTTCCCGATGACTGTATGATGTGACACTTCTGTCACTGTAACACCACTCTCATACGCAACACATACCGCCCATGGATCACCATATTGTAATCAACCTCCGATTGCATGCAAGCGTCCATTATCATTGATTAATTAAGCCATAATTATGACTTCTCCCCCCGGTTGGCATGCTTGTTGTCTTACGGCAGCGAGCAGAGATTCGATTACGGGAACGATCGAGGAGGAAAACCATCATGACCGGGGATACGCTGATCACCAGGCTTCAGCCCGACACCGCGGCTGGGTTCCTTGACAACGACACCGGAGTGCTCCTCATTGCCTGCCTGAAAAATGACCGGGACTTACGCGAAAACTTAGGCCGCCTGGGCGAGGTCGCTTCCCTGCTCCGGGAAGACGGCATCACCATAGGATACGTGCTGGACGACATGCTTCCCTATTTCTCCGATCGCTTCGGGATCGCGGGCACGCCCACCTATCTCTTGATAAGGAGCGGCATCATCCTCGGGACACTCCTGGGAAAGACCACAACCCCTGCCCTGGACCGGTTTGTCAGGGAGATGGACAGGGAATACCGGCTCAAGGACCGGGACGGAAAAACCGGCTGCAACACCAGGCCGGGCGGGCAATCGAGTCCGAGGGCGATATGAACCGGCTTGGCACACCCCGCTCTATGGATCTTGCTCGGCACCACGCACATGGCATCGCAAGAATTTCCGGGGCATTTCCGCATGAAGCCCCACGAATGAATGCGGATTCTTCGTATGGCAATCCCCGCGAAAACCCAATCTCAAGGAGGAGAATATGTTTAAGAACCTGAAGTTAGGAACAAAGCTTATCCTGGTGGGATCAGTGATCCTTCTGGTCCCTCTGGCAACCGTGGGCTTCTTTGCCGTGAGCAAGGCGACTCAGGGTCTTGCCGGTATCGAGAAAGAGCTGCTCGCATCGGTCACCGTCACTCTCGCACAGGGAATCGACAATGCACTGGAGGGAGAAAAGAAGGTGGTCATGGACCTTGCAGTCGGATCGACCACAATCAACGCTCTCGCCGCGGTTGCAGAAAAGGGCCTGAGCAGATCTCAGGACGAGGTGGCTGAGCTCAATGAGAAGTTCAAGACCTTCAGCCGGACTCCCGGGTTGCGGGAAAACTCCGAGGTGGTGATTGCCACCGATACGGCCGGAACCATCATCGCCGCATCCGATCCCTCGTACCTCGGGGTCTCGATCGCTGACCGGGAATATGTCAAGGATGCCCTCGCAGGCAAGGTGAACATCGGCAAGGCGGATCTGAACAAGGTGACCAACACCCCGTTCTTTCCCGTTGCAGCGCCTGTCTACTCGCAGGGGAAGGTCGTCGGAGTGGTCTCCAATACCCTGGACATGGGCTATCTCAATGATCTCGTCAACCGCACGAAAACCGGCCGGACCGGATATGCCTTTATGACCGACCGCAACGGCCTCATACTCGCCCACCCGGTCAAGGACAATATCATGAAACTGAATGTGAACTCGCTGAAGGGCATGGAAGAAATCTCGAAACAAATGATGGCCGGGCAGGCGGGTGTAGCGAACTATGTATACGAAGGTATTCCGAAGACTGCAGGCTTTGCACCCGTGCATGCCACCGGCTGGAGCGTGTGCCTCTCACTGCCGGACGAGGAGTTTCTGGCTCCTGCCATGGCTGTGCGCAACATCGTGTTCGTCGTGGCGGTGATATTCTTTGCCGCGGCATTCGCAGTGTTCTTCCTGTTTGCCCGGAGCATCACCAAGGCCCTGCGAAAGGGCGTGGATCTGGCAGTCAGGGTCGCGGATGGCGATCTCACTGCTGACATCGACGTGGTGCAGAAAGATGAGATCGGCCAGCTTGCGGACGCCATGAGAAACATGATCAGCAGGCTGCGCGCCATAGTGGCGGATGTACACCAAGCGGCGAACAATGTAGCGGCGGGCAGTGAGCAGATGAGCTCTGCAGCCGAGCAGCTCTCGCAGGGTGCGAGTGAGCAGGCGTCTGCTGCCGAGGAGGCGTCGTCCTCCATGGAGCAGATGGCCTCCAACATCCGCCAGAACGCCGACAACGCCCAGCAGACCGAGAAAATCGCGG
>Ga0208694_1003001_pt1 | contig 16797 bp, 13 predicted proteins | sample AD_UKC078_MetaG_FD_184442 | JGI IMG/M metagenome (GOLD analysis project Ga0208694, IMG submission 184442) | Active sludge microbial communities of municipal wastewater-treating anaerobic digesters from USA - AD_UKC078_MetaG (SPAdes) (version 2) | ecosystem: Engineered > Bioreactor > Anaerobic >...
GTTCCAGATACGATGCCGAGCTGACCGATACGGGCGACCGCCTGTGCCAAGCGCCAATTGGAGACGCCGACGCCCATGCCGCCTTGAATGATTTTGGGGAGAGGAATCTGCATAAAAGAACGTATAAATGAGTGAAACTTAAAAACGCAAGTCCAACGGCGATACAGTATAGCGTTTGTGTGACCGGATTGGGAGTCAGAATTTTGTCAGAAATTGATCGCACTTGCGGCGGGAAGGAGTGAGGCGTATGATAAGGAAAGTTACTGAGGAGAGAAGGCGGACGGTAACGTAAGCAAGGAGGATGAAATGTCGCGAGAACGCACGGATACTAAAAAAGGCGGGTGTTTGAGGAAGGTGGGTATCGGCTGCTTGACGCTGGTTATTCTGCTGGCGGTCGGCGGTGTGCTGGTTTACCGCACGGCGAGATCGACCGTCACGCGGTTGGCTGCACGATACACGGACGTCGCGCCGACAGAGTTGCCGGAATTCCAGATGGAGGAAGGAGAGAAACGCGCGTTGTTTGAACGGGTGGATGGGTTTGTCAAGGCGGTGAAAGAGGGCAAGTCGGATCAAACCTTGTCATTGTCCGCGCGTGACATCAATGCTTTGATTCAAAATTCACCGGAGTTGGCCGGACGCCTCTTTGTGGAGATTGAGGACGAGCGTATCTGCGGTGATGTCAGCTTTCCGCTGGATCAACTGAGCAGCCTTGATCTGCTGAAAGGCCGCTGGCTGAACGGATCCGTGGAGCTTAGCGTGAACACGGTTGCGGGGCGGCTCGTCGTGTTCATGGAGTCGCTGACGGTACGCGGGAAACCTGTGCCGGAGCAGTTGATGTCTGCGATCCGCTCAAGGAATCTGGCCGACCAAGCGTTCGGAAGCCCGAAAGCCGCGCAGATCCTACAGCGCATCGAAAAGGTGAAAGTCGAGGACGGGCGTCTAGTGATTGAGAGTGAATAGGCGGGCACCGCGCGACGGAAAAACCAGACGAGGCACGGGCATCATGCCCATGCCGTGAGGAGTTTCGGGGATCTGCCGGAAGCATCGGCAGGATCGGCAGTGCCGGAAAAAACAAGCGCCGGAAGTTGATTTCCGGCGCTTGTTTTTTACTGGTAGCGGTCTCTATAGCCGCCCGGCAGGGGCATGGTGCCCTCCCATCCAGCCGGCGCGGCCCACGGCATGTCAGTTTCGTTCGGGTTGTCGACCATGCATCCGGTGAGCCCGAGCAGGGTGAGCGCCGCGAGTAGGAGACAGAGGCTACGGATCGTCAGGCTCGTCTTAGAAGAAGACGACATCGCCCTTCTCCACCGGCGCCTGTTGCCAGTCGTTCAGGATATCGGCGACCACGAAATTCTTGCCGCGCACGGCCTGGCGCAGTTTGATACGTGTGACGAACTCGCCGGCGGCGCTTTGACGGCCAATGCGGCGCACGTTCATCTCGAGCTGCGGCAGAGCATTCTGGCGCTCAGGGCCGAGCAACTCAGCAATGGCGTCGTCAGAGAGTTCAATGATCGCGAACTTCAGTTCGTCATTGGCCTCGATGATCTTGCCCTTGTCACCGGCGGTTGGAGCCGTAGCCATGCCCTGAGCCGGCGCGACGGTACCGGGACGCGAACCTTGGCCGCTCAACCTCTTCTTCAGCTCTTCGTTCTGCTCGCGCAACTTGGCGAGATCATCGGTCAAGTTGACCTTGTCCTCGTTCAGCGTTTCGATCGTGTTCTTGGCGTCGGCGAGTTCGGCGGTGAGTTCCCGCTTCTCGGCGGTGAGCCGGGTCACGCTTGTTTCCAACGCTGTTTTTTCGGTGGTGAGGGTAGCGACCTTTTCCTTTTCGCCCTTCAGTTCCACCTTGGCGGCACGGCCGTCGGTCTTGAGCTTGTTGATCTCATCGATCGAGGCGGTGAACTGATCGCGCATCTTGGAGAGTTCGGCGCGCGTCTTATTGAGCGAGGCCTGCTGGGCCTTGGCGCGATCGAAGAGCTGGTCCATCAGTTCTTGCATGGTGCCGGGGCCCTTGGTGTCGGGCTTGTTATCCACCGGGTTGAGGATATAGTTGCCTTCGCCGTCGACACGGTAGAGGCAGCGGAGCTGCAGGCGCTTTTCGGTGTTACCGAAGTCGAGCGTTGGCAGATTCTGCTGCTCCAGCTTGATCGGGTAGCCCTCTAGCATCGCCTGCTTCTCGGGGTTTGTCAGCTCACGGTCGGAGACTTCAGAGGTGTCCTTCATCACGCTTGGCGCATCGGCCTCGGCGGGATCTTGCCCCTCAATCGTCTTCGCTACTTTGATGAACGTCTCCTCAAGTACACTGTTGCGCTTCGTCAACAGCTCCCGTTTTTCGAACAACTTGTGAGCAAAAAACAGGGACACAGCACTCAGGATCAGAATGATGATAACCAACACACGCAGCACTTTAGCCATTTCAAAACCTCAAGATTAACTGGTGACACGTTTACGCGTATGGTCAAAAGGTAATTCAAACCGGGCCGAACTGCAACAACAAACTGTGAGAAGATGTGATTTTTTTTTGTGGTTTGAAATTGACCTTGGCGCACAGCCTCCGTACAATTGCTCCTCACTATGACTAAGAAGCGTTCCAAGATTTTTGGCTGCTGGCTTGTTGGGCTCCTGGGTGTGGGTATTCCTCTGTGCGGGGCGTTCGCGCAGGCCGACGCTGAAAAGGCGTTGGAAGACGAGCTAAAGTACATCGAGCTCTTGCAGCAGATGCGCATGCCGGATATCGCCAACGAGGTGATTGCCGAGACCAAGGCGCGTTTTCCTGAGGCGGCCGCCAAGCTCAGGGTCAGTGAACTCAAAGGCTTGCTCTCTCAGGGGCGTTTTGACGACGTCCAGAAGGAGATCGACGCGATCCCCGATAAAAACGGGGTTGAATTCTGGGCGTTGACGCTGGCCAAGGCCGATGCCTACTATGCCTTCCAGAGGTATGACGAGGCGGATAAACTCTATCTGGGCTTCTTCAAAAAGGTTGAAAAGCCGGCCGGTGCGCTGGTCACCTTTTACCGTGATGCGGCCTACAGGTACGTCCAGATGCTGCTCTATCTGGGCAGAGATAAAGAGGCCCTCGTGGCTTTCCGCAACCTCTTCAAGGTGCCGCTGGAGGAGGCTGCCGAGCGGCAGGTACGCGCCGACATGGCCGAATTGATGCTCAAGCTCCTGCCTGATGTCGAGAAGAAGGAGGAGAAGGACAAGATGATCAAGGAGGCCGAGGCCAATGTCGACAAGCTGCTCTGGAAGCAGGACATCTGGTTCGGCAAGGCGATCGTGATGAAGGCGCACCTCCTCCTGATGCGCGGCGACCTCACGGGAACCCGGGATCTGGTCGAGAATTACATGCCGCAACTCAGGACTATCCATGATTCTCTGCGCGATCAGGATCCCGATGGCTCGCAAGGCTTGCTGCGCATGAGTCCGATGCCGCAGTGCCGTTACTTGCTGGCGGTGTTGCTGATGGACGAAGCGATGGCCGAGGCCAAGAAGGACAAGCCCGATGAAGACCGTATCAAAGACCTGCTGATCGGTGAAAGGGATGCCCAGTCCGGCAAGCGCAAGCAGAACGGTGCCTTCAACCACTTTATCAACGTGTTTGTCCGCTTCCCGGAGAGCCAGTGGGCCTCCGAGGCCGGCGAACGTTCCGAGATCCTGCGCAAGTTCATTAAGACCCGCTACAATGCGGACCTGCGCACGCCGGTGACCGAAGAACAGATGCGCAGGGTGCGTGAAATGCAGTTCGCGGGGGCGCGGCTCATCTTCAGTCGGAACCAGTTCAAGGAGGCGATCGACAAGTACCTGCTGGTGCTCAACCAGTTCCCGGAGTCCCCGGAGTCGGTGTCGGCCTTGGGTGACCTCGCGATCAGCTACATTGAGACCTCTGGCGAGGACGCAGAAGCGGCGCTGATGGCTGAGACCGTCATCGGCCACCTCTCTGAGCGTTTCGCGTGCCACCCCAAGCTTATGAAAGAAGCGGGCGACCAGATGCGTCGCATCGCTGAGCACTACGGCGATCTGCGCATGGAAGACAAGCGACGTCAGACTTACGCGCTCTTCTTCCGCGATTACCCGGACCATTACGCCGCCGGCCAGCTCGTGATGAGTTTCGCTGAGCGCGAGTTTTCCGCCAAGAACTATGTCGGCGCGATGACGTATTACCGGCAGATCAGCGAGACTTACACCAATTCGCCCCACTATTTCGATGCCATCAGCCGCATGGCGCAGATCTATAAGGAAGAGGAACAGGCGACCAACGAGATCCAGACACTGGAGTTTTATGTCGAGCGCCTCGGCGCACGCGAGCGCCCTGACCATACGCTGATCGTCGGCACTTTCCGTCTGGCCGACGCCTACCGCGAGTACGGCATTAGCTTGCTCCATGGCGGCGATACGAATGAAACCGAGACCGTCGACGCCGCGCAGAGAGCGGAGGAGCGGACGCAGGGCGTGAACATGTTGAGCAGAGCGGTCATGAACTTCAACAACGTCGCCAAGATGTTGGATGAGAATGCGGCCGCTTACCAGCGGAACGATGAAGAGAAGCAGCGTAACGAGCAGATGCGCGAATTGGCCGTCTTCACCAAAGCGGTCTGCCTGACGCAGATCAACCAGCCCGAGGATAAGTTGCCGCTGTTGCGCAAGCTGGCCATCAACGCCTATGAGGATTACGTCAAGCGTTTCCCCAAGGGACAATACGCCCCCAGAGCGCAGTTGCAGATCGGTACGCTTTACACTATTTTGCAGGACACCGCCAACGCGCAGGCAGCCTTTGAGAAGCTCAGCAAAAACTATCCGGAGTCCGCCGAGGCTAAGAACTCGGTGCCGATGCAGGCCGCTGCTTTGATCGAGATCGGGTTACGCGGCGAGGGTGTTGCCAAGTACCGCGAGATGTTCGCCGCTGGCGGCACCTATACGGAAGGCCAGTTCATGGCCGCAGCGGATGCCTTGGAGAAGAGCCGGGAGTACGACATGGCGGTTCAAGCGTACGACAAGGTGTTGTCCACCGCCAAGGATATTAGTTTGATCGCCAATGCCCGGTTGGGACGCACCCGCTCGCTGATCGGCCTCAAGAAGTATGGTGAGGCGCACAAGATGCTGGAAGCCTTTATCAAAGATGAAAAGCTCTCTAAGCTCGCACTGGTGGTCGACGCCAACCTGTTGCTGGTTGACGTGGCCAGCGAGGAGGGCAAGGTTGAAAAGGATGACAGGGAGCGCGCTCGTCTCTTCAATGCGGCGGTGGATGCGCTCAAGATGGTCAGGGGCTACCGCACCACGCCGGAAGAGCAGGCCGAACTGGACCTGATGACTGGCGAGGTTCTGTTGCGCAGGTGGTCGGCTGAAAAGAAGTTGGGGTTGAACGAACAGGCGGCCGAGACGCGCGGTAAGGCGATTGTGGCCTTCCAGGGGATGATCCTGAGCATAGACCCCGGCAATCTCGCTTTGTCAAGTGTCCTCGAAAAATCCTATTTCCACTGCATCCCGCTGCTGCTGGAACACAAGAAGTTCAAGGATGCTGAGGAGGACTGCGAGAAGTATCTCTCGCTCTTCCCGGACGGCCGCTACAAGACCGATGTGCAAAATTGGCTGAATCAGGCGCGGATCGGCCAGTAGGTCGTCCGATGAGTTGGATTATTCCCTACAAGTGACACCCCTTTCAAGGAGCAAACGTATGAAGATGAGAATACAGACTGGACTGGCCGCGTTGGCCGCGACCTTCATTGCTGCCGAGGCCGCCGCCGTGCAGGGCGTCATCACGATGCCCAACGGATCGAAGCGCGAAGGCGAGATCAAATGGATTGCGCGTGACAAGGCGTATGGCATTGTCGAGAAGGGCCGCTCGATTGAAATGCAGTTGAAGCCAGAGGAGATCGCTGGTCTGCAGATCCCGCGGCCGCGCGAGCTTGACGCTGCAATCGAGGCGATCCGCCAGGGCAACGCCAATGCTGCGATTCCGATGTTGGAGAAGATTGCGTCCGACTACATGATGTTGCAGTGGGACAAGCCCGCCACCCGTTATCTGGCCGAGGCGCACGTGCAGGCCGGCAACGCCGACAAAGCGATTGCTGTCTGTGAGAAGGTCATCGCCGCCGACCCCGAGGCCGCCTATCTAGGCGAGATGGCCCCGGTTTACTGGCAGGCGCTGATCAAGCGCGAGCGCCTCAGCAAGGTCGAGGAACTGCTCGGCAAAGCGATCAAAACGGGTGACCGGCCAGCCTCCGCCAATGCGTTGATCGCGCGCGGCGACCTGATCCTCGCCGGTGGCGGCGACGCGAACGAGCTCGCCAAAAAGGCATTGCGCGACGGTTATTTGCGCGTGGTCACGCTCTACCGGAGCGAACGCTCCGCGCAGCCAGAAGCGCTGTTTAAGGCGGCCAAGTGTTTTGAAAAGCTGGGGCAGACCCAGCGCGCGGATCAATTCCGGACCACGCTCAAGGGTGAGTTCGGTTCTTCGGAGTGGGCCAAGAAGTAAAGTAGGGCTCGGAGTACACGTCAAACGGATTTTGTTAGTCTACGAAACTAACTTGAACAAAAAGGTAACAACGCGAGAGGTAATGATGAAAAGACTGGTCATGTCGGCAGTGATGGTGGCAGGTTTGGCGGTGGGCACGGCGCTGGCTCAGGACGCAGCTCCGGCGGCGGCACCGGCAGAAGGCGGCGCTCCGGCGACGGCAGAAGTTGTGGCGACGGATGGTGCGGCGGCAGCGGCTAAGAAAGCAAAGAGTAGTACCGGCTTCTTTGCTGTGGTGTTCGGCTCCGGTGTGGTCGGCGTGATCCTGTGGGCGGCGCTCTTCGGTTGCGGCGCGGCCGCGATCTACTTCATCGTCGATAGCTCGATCCTGATCCGCCCGCAGAAGATCATGCCGCAGACGCTGATCAACAAAGTCAAGGGCGCGATGGCCGAGGGCGATGTGATGAAGGCGCTACATGCCTGCGAGAGCGAGCCCGGCCCCATGGCCAATATCCTCTCGGCTGGTTTCTCGCACGTGGAGGAGGGCTTCGAGGTTATCCAAGAGGCGATCACCGCAGCGGCGGACCTTGAGACCGAGCGCATCATGCAGCGTCTCACCTGGATCTCGGTCTGCTCCAACCTCTCTCCGATGCTCGGTCTGCTCGGAACCGTGCAAGGCATGATTATGGCGTTTGCCACGCTGGCTACCGGTGCCCCTGACGTCGGCGCTCTGGCGCTCGCCATTTCACAGGCGCTTTGGACGACCGCCGGCGGACTGGCTATCGCCATTCCGGCCATCACCTTCTATTACAGCATCCGTAACAACGCCAACCGTCTGATTCTGCGCATGGAGGCGATGACTATGGAGCTGATCAAGGACCTGCGTAACGTCGAGGTCGTGAGCGAGTGATCCGCGGCGACGCGGCGGACAGAGCCTGCGCTCCGGTGTTTGGCTCTGTCCGGTCTTTACTCGCCGAGAAGTCGGTGCATGGCCCGAGCGCCGACCGAGCGGTTTACCGGAAGGGCCTGAAGATGAGATTTTTGCGCGGGACACCCGCAGACAGGATTGAATGCCATGGCTAGGCGCTCTTCATCATCAGAACAGTGCGATATCGACATGACGCCGATGATCGACGTCGTGTTTCAGTTGATTATTTTCTTTGTCGTCACGCTGAAGCTGTCATCGGACGTCAATCCTGATATCATCCTTGAAGATGGTAAGCACGGTGTGACGCTGACACAGGACAACATGCCGCCCAGTACCCTCGAAATCGAGGTGGACCGTCGCGGACGAATCTCAATCCACAACGCCACCCTGACGCCGTCCATGCTCAGGACGATCATCAATAACCGGATCGGCCGTCATGGCTACGAATTTCCCGTGCTAATCCGTGCCGACCGCCGTGCACGGCATGAGGAAGTGCGTAGGGTGATGGATATTTGTACCGGGGCAGGCATCTGGAAATTGTCGTTCCTTGCGGTCCAAGAACACAAGGCGAAAGAATAGGAGGCGACCCATGGCTAGAAAGCGCGAACGGAACAAAGGCGAAACCCCGAAACTCGATATGACGGCGATGATTGATGTCGTGTTTCAGCTCCTGATCTTCTTTGTCGTGACGTTGAAGCAAGAGGACATCCTCTCCAAGTTGACAGCCGCTCGCCCGGCGGCGAGCACGGACGAAGAGGTGAAAAACAAAGACCCCAACTTGATCAATATCGTCGTGGCAGCCGAGGGTTTTCTCCTGAATGGTCGTCCGATGCGTCTGCCGGAGTTGGACCGCGGCATTGAGCGTTTCTCGGGTTACAGCAAGACCGCTATGGTCGTCATCAAGTGTACGAAGAATTCGCCGCATGCTTTCCTTGTTCAGGCGCTGGATATCTGCAACAAGCACGGTATGACCAACCTGTCGATCTTTACCTTGTAAGACTGCTTGCACGAATAGTTTTTTCTTGATTTTCGGGGTTGACACTTTTCGTCATCCCCCGCATAATTAGGCGCGGAAGGTGGGGTCGTGTCCGACGGTGCCGTATAGGCTCGGATGCTGACCGTTAGCTTTCCGGTATGACACGAGAGGAGGCCACCATGAATGACCGCATTGATATGGAACAAATAGATGCCAATCTCAAAGCAATTGAGCGGAAGTACAGCAATGAGACTCTGTTGAGGCGTCTCAATGTGTTGTTCGGCGGGCTTAAGGCACCGCGTCAGTCCCGTGAGTATAAGGCTGCGATGATCGAGATGCAACGTCTCTCCGCACCAATCGCCGCAGTGCTTCTGCCGGCGGTTGCAGTCGGGTTGCTGATCGTCATGTCCAGTGGCGCGGCGATTGAGGACCGTATTATTGAGACCCAAGTGCTTGAGGCCGAAGAGTTCAAGGAGCTTGAGATCGTCCAAGAGTTTGAAAAGCCCGAGGATCAACAGTTCGAGACTTTGGACATCGATATCCCGGTCGTTAGCCCGGATGTTCAGGTCTCCGCTGCGCCCGTCTCCGAGCAACAGGTAAGTTACCAGCCGCAGACAATCAATGCGGTGATGGCGATCAAGAGCCCCGTCATCCTCAAGAACATCTTCGGCACCACCCGCGACACTGGCACACGTGGCGTGAGAATTGCCCAGTTCGGTGGCGATCCGCAGACGGAAGAGGCCGTCATGCGTGCGTTGCGCTGGCTCAAGAAGAATCAACAACCTGATGGGTCTTGGTCGCGGCAGAAGGTCGCCATGACCGGCCTTGTGGTCCTCTCCTTCTTGGCCCATGGTGAAAAGCCCGGCGACTCTCAGGAGTTCGGCGAAACTGTGCAGAAGGCGCTGGAGTTCCTGCTCAAGAACCAGCGCGCGGATGGCAAGTTCAATGGCATGGACGGCAATGAATACGCCCACCCAATCGCTACCTACGCGCTGTGCGAAGCCTACGGCATGACCCTTAATCCGAATGTCAAGGCCGCTGCCGAAAAGGCACTCGTGCCGATCATCAAAGGCCAGCATCCCACGGGCGGCTGGACCTATAAGATGAATCCCAACCCGGAGGCCAACGGCAAATACCGTGACGACACCTCGTTCATGGGCTGGTGCGCCCAGGCGCTGAAGGCCGCCAACCTCGCCAGAATTCAGGCTGACGGCCTCGAAAAGGCCATGAAACTCGCCGTCAAAGGCTTTAAAGCAAATGCCCATCCCTCCGGTGGTTTTGGTTATGTCGGCCCCGGCACCGGCGGTCTCACCAGTGTCGGCTGCCTCGGCATGCAGCTCTTGGGAGCATCGAACGAGAGCGAAGTGAAAAAGGCACTCGACGTTATCGGTACCTGGACGCCCACTTTCTCCCAGTATGCGCCTGTCGCCGCTGAAATGAAAAACATCAAGAAGGAGGATGTCAAAGAGGGGTCTTCCGCATTCGTCACCGCTAAGAGCAGGTTGGCTCCCAAGGTCCCCGAAGAGGAGCGCAGGTTCTACACGACATCGCCGCAGTACTACTTCTACTACGCCACCCAGTGCAAGTTCCACCAAGGCGGCAGGCATTGGGACAACTGGAACAAGGCCATGAAACCGCGCTATGTCAAGGCGCAGCAGATCGAGCAGAAGGCCATCAAGGACGTGAAAGGTGTCGACCGCGACATTGGCTGGTGGGAGAATGCTGACTCCCACTCCGACCGTCCGGTGATGGATACCTGTCTGACCGCCCTTCAACTCATGGTCTACTACCGCTACCTCCCGACCACCAGTAAGGAGGCCGTGATGGTTGAAGAGGAGGTCGTGGCGACCTCGCTCGACGACGAAGACATCCAGATCGATACTGGAAATCTGTAGTTCATTGGTGCGTTATCGGCCGACAAGGCCAATAAAATACAGGTTGTTTCTCACACGAAGGCACAAAGGGCACTGAGGTTTTTTGGGAGCACTGCTCGGGTTTTTATTCACAGATGGACACAGGTTCCTTCGCAGAGCACCGGGAGGGACGAGCGTCGCTCGTCCGCGGGCAAGCAGACGCTTGCCCCTCCCTGCGCTTCGCAAGCCCGGCGACAAGTGCTGGGCGGCAGCTGGGTAGTGCGCAAAAATGGAAAACTTTGTGGCCTTCGTGGCCTTTGTGTGAGATTGAATTAACTAATGCACTGATCTTCCCCCATGCCCTTTTCCCTCTTTCTTGCCCTGAAATATCTGCGGCCGAAGCGCTCTTTTACCTCGGTCGTCACGTTGATCTCTATCCTTGGCGTGGTTCTGGGCGTTGCCATCATCATCATCGTGCGCGCGGTGATGACCGGCTTCGGGGACATGTGGCAGGAGAAGATTCTCGATTTCAAGCCGCACATCACCATCACGGGCAATGGCGGTGTGATCGAGCACGAGGATGAGGTCTGCCGAAACTTGGAGGAGGTCCCCGGCGTCATCGCCGCCTCGCCCGGACTTGAGACACGCGTGCTGGTCGAGCACCGCCGCCGTGTCGTTGCCCCGTTGTTGATCGGTACCGACCCGCAGCGCGCGCGTCAGATCATGAAGCTTGACTCCCTCGTGGCCGGCGAGTTTTCCCTTGAGGGTGATGCCGTGGTGTTGGGCGTTGACCTTGCCGCTGAACTTGGCGTCGGCGTCGGTACCGACATTTTGGTTTACTCGCCCATGAACCTCGTCACGAAAGACGAGGTCTACTTCCCCGAACGCCTCACGGTCACCGGTATCTACGACTCCGGCCAACGTGACTTCGACTCCGGCTTCATCATCACCTCCATTGCCGTCGCGCGCGACCTGATGGGTATGCGCTCCGGTGTTTACTCGATCCACCTCAAGGTGAAAGATCCCCAGAACACCGCCGTTTTCACCCGCATCGTGAACGACGTGCGCACACGCGTTCCGGTCTACTCCGTGCGTACCTGGCAGGAGATCGACAGCCAACTCTTTACCGCCCTTGCAGTAGAGAAGAACATGATGGTGATCCTCCTGATGTTCATCACCGTGGTCGCGATCTTCTGCGTGACCAACACGCTGATCGTGCTGACCGTACAGAAGACCGATGAGATCGGCCTGCTCAAGGCGCTTGGTTTCTCCTCACGCCAAGTGATGGGGGCCTTTGTACTGCACGGTTGGATTCAGTGCCTGATCGGCACTGTGCTCGGCATCGGTGCCGCGTTGCTAATTTTGAAGAACCTGCATGAGTTGGTCGATATGTTGGCGCGCCTCGGTGTGGAGGTCTTCCCGAAAAGCATCTACGGATTGGCCGAGATCCCGTGGCGTGTGATACCGAGCGAGGTGGCCAGCGTGGCTGTATCCGTGATTCTTTTCTGTACCGTGGCCAGTTTCCTGCCGGCGTGGCGTGCCGCGCGCATGGACCCGGTCACCGCCCTGAGGAAAGAGTGATGCTCGAAGCAACCAATCTTCGTAAAACCTACAAGTTGCCCCGCAAACGGGTCGAGGTGCTGAAAGGCGCCGCGCTACATGTGGCCCAAGGCGAGTGCGTCGCCATCGTCGGCCGCAGCGGTGCGGGCAAAAGCACGCTGCTGCATGTTTTGGGTGGGCTTGACCGGCCCAACGCGGGCGAGGTGCGTATCGATGGCCAGCCGCTCTATGCGCTCTCGCAGCGCCGCCGCACCGCGTTGCGCGCCGCTAAGATCGGTTTCGTCTTCCAGTCTTACCACCTGCTTCCCGAGATGGACGTGACCGAGAACGTCATGCTTCCGGCCATGACCGGTGTGACGCACCTCCCGCGCCGTCAGATACGCAAGCGCGCGCTGACGTTGCTTGATCAGGTGGGGCTGGCCGACCGCGCCTGCCACATGCCGCTTGAACTTTCCGGCGGCGAGCAGCAGCGCGTGGCGCTGGCGCGTGCGCTCATTACCGATCCGGCCCTGATTCTGGCCGACGAACCTACCGGCAACCTTGATCGCACGACCGGCGCGCAGATCATGGAACTGCTCTTCGGGCTCTCCCACTCACGGGCGCTCTCGCTGGTCATGGTCACCCATTCGCCCGAGACCGCTGCCCTCTGTGACCGCGTGCTCGAACTGCGCGACGGCCTGCTTCAGACGCCGTGACCGTCGTGCGGTGGCCTGAGTGTCGAGACCAAGGCGGCTTTGTATCTGCTCCAGAGGAATGCCCTTGGTTTCAGGCACCATGAAGTTCACCCAAAGCAACTGCAGTGACATCATACCGCAGAAAAAGGCGAAGATTGTGCCGGGATGTAGTGCTTCTGCCATCTTCGGGAAAAAGAGGGTCAGCAGCGCCGCAAAGATCCAGTGCGTGAAACTGCCCAGAGCCTGTCCTGCAGCGCGGTTACGGTTCGGGAAAATTTCGCTGATGAAGACCCAGATGACAGCACCTTGGCCCACTGCGTGCGCCGCAATGAAAGCGAAGATACAAAACGGAACGATTACTTCATGCCCGGTGTAAAAGGCCCAAGAACAGAGGCCCAGCGAGGCGATATAGCCGAAAGAACCGATGGTTAGCAGCGTACGGCGACCGAGCCGGTCGATCAGCCATAACCCGACAAACGTGAAGATCAGGTTCGTGATGCCCACACCAACTGACTGCAGCAGAGCCGCACTCTCGGCCAGACCTGTCATTTTGAAGATACGTGGTGCGAAGTACAGAATCGCGTTGATTCCCGATAATTGGTTGAAAAAGGCGATTAAGAAGGCGAGCAATATGGGAGTTCTCAGTCGGCGCGTAAAGAAACGAGCCGAATCCTGCGTGTGCGTGACGACCTTTGCTATCGTGTTGGCCATCGCAATCACCTCGGCCTCGGAAAGTTCAGGATTGATATTGCGGAGCACCTCAAGACCAGTAGCCAGATCACCGCGGTTCGTGATCAGCCAGCGAGGACTTTCGATCAATCCGACGCAAAAAAGCGTGTAAAACAGGGCCGGTAACGCCTCCGCCCCGAGCATCCAGCGCCAAGCGTGTGTGTCGATCCCACTCAAAAGAGCGTTGGAGAGAAATGCCATGAGGATACCGAACACGATGTTGAACTGGAACATGCCTGTCAAACGCCCGCGCGCCTTGGCCGGCGAAATCTCGGAAATATAGAGCGGAGCCACCACCGAGGAAATACCCACGCCGACACCGCCGATGAAGCGCGCGATCATCAGCGTATAGGGGCCGGTCGCCAGACCAGACCAAACCGCTGAGACGAAATAGAGGATGCCGACCCAGAACAGCGTTTTTTTGCGACCGTAACGTTCGGTGGGCCAGCCTCCGATCAATGACCCGAGCACTGTGCCCCACAGTGCCGCGCTGATCGTCCAGCCGTGCAACGCTGGGCTCAGCCCCCAGAGTTTCTGGATGGTCTGTTCCGCACCTGAGATCACCACCGTGTCGAAGCCGAACAGAAATCCGCCCAGTGCCGCGACCACTGCACACATCACCACTTTTTTGTTCATCGAATGATCTTTCGTATTGTAGCAAGAGGAATGCTTACGGTTAATACACAGCGGCTAGAGCCTTGTCAGCGTGCGTAGGCACCGCACCTTGCATTGAAACCACCCATGCACCGCGCTCATTTCCCGCTTCGGCTGCCTCACGCGCGGTTGCACCGCGCAGCAAGGCCGCCAGAAAAGCTGCGGAAAAGGCGTCGCCAGCACCGACTGTGTCCACGACCTCGACTTGTTCGCACGGACAGTGAACCGCCCCCGCAGCGCGTTCAGAGACGATGCACCCCTCTGCACCCAACGTGACCACGACAATACGGATGGCGGGATGGCAACGGAACACAGCCTTACTGAAAGCTGCCGGTTCGCAGGCACCGTTAAAAAGAAGGCCGCCGAGCATGCTGGCCTCCTCGGCATTGACCTTGACGATCGAGGCGTGCGCCAAGCCCTGCGCGATCAGCGGCGCGGACCAGTAGTCTTGACGCAAGTTCACATCAAAGAAAACGAGGGGCGGCTGTAGCATGTCCAGCAGTGTTGCGAGCGTGCCGCGCGAAACGGGAGAGCGTTGCGCCAATGTGCCGAAATAGAGGGCGCGCGGAGATTCGTTTCGCAGGGCGATCATTGACGGATCGTTGAGCGTGATATAATCCCACGCCACGTCCTTGTGGATCGTGTAGGCGGGTTGGCCATCTTGAAGCATCACGGTTACCGTGCCGGTGGCGTGGGTCGAATCGGTGTTTGTCCAGCGCCGGTCGACGTTGTGCTGCTTCATCTCCTTCAGAGCCGCACGTCCTAGTGCATCGCCGCCGACGCATGATACGATGGCGGCACTGAATCCGCATTGCACGGTGTGCGCCGCGAAGTTAAACGGGGCACCGCCGATACACGCCTTGCCGTCTATCATGTCCCAAAGAATCTCGCCAAATGCTACAACATCGATCATCAGCCGTACCTTTTGGTTATGTTAACGAGACTTAGGGGTACGCGGTTTACGGCCAGATCGAGCGCAGGGCGTGTGCGCTGCCGCGTACAGCCTTCGCCTGCCCCGCCACGACGGTCCATGTCACCGTCTCCAGTTTCGGATCCGCGATCGCCGCGACCGGCGCGTACATCAGACCGTCCTGCGAGAAGAGTTCGACGCAGGTGCGGTCGACGAACAGGATCAGCGCCAACTTACCGTCTTGGATCGGCCATGTTGTCTTGTGTTTGGCGAGTGTCAACTCCTGCCGAGGCGCATGATACCGAAGCGGGATGCCCAGTACGTTGAACATCACGTCCGCATCCGGCGAGAGCGAACAGACGATATGTAGCTCCAGCAGCTCGGCTCGGAGGTCAGTCAGCGGTTGGCTTGTGCCGGCCGCGGCTTCGAACGGCCCGAACGCGGCTGTGCGCTCGCGCAGCGCGGTCAGTTCAGCAACGGGGCGGCGAGTCAGTTTCACACCTTCCGCTGTGTGGGCAAGTCCCAACTCCTGGGGGAGTCCCAAGCATTGATTAAAGGGCATGCCGGGCGACGGAGCCCGCAGCCACGGGATCAGAATACGGCGTCCTTGCGGCACATTGTCGAAGGTTTGAGCGGCGTAGTAAATCGAGCCCCAGTGGCCGCGTAGCCGTTCCGTTGTCGGCTTGAAGGTGCTTCCTTCGAAAGTGCCCACGGCGTATTGGCCGTCGGCACCGAAGAGCACCCACTGCTTCTCGGATGAATCCGCAACGGCGAGTTCGAAGAGGTCGGGACACTCGTACAGATAAGAACCGCCGCCAATGTCGCCCTCGACGGTCGAGAGACGGGTCCACTCCCGCAGGTTGGACGACGCCAGAAGTTCGACCGTGTGGCGCTTTTCCGGATGGCCCACGTAGAGCGCCATGATCCAGCGGCGGGTGGGCGCGTGCCAGAAGACCTTGGGGTCCCGGTTGCCGGGAGTGATATTGGTCACGACCGGATTGCCCTCGAACTTGGTGAATGTCCTGCCGTCGAGACTGTAGGCGATACATTGGGTGGCGGGGTTGCCAGCCGCCGTGTAGATCAGCACCAGCGGTGCGCGTCCGTCACGGCCGAAACCGCTGGTGTTGGCGTGGTCAACCACTGCGCTGCCGCTGTACATGGGGCCCAGTGCGTCGGGATAGAGTGCTTCGCCAAGTTCGGTCCATTGCACGAGGTCTTTGGAAACTGCGTGCCCCCAATGCATGTTGCCCCAGTTGACACCGTAGGGATTATGTTGGAAAAAGAGGTGGTACTCGCCGTTGTAATAGACCAGTCCGTTCGGATCGTTGTTCCAGCCGCGGCGCGGCGAGACGTGAAGCTGCGGACGCAAGGGCTCGCGGTAGAGGCCCTCGGCGGGGAACGCCTCGTCCGACAACTTGACCGCCGCGAGTCCCCGTGAGTCGCCCGGCAATTTCTCCGCCCAGAGCGTGAGCCGCCGCCCCGTCCATGCGGCAAGGTCGAGCGGTGCCCACCAATCGGGTTCGTCGGCGGCCAACTCAATATCGAAAAAGCGCAACGTTTCCGCGCCATCGCGCAGTTCCATCCGGGTTTTGGCGCCGCCATTTTTGACCGGCAGCAGGAACCAGCGTTTGTCGGCGGTGAGGTCGCGCGTCACGTTTTTCTGCGGCAGGAGTGGGGGGGTGTCACATGCGGCGATCTGGTCGATGTTGATATGTCCCCAGCCGTCTGTGGCGATATCCACGATCTGGATGTGCGCGGTTCGGCCTTCCAGATCCGCGACATCCCAGCTTGCCAGTTCAAGTGCTTCGCTGCCGCCGGGGTTGAGGTTTGGGCCGGTGGCCGTGCGGACCACCTTGCCGTCTACGATCAGGTTGATGCAGGTTTTGCCCGGCCATCCGCCGCCGCCGATCAGGAAGGAGATGTGTTTCCGCTCGATCACGAAGTCCGGCGAAGTCAGTAGTCCGATCGCTTTGTCGCCACCGAGGCTCTTGCAAAACCCCCACACCGCAACGCCTGACGGCCTGCGGGCGGGACGTCTTGTCAGCGAACCATCCCACCGCCC
>Ga0208694_1003020_pt1 | contig 16716 bp, 31 predicted proteins | sample AD_UKC078_MetaG_FD_184442 | JGI IMG/M metagenome (GOLD analysis project Ga0208694, IMG submission 184442) | Active sludge microbial communities of municipal wastewater-treating anaerobic digesters from USA - AD_UKC078_MetaG (SPAdes) (version 2) | ecosystem: Engineered > Bioreactor > Anaerobic >...
AGTTTTCCACCAAAGCAAGAACTTAGATTAAAATTGAAAGGCATGCTAGAAGAAAATGTTGATGAAAAATATTATTTATCAAATAAAATGATTCAGCATATTAGTGCTATTAATACAGGAGAAGGATCGAGAAGGTGCGATGCAAGTAATTATGTATCTAAAGAAATGAATGATAATTATAATTTGAAAATTAAAAATGCGACAAAACAAGGTTATCTTGAAGCAACTGAGGGTGATGGAATAGATATATCATCTCGTATGCAATATCATAGAGGTAATGTACAAAAAGATATGTGCCAAACAATAACGACAAGTGGTGGTAATGATCGTGGTGTAGTAATAAAGAATGAGATAGACTTATCTTGTTTAGACTAAAGTAGAAAATATTTTCTACTTTTTTGTTGACAACTAAATTATATTATGATATATTTATATCATGAAAGGAGAGTTAAAATGAAGAAGAAAAGAAAATTAAGACCATGGGTAAAAGCTGTATTAGCTTGTGTAGCGTTCATAATTTATTATGCAATTGGTATCCTAAGTGGATTTGTTTCAACTGATAATGTTGGAGAATTATTAATGTTCTTAGGATTCTATTTATTAGTTGAAGGTGAAATTTTATTTATAGTAAGTTTATAAGGAGGAAATATGAAAACAAATAATTCAGGAATGACAAGTTTAGAAATAATTGCTTATGCGATTATAGGGATAGCTTGTTTATTGATTGTAACAGGTGTGATTGTTGAAATAAAAGAGGTAACAAATGATAACAATATTGGTGTATCAGAGAAATGAGAAAACAAAGTATAGTTTTGAGAGAAATAAGAAAATAATTTATCGTTCTAAGAGAAAAGGGATACGATTTTGGTTGATAGCGATGTATTGTTTAATAAGATATGAGGAAATGAGTGTGGTTAGAGAATGAAAAAATATGGTAGTTATCAAAAGAACGAATGGGGTGGATACACATATAGAACTGAATATATTTCAAGCATCAAAGCTTGTTTAGAAATAAACGTAAAGATAAGACCTGAAAATGCAAAACAATTTAGAGTTAAGAAAACTAAAAGAGACCTAAACGAGATAAATAAATTAAAACAAAAGATAAGAAAATTAACTGATAAATTAGCAACTGCTCAAATGGAATTAGATAGAGTGCAACAGGATAAAGAATACCGATATAAAAAAGATATTGTAAAAGAAAAAGTTATTGATGATGCAACAAAGTATGTAAATAAAGTGTTAAAAAAGAAATGTGGAAAAGTTCTAAGTGAAAAAGATTGTGATGAATTATTAGAAATATTAAAAGGAAGTGATAAGTAATGAGTGAAGATTTAATGATAACTCAACAAGATTTAATTGATTGGATTGATAGACCACCTAGTAATGATGATCTGGATTTGGCAACATTTATATCAACAAGATTAGAAAAATTTTATGATTTAGAACACCAATTGCAACAAAAAGAAAACATAATAAAAGAAGTTAGAGAATATGCAAATGCTGATAAAAATTGTGTTCCAAAACATATAAAAGATTATATTAATAATTTATTAGACAAGGAAGTGAATTGATTATGAATATATCAAATGGTGTTGAAAACTTAACAATACTTACTCAAAATACGAGTAACCAACTTAATGCCGCTATATCTGGGTACATAGATGATTTTAGTAATGAATTTTATAACCTTATAGTTACAAACACAGAGTTGCTAAATGAAAACTGTATAACAATAAAAATACCATATTCTACTGCAATAAAAGTTGACTATGGTACTCACCCAGAAATATATAAAATCTTTAAAGATCCAAATAAAGAAACTCAAAAACAAATAAAAGATTTTCCAACATTGGTAATTGACAAAAATGCACTAACTAGTAAAGTAAGCAACACATATGCAATAGTATGCAAGATTACAAATATGAAATACGAGATGGATAATACTATTAGTTTTACTCTCGTTAAAGTAAAAGAAGAACCATATACCAAAGAATTTTTATTAGCTAATTCATCTAACCTTGATATTAGATCAAGTAAAGGTGTAACTGAATTAGATGAGGTTCATTGGGCTATTAAAAAAGTGGATTTAAAATCAATATTTAATCTTGAAGGAGTGATTTAATTGAAAACATTAAGTGATGAATATGCAAAAGATGATTATGATATAAAATGTAATGTTTTTAATAAATTATATTATGAAATATTAGATAAGGAAGTGAATTTGAGGAGGAATAATTATGAAATTAGAAACAATTTATGGAGAATTATTAGAAATTATGAAAAATGATATGGACTTTGCAAAGGCTATGTCATTAAAAGAAAAGTTAGAAAAAGCAATTAGAGAAGAATCTTGTTATAAAACAAGTAGTAAAACTAGAGTAAATGCAATTAAAAGAGTTGCTAGTAAAGACAACTCTAGACCAGCACTTACTGGTTATGGTATATATGAAGATTATAAATGTGTAACTGATAGTTATCATTTAATAGCAATTAAAGAAGATAATATGCCATTAAAATTAGTAACAACTGATAATGAATTAGCAAATAAAGTTGGTAAAGAGAATTGTATATTTGAAAATTATCCTAATATGGAAATGCTTTTAAAATATGATACATCAAATGAATTACCTATGATCGATTTGGATGATTTGGAGAGTTTTTGTAAAATGCATAAAAAAGATAATGAATTATATAAAATTGGAGAACAAACTTTCAATCCTCATTATGTAAAAAATGTTGTAGATGTTCTAGGTAAAGATTTAAAGATTTATTATCAAGGAGAATATAGACCATTATTTTTTGTAAATGATAAAGAAGAAATTGGTCTAGTATTACCAGTAAAGAAATATAAGGTTTAATGGTTCAAAATATAGAAACTGAATTTAATCTAGCACGAAAACAACAAGAAGCTGAATTAATAAAGTCTTATAATGTTAGAGATAATAGTATAATGCTATTTGGATGTAATTCTTTTTATGGAATGAGTCCATTTATTAAATGGTAATGAAGGAGAATTAATATGGAATTATGGATAAGAAGCCAATCAAAGCAAAGTTTAATAAAAGTAGAAAATATATCATTAGAAATAAAAAAAGATAACGTTATTTTTATAACATCTGGTGAATGGAGATTAGGAACATATAAAACAAAAGAAAGAGCATTAGAAATATTAGATGAAATACAGAAGAAAATTAATTTAATTAATTTAGGGCATGATTTTGGTAGCCCTATGATAGATTTAGAAAACCCAACATATATTTATGAAATGCCAAAGGAGTGATTATGTGAAATTTAGCTATTTATATAAAATGGAAACTAGAATAATGGATAAAATAAATAAAATGGAGGAAAAATAAATGAAAGATTTAAGTAAAATACCATTATTTGCATTTATTGATTTAATAGACCAAGCTAGTAAAGAAAATAATCAAGAATTAGTAAATGAACTTGCACTTGAAGTGGTAAGAAGAATATATGTACCAAATCCAAAAAAGACAAAGGAAGAATTACTTGCAGAATTTGGGTATAAAGAAATCAAGAAAGAAAAACAGAAGGAGAAAAGAAAATGATTGCGTTATTGATTATCTTAATATTTATTGTATATTGTATTAAATGTACTCGTGATTAAAAAAAATTAAAAAAAGTTGTTGACATTAATATTATACTATGATATATTATATATAGGTAAGGTAATTACCTAGAAATGAGGAAAAAATATGATATTAAATGAAAATATTAATGAATTTGACAATGTTAAGATGCAGAAGGTAGAAAAACATTCAATAAAAGATTATTTTAAAAGAATTATACTTATTATTGATGAAAAATTATTCGAAAGAACTTATCAAGAAGAGAATGAAAAATTAAATAAGGAAATTATTATGTTACGATCGAAATTAATCGTAGCACAAAGAAATTTAAAACAAGTTTATAAAGAAAAGAGCGCTTTAGAAAAGAGGTTGAGTAAATATGAGTAAGAAGAGAAAAGATTTTTTAGATAATGTAATTTGCGACTGTGGTTATCAGAATCACAAGGATGCTGTTAAACGTTTTGGTACTTGCAAATTATGTGGCAAAGTACTTGATCCTAAAGCTAAATTTGATTATGAAATGTTTTGCAAGTTGCGATTATGGAGGAAAAAGTAATATGAATGATTTGAATAATAAAGAGTTAGATAGAGTTATTGAATTGTATATAAAACACAGAAAAGATTTCAAAGGTATTTGTACCATAGAAAACTTTTACGAACAATTTTGCCATATATGTGACACTTGTGGTAGAATTGTATGTGTTTTAGAATTATGTGAGGAGTGTGATGTTAAAGAAGAAAAAAATGAATTTCAAGAGTTCGAGTTGAATAAAGAAAAAATATTATATAATTTATAGGAGAAATAGAAATGAGTGAAATAAATACAAGAGAAAAAGTGTTTTTAGCAAAACTAGACCTAATGGTATCTACATATGATGAGATTGATAAAATTATAAATGATATAAAGAGTATGATTGGTACTTTACCAGCAACTCAAAGTAAGATTGATTCAAAACTTAGCGATTATTATCATATCATAGAGGATAAAGAATTGAGTGATGAACAATTAGTAAAAATAGGTAAGAAAATACACGATGCGAGAATTGAAAGACGAGATGCTAATAGTGTAAATGAACTTATAAATGTTTACAATAAATATAAGGATAAATTGTTTCATTGTCCTACTACAAATAGAGATGAATTTAGAGAAGCTATTAAAGAGTGTAGGGATCATTTACATGACACATATAGATATCGTGCGTTAACAGATGATGATTTAAAGGAATTTGATGATACACAAAAAAAAGTCAGCATGAAAAAAAGTGAAAAAGAGAGTAAGATTAAAGAATGTTTCGAAAAAGGTATGAAAAACAAGGATATTTCAAAAGAATTGAAATTAACACCAAGTTACGTGAGCCGTTTAAGACGACAATTAGGATTCGAGACTAGAAAGTACAATAGTAAAAAAGGTGAGTAATATGGGTAATGAATTAGCAATAAAGGTATATGATGTTGATTATAGTTTTATAATTAAAAATTATCTTGATCCACAACTTTGGGAGAAAGAATGGACTTTATTTGTCTATCGAGATATAACTTTTGTGATATACTTATCTAGTATTAATACTAGAGATAGTAGTATTGCATTTGGTGTACGTTCTACACATACAATCAATGGTCAACTTGACCATGATTCAACAAGTTTTTCTTATAATATAAAGAATTCAAACTTAAATAGCTTAAAAAGACAAATAAAAGGTGCTATGGAAAGTTTGATAGAGACAATGGAAAAATATAGCATACGAGGAACGGAAGAATATAAAAAAGCTGAAGAAATGCAAAGACAACATAGGATTAATACAGAAGAGAGAGCTGAGAACTTTCTCGACCAAAACGGTATTTATTTGAGTGATGTAAGACAAGCTTATATTGATTATTATGTTGACAAAATGAGTTTTGATTATACTGATTCTATTTTAAGTTCATTGTCTCATGATTTGTTATTCGATGTGTATATGATTTTTTATAAAGCAACAGGGCAAAATGACAAGTTTGATAAATTGAAAGAACAATATTCAAATAGACATGGTAGAATTTTCAATGATGTTATGAATGAGATAAATGAAAAGCTAGAATATATGGAAACTGATGATTATAATGAAGAGTTAGATGATGGTCTTGATGATATAAAATAAGGGTGATTTTATGAACAAATGGGAATTTATAAAAGAAAATTATATAGATAAAGGATTGAAGATATTTCCAGTTGTACCAAATAGTAAAACACCAATGATTGAAAAGTGGCAAGAAGATTGTTCTTGCGACTTTTTCCAAGTTTTATATTGGTATAATTCTTGTCCTGATTGTAATTGGGCGTTACCAGCTACTGAAAATAATTTGTTTATACTAGATTTGGATAGACATGATTCTAATAAAGATGGTGTCGAAAATTTTGAAAAGTTATTGAAAGAATTAGGTATTTCCAATTGTCTTACAATGTGTCAACATACTCCTAGTGGTGGTATACACTATATTTATAAGAGTGACAATGATTTAAAAGATGTGTTGAATGCGTCGAATATTTTCAACGAATATCCAGGGATTGATTGTCGTACTTCAGGTTACATTGTTGTAGAACCAAGTCAAACAGAAAAAGGTATATATCAATTTGAATATTCTGAATCAATCAATGCAATGCCTTATGAATTAAAAAAATATATACTTGAAAATGTAAACACAAAAAGTGATATAAAAAAAGAACCATACAAAAAACCAACATCAGTTGATGTTGGAGATAGAGATAATCAATTGTTTTCATACATAAATAATATTTATTATAAGACTAGGCTTGATTATGATGAGGTTCTTTGTCTTGCAAAACATTTTAATGAAACTGTCTTTGAAGAACCATTACCTGATAAAACAGTAGAATATAAAACGAAAAAGGTTTTTCAAAAGGATAGATCAACTATGATATTTATAAATCTTGGGGAATAAGAAAAATTCCCCAATTTTCATGGGGAATCGAAATGAGACAATTTGTGCAGATTGAAAACCAATCAAACACATTATTATTATATCATAATATTAAATTTTAGTCAAAAAAGTAAAAATAATTGTTGACAACTAAATTATATTATGATATATTTATATCAGAGAGGAGGAATAAATTTGGAAAACACTAGACTGTATAAAGAAATGACAAAAATTCTAAATGAAAAAGAGTGTTCAAAAAGACAACTTGCTAAAGAATGCGACATATCGTATTTAACTCTTGTGCAATTCTTTAATCCAAATATGATTTGGAAACCATTCAGCCAAAAGTTAAAGTCAAAGTTGCATAATCATTTAGGAATTAGTTATGACATCATCGATGAATATAATGAAAAAGTATTGAAAGAAAGAGGTAAGTAATATGTGGAAATGTTATTTTAGAAATCTAAAGACAGGTCAAGAATTTGAAAAAACATTTGATAGCCAATATCTAATGGAACAAGAATTAAGAAAAGTAAAATATAGTAAAAAGATAGAATTAATAGGTAGGACTAAATTATGGGGATAACACAACAAAGAGTTGGAAAATCTTTTGAAAAAGAGATTTTGGAGTACTACTCAAAAAAAGGATATTGGTCATATAAGATACCTACAGATTTCAATGGTACTGTTTGTGATATAATACTTGTTAAAAATAGTGCGTGTATGTTTATTGAATGTAAGCACACAACAAGTGATAAGTTATATTACAAAGGCAGTGGAATATACAAAAAAAGAGATGAGATAAACAATTTTGTGCAGAAATACAATACAAATATATACATAATGATAAAATCAGATAAAGTAGGAACGTTTTGGACTAGTTGGATAAACGCAAAACCTATTTTTGAAAGTCAAGGTTATTTGGATCTTGAAAAAGATTGTTTTAAAGGAAATATGGATGTGATGTAATGGGAAAGTTTAAAGTTGGAGATATGGTTGTGATTGCGAGACCAATGATTGAAGAGCAAGAATGTTATAGAGGTTTTATACGTAGAGTGTTTGAAGTAGACCCAATTTATGATGGACTTTATTATTTCGAAGATATTCGAACAGAAGATGGTGATGACTTATGTGCATGGGATGAAAAAGAATTAGACCTTGTTAATAATATAACAGAAACTGACAACTTACGTATAATAACAACCTGTAATGGTGTAAAAGTCGAACTTAGAAATGACCGAGATAATGAATTATATAAATGCCATATATTGGCAAAATCATATATAGAAAGCACTGAGTATGAAAGTTATTGTATGGAAGATACGAAAATAATTAATACATATTGTGAAAAAATTAAGGAGGAAAAAGATATGAATAAAGTAGTAACTTTATGGTATGAAAGAAAAAGAAAATCAATTGAAAAGAAATATGATAAATTAAGAGAGGAATTTGGAGAAAAACAATATAGTGTTGCTGAAAGTTTTAATGAATTAGTCGAACAATTCAACAGAGACTTAGATGATTTATTCCAATATGATAAAGCTAGTGAACAATTTGTTTTAGTTAACAATGCTCCAAACAATGTTATTAAATATAAGATAGATGTTAATAAGTTAGACGAAGAATTCAATGAAATGTATCGTGATGAGATTAGAAAAGCTTATAAGAAAATTGATGATACTAGAGAAGAAGTAGAAGCTCAACTTTCATTATCTGATGATTTAAAATATCAACAAGAAGTTCTTGAAAGATATAATATTATAAGTAAGAAAACAAAAAAGATAAGTGATTAATGATGAAAATAATTTTAAGCAACATAATAGAGATACAAGAACCAAATAAAGATGTGTTAGAGTATTGTAAGAAAAAACTTACATTCTCTAACCCTGATTATATCAAAAAACAACGTATGGGATTTTGGTGTGGTAAGACTCCTAAGAATATAAGTTTATATGATTCCTATCAAGGTAATATATACTTGCCCATAGGTTGTTTCAATGATATATGGAATATATATCCTTATAAGGAAGATTATGTTGATTATACAACGACTAAAAAAGCTGATATAAAGTCGAATATAATCTTACGAGATTATCAAAAACCTTGTACAGATGCTTTGAAAAAGTATGTTAATGGCATATTTGTATTACCACCTGGACTTGGTAAAACACAAATAGGTTTGGAATGTGCAAGTTACTTAAAACAAAAAACAATCTGGCTAACACATACTAAGGATCTACTAAATCAAGCGAAAGAACGTTGTGAAAACAATCTTATTTGTAAAACAAGTACAATAACTGAAGGTAAGTGTGATACAAGTGGTGATATAGTATTTGCGACAGTGCAAACACTAGTAAATGTTATTGATAATGGGAAAATAAAGCAAGATGAGTTTGGACTTGTTATAGGAGATGAAATTCATCACTTAGCGACAAGTGCTGAATCAGTAAAAATGTTTGAAAAATGTATCAATTATTTCAATGCTAGATATAAACTCGGTTTGACAGGGACACTACATAGAGGAGACGGTTTGCAAAATACTACTATTAAGATACTTGGTGATGTTATATATGAGGTTAAAAAAAGTGAAGATAAAAAGTACTTAGTAGGATACTATGAAGATAAGCCTATAATAAAAATACCTATTGAACAATTCCAAGTACCAGCACAAATAAACCTCATAGAGACTAAATACAAGCCGAATGACAGCTGTTTCGATGCAAGTAGTAGAATTGTGTTTTCCAACTTAATTAGCGACCTAGCGACCGATTATGATAGGAATAAATTGATATTAGATTTATTGTATAAGTTGCATGGTTATACAATTGTTATAAGTGAGAGAACAAGTCAACTTGAATATCTACACAAACATGTTGCAAATTCCATTTACATTAATGGAAAAACACCAAAGAAACAGAGAGAAAAACAGATTGAAGAATTTAGGCAAGGAAAACATAAAGTTTTATTCGCAACATATTCACTCGTTGCGGAGGGGTTGGATATTCCAATATTAGAAAACTTGATAATGGCAAGTCCAGTTAAAGATGAAAGACTTGTTGTACAAGCGATAGGCAGATGTCAAAGACCTAGTAATGGTAAAACAATCGCCAATGTTTATGATTTGGTTGATGATGTATCGATATTAGATAAATTTAAAAGTAAACGAAAAAGCGTTTATAAAAAGGAAGGATGGGTGATATTATGATGGACGTAGTACAAAATATTGGGATTATACTTTTAGCAGTTGCAATAATCTTATTGGAACATAAGAAAATAAATAAATAGAAATGAGGTTTAGAATATGAAAAATATAAAAAAATTATTATTTGTTATTACTATAGTAGGAATGGTGTTTTTACTAACAACTGGTTGTGACATTGAAGATACAGATACACAAAAAGATGTAACTAATACACTTGAAATAGGTGATAAATTGGTAAAAGCACAACCAACACCAACTGATATCGATTATTCGTTAGAAAGATATAATTTAATTAAAAGAGCATATTGGGTTAATGGCATGCGAGATAAAGCACGTGCTTTACCATCACCAATTGCTGATATGCCGTTAGGTTATATAGTTCTTTTAACTGAAAGTGGTTCTATTGTTGGTAGATTTGTTGTTGATGGAAAGGTTACAAGTTTAAATAGTTATTTAACACCAGATAGTCAATATTATGAATGTAGTGGCGATTATTGTCCTAGCAGTGGTAGTTTTTCGAATGCGGAAAATAACTGGTTACCTGATGTTGATGGATCTTATGGTGAAAATGATAAAGGAATATTCTTTTTTACAACTGATGGTAAATATATTGAATGGACAGGGACTTACTTATATTCTGATATTCCATTTGATGTGAGTAATCCTATTGTAAGGGTAGGTGAGTAATTTGAAACAAGTATTAGGAGTTTTTGGAGTAATTATTCTATTAATAATACTAATAGTTGGAGGAACTTTCTTAGGATTTTTTGATACATGGTTTACTAATAAAGTGGACTATGTTAATCAAAAAATAGAGGATAGAACAAATTATAGTACTAGAAAAAAAGTTGAAGATACTTGTAGAAGTATGATTGCTAGTTATAAAACTGATAAATCAACTTATGACATGTATAAAGAAAGTAATGATTCTGAAAAACAATCTTGGGGAGAACAAGCAAAAATGAGAGCTAATAAAACTGCAAACATATACAATGAGTATATTTTGAAAAATAGCTATGTTTTTGATGGTAATATACCAAGTGATATAGTATATCGATTAGAGATATTGCAATAATTAGGAGGAAATATGAAAAAAATAATAGGTTTGTTAATAATGATAATTGGTGTTATTATTGGTATATGGTTAGGATTATATGTAATGTTGTATGGTGGTATAATGCAGATTATAGCGAATATTAATCCGATATGTGCTAGTGGTTTGACAATGGGTGTAATTCGTACTATATTTTTCGAGATAGGTGCAATACCAGCATACTTTGGTTTGATAGTAGGCTATACGATTATGCATATGTAAATGAGGAGATAATTTATGGGATTTGAAAATTATAAAGACAAACAAAAATTTTATAAAGAAAGAGCTAAACAAGAAAAAATGTTTTTCATGAGTAAACCACCTAAAAGTATAGATAAAGGTGAAAAAGGTAGAACTTATGTGAAACCTAAGGAAAATAACAAATGAGTTTCGATGACTTATTAGATAGAATTTGGGGATACGACTTTGAAGTAACTGAACACGATTGGCTTTTAGTTTTAAAAGACTATCGTACAAGAAAGAGAGTCGTATTCCACAATTCTCTACCGAATGACGTGCAAAACTTTATTGATATGGAGAATCCAATTCTTATGGGTTATAATAACAATGGTTATGATAAATACATATTGAAAGCAATTCTAGGTGGGTATACACCAGAAGAGGTTAAAGGTGTCAGCGACCATATCTTCTTTGGTGGTGGAAATGGTTGGGAATTGGATTTAGGTTATACAAAAGTACCAACACAGATAGATTTAATGAATTGTATTGTACCCAGAAAGTCCCTTAAGGAATTAGAAGGAAACCTTAGAATGAATATTACTGAATCTACAGTTGATTTCAACATACAAACAAAATGGACTAAAGAAGAGTTTGAAGAAATGCTATATTATTGTTCATGTGATGTAGATGCTCTATTCCCAATATTTGATATGTTGATGACTAGGTTTAAGTCAAAATATATAATTGCTAAGTTGGGAAAAATTGATTATGAATATGCTTTAAGTTTAACCGATGCTAATTTAACAGCTGTTTTGCTTGGTGCAGAAAGACAAGAACACGACGATCCTTTTAAATATGTATATCCTGAACAAGTACAAAAAGAAAAAATACCAAAACAAGCACTAGATTATTTTGACGAGCTAATAGAACATAATGATTTGAATTATAAAGTTAAAGCACCTTGTCTCGATATGAAAACTATTGATTTCCAAATAGGAATAGGTGGTGGGCATGGGTTTATAAAAGAAGGTGTTTATAGTTATGATAGGGGTGATAGTTTACAATGTCAGTAGATGAAGTAGATTTTTATTTAATAGATTTAAAATCACGATTCGACAAGATAAAACCAAACACGTACTATTTATCATATAGTGGTGGTAAAGATAGTCATTTCCTTTATTGGTTTATTAAAGAATATCTTAAAAGAAATGATATTAAAATAGTAGGAATAAATACTTATATGGAACACCACGAAATAAGAGATAGGATATTAAAAAATAGCGATGTTGTTTTATACCCAAAAAAGAACTACAAATTATCAATGATAACCAAAGAAAATTTGTATGTGAATATTTTAAAGAAAGCTATCAAGTTTTAGGGATAAAAGGTGACTGAAGATGATAATATTATGTAACTTCGATGTATCCTCATATTATCCTAGTTCTGTTAAATTATATGGTTATTCTAGTAGAAACCAAAAAGATAAAGATGCTTATGTTAGTGTTTTGAATACAAGATTAAAAGCAAAGCATAAACAATTAAGTGAAGAATTTTTAAAAGAATTCAATATTACTTATGATGAAGTTAAAAGTGGTTTAAAATTACCAATTAATGCCTATACTGGTACGTTGAGAGCAGAATTTAATAAACTTTATGATCCGTTACAAGGGTTTAGTATTTGTACAACTTGTCAATTATTAATGTTACAATTGATACATGATTTACAAGAAATACCAACACTTGAAATGGTGTCTGCTAATACAGATGCGGTAATGTTTACTATAGAAGACTATGAAAAAGAAAAAGCATTGAAAGTTTTAGAAGATTGGCAAAAACATACTGGTTTTGAACTCGAGGAAGACAGAATTGTTAAAATAATAATGCGTGACGTGAATAACTACGCAGAAATCGTGCAAACTGGTGATAACGATTACGAAATTCACTACAAGGGAGGGGAACTAACTCGTGGTGAACATAAATTCAAATGGAATAAAGAACAAAAAATATTTGAATATTCTTATAAACCAAGTCTTAACAGCAACTCTATGTCTATTGTTAGTGAAGCATTACTTAAATTCTTGTTATTTGATATACCAATAAAAGAAACAATAAATAAGTGTGATGATATATTCAGATTTATGCAAATCTCTCATTTAGGATACACATACGAAAAATGTGTACAAGAATCACCTGATGGAGATATCGAACTTCAGCGTAACAATAGAATTTACGCAGGGCTAAAACCAAGCGGAACAATAATAAAAGTAAAACCTAATGGAAGACGTGATTCTTTAGCAAACTGTCCTCCAAACCCAATAGTCGACAATGGTAACAAATGCACCATCAACGACATAAACAAACAATGGTATATAGAATTTGCACAAGAAAAAGCAAACGACTTTTTAGGAATACCAAGATTAGATAGTTTGAAAAAAGAAGAATTAATAGAAAAAGCAAAAAATTTAGGAATAATCCTTGACAAAAATATAAAGAAATATGATATAATAGAACTAATCAAAGAAAAAGAAAGGAATGAGATAAGAAATATGGCAGAGCCAACAAAACAAGAATTGAAAGAAAAGCTTGATAAAGCAATTGAACAAAATGAAAAGTTAGTAGAAAGAATTAAAGAAAGTGAGAGTGGAAAAGAAATGAAATTTACTGATGAAAGATTAAATGATAACATTATGTTACAAAGTTCATTATATAAAAAAATAAATAAATTAAGAGAGTATATTAGGGATATAGATTTTATTTATGATAAGGAATTACCTGGTAATTTAGGTGGTGCAGAGTATTATAGTATTGGACAATATTATGATGCAATTCAAAACGGTTGCCTTAAAGCTAGATTGTCTATTGCGCATAACGTTGTAGATTTAATACAATTTGACAAAGAACTTGTCAAAATTAGTGGAAAACCACCAAAGCATGTGGCTACTATAAAAACAGAAACAATTCTTACAGATATTGATACAGGTTTTTCAAAAGTATATCATACGATTGCACAAGGTGCTGATTATGCAGATAAAGCTATTAGCAGTGCAAATACAACAGCTTTTAGACAATGGTTTGATAAAAACTTTTCACCAAGTAATATGAAACATGATGATGATTATGTAAATGATGAACTTGTAAGTGAAGAACCAAAAGTACTTGTATATATTCCTGAAAGTAAAAAAGAGGAAATAAAAGAAAAAGTAGTACAACAAGTTCAAGTTGAAAAAGATGACGATGAAGATATAAAAGAAATTGTAAATAATATTATGAAAGTTAAAGAATTAACTGGTGACAATGCTTATGGAGATTCAATCTTAACAATGTTGACAAGTGGTGTTGAAATTCCAAGTCCAACTATTTTAGAGATAGATTTAAAGGTTAAAAATAAGTTAGAAAAGGTAACAAATTAATGTTTATGGAGATATAAGGAGGACATTAAAAATGGAATGGAAATATAGTGAAGATAACAAACATATAGTATTAGAAAAACAACCTAGTAGATTTAAGTATTTAACAGGTACAAGATTCGCAAGTGCATTGGGATTGAATCCTTACTCGACACCGTTTCAAATTTGGTGTGAATGTACAAGATTAGTTATTCCACCTTATGAGGAAACGATATACACAAAAGCTGGACGTATAATAGAACCTTTACAAAGAGAGTATATATCTAAGAAATTCCCTAACATTGTTGGTCCAGAAGAGTATTTTGGAGATTTATTTGAACAAGTAAGATGGAATTTCTTTAACGAAGAACAAAAACCTTTTGCTGGTTGTTGGGATGCTGTTAGTACAAAAGATAATAAACGTGATATAGCTATGGTTGTAGAATTCAAAACAGCTAGTGATCCAAGAAAATGGGATAATACAATACCTATTTATTACGAATTACAAGGTGCGTTATATGCAAAATTATTAGGATTGGATAGAGTGTTATTTGTTGCAAGTTTTCTTGATAAGTTAGACTATGCTCACCCTGAAAGCTTTGTCCCAAGTGAAGAAAATACAATAATGGTTGTTAAGAAATTGAAAGATATTACTATTGAGTTGAACGGAGAATATTTAAGTATAGATGGAGTATTAGAGAAAGCAAAAGAATTTTGGAAAACCTATGTCGAAACAGGAATTTCTCCTGAATTCGATGAGACAAAAGACAAAGAATACTTAGATATCATAAGAACAAGTAAACCATTAAATGATAGTTCTGTAGAAGATTTATGTGATAGAGCTAAAGAATTAGTTGATGAAATAAATGCTTTAAAAGAAAATAGTGGTTTGAAAAGTAAAGAAAAAGAATTAAAAATATTAGAAGAAAGCATTAAACAAGCTTTAATGGATAATCTACAACCAGGAGAAACAAAAATAAGTTGCAAACAATATTCATTGAACGGATTGGCAAAAGAAAAATTTAATGAAAAATTATTTGCAAAAGAAAATCCAAAAACTTATGAAAAATATATAGAAACTGAATTTACATATAGATTAAGTAAAACTAAAGAAAAAGATAAGGAGAATGAATAATATGAAAATAAAAATGAATTTAAAGAATAATTATAAACTAGTACCTGAAGGACAAAGAAGATTAAAGATTACAAAATCTGAATGTTCTCCAAGTGGAAAACCTTCTCGTTGGAATTTAACATTTGAAGATAGTGAAGGAGGATTTGTAAATACAAGATTTGATTTTACAAATGATAAATCATTATTCGCTATGGGTAAATTCCTAGAATCAGTATTAGGGTTCAAAGATGGTGATGAATTCGATACTAAAGCTGATGCTGAAAGATGTATAGGTATTGATATAATCGCTGAGGTTGTACATACTGAGGGTTCTAAGGTAAACGATGATGGAGAACCAACAATATTTGCAAATATTGTTAATAAAACAATTCGTTTAGCAGATGATACTACTACACAAACAGCAACTGAATCACCAAGAAATATGATTTCAAATGCACTTGATGATTTAGATTAATAGATGGTACCTGAAAAGGTACTTTTTTTTTAATATTTAAAAAAGACTAGATAATCTAGTCTTGTAATTCGTATAACACTCCACAATCTACTCTAAATCTTATTCCGTTATATTCAAGTGTTGCTACTCCGTTTGGTGTGTATTTAGTAGGTAATTCTACTCCTACAACATTAAATACTCTATCAGTAACCCAATTACCACCTACTTTTAATACAGCATCATAATTGGCTCTATCTTTATCCATTTCGTATGCTCCTATAAAGTCACAAGGTATATAGTCGTTTTCACCACAAGGACTGCCATAACAAGTTGCATAACATCCAACTGCACCATTCGGATATTTATTATTTGGCTTAATCAATTCGTCAACATTGAATATTCCATTAAATGCTACTTTAGAACCAACTGTTAATACTTGGTCGGCTTTCTTAGGTTTATCAGGAACATAACCTCCATCGATTATTTTATTAGCCTCATTTACAATATAATCAAGTTTACTTAATAAGTATTCACCAGGACAACTTGTACTTGTATACATTTGATGCCAAGTAAGATTTTTACCTTTAACAAGTTTACCCATTCCATTACGAACAGCAATATCAGCACATAATTTGATTAATGAATTTAATGCTTCATCAGTAACTCTTGAATCAGGTTGTAAATTAGCAGTTTCAATACTTGCAGAACGAACATTACTATCCCAATTAGAATTACACCAAGCAATATCTTTTTCATCAACATAACAAGCAATTCTACC
>Ga0208694_1003021_pt1 | contig 16711 bp, 11 predicted proteins | sample AD_UKC078_MetaG_FD_184442 | JGI IMG/M metagenome (GOLD analysis project Ga0208694, IMG submission 184442) | Active sludge microbial communities of municipal wastewater-treating anaerobic digesters from USA - AD_UKC078_MetaG (SPAdes) (version 2) | ecosystem: Engineered > Bioreactor > Anaerobic >...
TGTCAACATTGCCGTCAACTCGTGGCTAAACGAACTTCTGTTTCGTATATCCATCGGATTTTGGCAGGTTATGGCGTATATTTCGTTTTTAAGATTATAGAGCATTTTTCTTTACTCCTTGCTTTAAAATTGCCTGATCGAGGGGATTAACGATTTTCCCGAGACTCTTTTTACTGACATGAGTATATATTTCCTTAGTTTTGGAGCTGGCATGGCCTAAAACTTCCTTGATATAACGCAGATCTGTGCCGTTTTCCAAAAATCCAGCGGTCGGAATGTCGTCCGCTAAAGTCAAAGGGACCGTTGGCACCGCATCAAGATTCATTTGGTGTTATTCTACAAATAATAATCCGTAACTGCAATGAAAATATTTACGAAATCAGTGCGCTCCGTCGGGATTACGTCGCGCTTTGTTGCCATAACGGACGTCAATGCCAGGGAAGCAGATACTTTGGAAGAAAAAACGTGGCTTTTAATACTCTATCTTTAACTCGAAATTCCCACGGTCGTGCGTTTTGATTAAGATCATCTGTTCGGCGGTGGAATAATAAAAACCTTCCGCTTGTTGCGTTAAATCGTCAGCCGATTTGCAGGTGAGAAGTTGGTTATCGCCGACGCTGACTCTGACCGGCGGCTGAGTGGAGATGATTTTGAACAGGTAATGCTGGCGTTGCGGTTGAAAGTCCGATTTCTGGCGCTCAATGATGATATTACAAGTATTAGTAGAATTCCGGCAGGTGAATTTGGTTAGACTAAAGACGCCTTTTTCGTAATCGTAGGAGACGCCGTCGTCCTCATAAAGCGTATAGGAACTCTCGTCGGCAGGGTAAATTAGCAATTCGGTTGCGGTCATCGGTTTTTCGCCGACGTACTGCTGGACAGCTTGCATCGGCAGGAAGCCGCCTTGACGCAGAAAATACGGAATCTGATTAAGTGGCGCCTCTACGATGAGCCATTGTTTGCCAGTGTAGAAGCGATGCCGATTGCAATCGTACCAATTACCGGCCGGCAGATAAAGGCGCTTGAACTCGTCCGTTTCGGAAAGCACCGGCGCCACCAGTAGATTTTCACCCAGAACAAATTGATTTTGGGCTTCTGTGCGGTAACATTCCGGATCGTCCTGAAAATTGAAAAACAGCGGGCGCATCAGCGGCCAGCCGGTTTGGTTGGCAGTATAGAATTCGCTATAAAAATAGGGTAGCAGTTGATAGCGCAAATTTATGAAATTACGTACGGTATTTTCGACTTCCGAGCCAAAAATCCAGGGCTCTTTGCGGTGCGTATCCCAGGCTGAGTGTTGGCGGAAGAGTGGGGTAAAAGTGCCGAGTTGCATCCAGCGGATATAAAGCCTTTCCGAAGGATTGCCGACGAAGCCGCCGACGTCGCTACCGACGAACGGTACGCCGCTCAAGCCAATATTTTGCGACATACGACAGGCAATTTTCAGATGCAACTCGCTGGCGACATTATCGCCGGTCCAGACGGCTGAGTAGCGTTGAATACCGGCAAATCCAGCCCGTGTCAGGATAAAATGCCGCTCGGGAGAATAGCGCCGCAAACTTTCGTGAGTCGCTCGTGCCATTTCCAAAGCATAAATATTCCGTGCGCTTTTGTGATCAGTTTTTAAACCGTTGCCATCGAACTGCACAATGTCGGGAAAGTGCGTGCCCCAAACGGTCGGCTCATTCATATCGTTCCAGAAACCGGCGACGCCATCTTTGAGCAGTAAATTGAGTTTATCGCCCCACCATTGGCGCGTGGCGGCTTTAGTAAAATCCGGGAAATATGCCCAGGAGGGCCAGACCTCGCCCTGATAGTATTGACCGTCAGGATATTTGACGAATAAATCCTGTTTGAGGCCTTCGCGCGCCCCAAAATAATTCGTGTCAGCTTTGACGCCCGGGTCAATTATCGGGATGACTTTAAAGCCGTCCTTTTTTAAATCAGCCAGCATTTTAGCCGGTTCGGGGAAATACTTTTTGTTCCAGGTAAAGACCCGATAGCCGTCCATATAATCAATGTCGAGATAAATCACATCGCAGGGGATTTTTTTACGGCGAAAAGTCGCCGCCAGATTGCGTACCTCCGATTCAGGATAATAGCTCCAGCGGCATTGCTGATAGCCGAGTGCCCAGAGCGGCGGCAGTTCAGCCCGTCCGGTCAGATTGGTATAAGCCGTCAGGACTTTTTTAATTTCAGGACCGTAGATGAAATAATAATCCATCTCGCCCTTTTCGGCACCGAACCAGTAGAAGCGATTATTGCTGGCGCCGAAATTGAAGTGCGATTTACAGGTATTGTCAAATAAAATGCCATAGGCTTTGAAATCGCGAATCCCATAAAAGAAGGGAATTGAAATGTAAAGCGGGTCGGTGCGGTCGTCATAAGCCCAAAAATCGGTGTTCCAGAGGATATATTCCTTGCCGGTTTTGCAAAGATCGTCGCTCTTTTCGCCCAGCCCGTAAAAATTTTCACCGGGCAGGAGCTTTTTGTGGCAACGCACTTCGTCATTGTCGAAGCTGACGCCGAAAGCTTCTTCATCGGCATTGATCAAATTGCCAGCCGAATCGAAAATGGCGACGCGGCAAGGCGACTTGGTGATTCGCACGGTCAGGGCTTTGGTGGTCAGTGTGAAATTTTTACCTTCGTCTTTAAACGTGAAAGCCGATTGGGCGGGCAGAGCGGCGATTACCGCATACGACGGCGCAGATGAAAATTCTTTCTGATTCGTATAACGAAAACGAATGACATTGTCGTCGTAAACATAGATATTGAACCGAGCGTTGTCGGCTTTGAATTCGACCCGATTGGGAAAAACCTTCTGTGATTTGACATTGCCAATAAATTCAAAACCGGCAAAAAGTGATGGACAAAGTAGCATAAGCGAGAAAAATAAAGAAATTATTAGTGACATAGTTAAGCACCTTTCGCTGTTAAGATTAAAGTTGAGTTTGTGGATAATGTTATAGTTATAGTTAAGAAAATGGGGAAGATGGAATATGAGAAACGCAGAGTAGTAAATCTGGAGCAAGTTTTTTTAAAAACTCGATAGGATTGGTATAGGATAATAATAATTAGTAGCATCAGGCATTTACTGCGTTGAGAAATTTTCCGTCTGAATAATGCAGTGGTTCTTGAACTCGTCAACGAAGTGGTCGAATTCAATTCCGTAAATTCTGCGGAATACCTCATCGTGGTTACTCTCGGTAAATAAGCTCTCGATGTAATTTTGGAATTTTTCCCGGCTACGCGTTTCGATTAAATAATCAACGATGCAAGCAAACTCACAATAAAGAAAGGCGGAGCGGTTGGGGACATTGAGTTTGGCTTGGCTCGCCCGGTGGGTTTTATAATCACGCGGCGGTAAGAAATTTCCTTGACGGATGTAATTATAGGTTTCTTCTTTCGATGGATACCAGCCAGTGCCCGTCTGGTTGGCGGCGTAAACTGCGATGCCTTCTGAGAGCCATTTCGGGAAGCGAAATGCCCGGATAAACCCGGTTTGCTGGAAGATGAGAATGTGGGCAAGCTCGTGTTTCAGGTAAATATCTAATGGAATTATACCCAAATCGGCTTCTTTCAACGACCAGGGCGCAATAAGAATACGGTTAGGTGGAATTGCGCAAAGTCGGGAGTAAGTTGGAGAACGTCTGACATAACTTAAACTATCGCGGAAAATAAAGAACTCCGGTTTGCTTTTGAACTTTAAGGCAAGCACTTTTTCGACAGGTATCGTGAGCGTGTCGCAGTTCGACCAGTCTGGCAGATGTGCCCGATTCTGCACGTAAACAATGGTATTGGGAAACTCGAATTTCTGAAATCCAACAATGATTGGCGAAAAGGCAAATAGTTCACCAAATAAAAAAGCGGCAAAGACGCATACCAAAATTACCGCAACGATCACGTAGTAATTTTTGCGCATTTCAGTTTTTGTTAAAGGCTCGGATTCATTTTTATAACATTTTGGGTCTCAATGGAGAAGTATTGAGGGTAGTTAACCGGGGAGCACATCGTCATCAGAATCGCATTTGTAATGGATCCAGAAGAATACATTGGGCAAGTCTCCGGTGGGTCTTTGTCTAATTGGCTAGCGGGTAAGGTTTCACCTGCGCCGCGAAGCTGACCGGCGTCAGGTGCAAGTGCGTGTTAGTTGTCCTCAAAACCAAACAGAAATTTCATATAATCATATTGCTGATCTCGTTCCATAAACAGGATATGTTTCTCGGCGAATTTTTCTTTGCTCCACGTTCCATCATCATATCGTTTATATAAATCGTCAAAGGAAGTGGCTGAGATGATATACGAGTTAAGCGCAATCTCCCACTGCCCACTTCGCCTACCAATCTCTTGCGCCAGGTCTGGCAGGCGTTCCCACAGGCGCGCTTTTTCATCGTGTATATAAGTTTTGGAATGCAACATGCCATGCGGCTCGATGAAAACAACGCTCTGATGGTTTTTGTCAACAATCCACAGGATGAAATCGGGGTAGAAGCCGCTTTCTTCGAAGAAGCCGATGCCTTTACCGCGGCTAAGGTTGCGAAGCAAATAGACTTCCCTGCCCGCCAACTTGTCTTTCTTTTCTTCCCAGTAGACTTTTAGGTCGCGGACAAATTGCGCTTCGCTTTCCTCCAATGGCGGTGGGTCAACAGTAAGTTGGCTACCTTTTTTAACCAGCAAAGGGAGGTAAAGACTGCGATCAAAATATATGCGCGGCAAGCCGCTGTTCTCCTCTTTGATGAGTCTATCCATATCGGCGCGAAGTTTCTCGATAGCAGAGATGAGGTCCTGCCGTGAACCCGATATGCACACGTTGTAGGCGGTTTTCTTTTCCTGCACGTCTGAGCGGTGGAATGCCAGATTGGGGTCTTCGATGTCCAGGCGGCGGTAAACCAGGTGATCACTATCCCATTTTTCGTGGCGGCAACGGTAATAAACATCCACGTACTTACGCAAGATAGCGGTAACCGCCTCCTGCAAACGAGAGCAATCGTCCACTGAACGAGGTTGAAAGACAGCATCATCGGCAATGAGGGTATAGGGAACGGTGTCCAAAATAGCGCGCGGGGTTTCGGCGCGAATAACCAGATTGCTCCAGCCTTTGCGCGCTTTATAGGCCAGCATGTCGAGGTATGCTTGTTCCCAATCTACCAGCAACAAGGTTTCCGAGGAGATTCTTTTTCCATCGTCACTTCGCGCTAGGCTTTCATGCAAACCAATCGACGCGCTCTCCAGCGCCTGCACTTTGACCGACAAATCCACCTGCAGACGAATATTGGAATCGGCGGTGAGCAGGAGTGCTGTTTCGGCGGCAAAATCGCGACCTTCTTCCGGGCGCGGCACCACCAGACCTTTTTGTAGAAATTGCTCGTTGACCCACACAAAGAGCGGCAGTTCGATGATGGGTTCAGTCTCCACGCCTTCGCGTTCCAGATAATCGCGGAACTGCGCCATGTAGTTGGCGCGCACGGCGAAGATGTTGAGTGTTTCCAGTAGTTTGATGTGTTTGGGATGTTCGCCGGAAACCGCCGCGCTGCGCTTTAGACTCAGGTTTTTGCCCTTCAGGCGCACACCGCGGCCGAACAACTGGATGATTTGCGAGCCTTCTTTCCGCCCAATGTTGAGGAGTCCCATATTGGAGACACGCCAGGAGTTCCAGCCTTCCATGAATTTTTTGGCGCCGATAAGGATGTGGATAGAGGTGTCGGACCGGTTGATGCTGCCGAAGAGCGATGGGGAGAGGGCGTCCTCTTCCAGCGTGATGCCAGACGAATCGGCCTCCACCAGTTTTTTGAATTCGGCGGTATCGCCGATGTAAATCAGCCCAAAGTAGTCTTCAGCGCCCGCTGCTTTCAGTCCCAGCTCTCCGCTTCCAGCGCGAATGTTGCATAGGTGCAGGCCGCCGCCGGCCGGCGCGCGGAATAACTGCTTGAGAATACCGGTGTACAGTTCAGCCGCCGTCAGACCGGTTTCTTTCAAATAGTTGAAACGCCCGGCAAAGAGGTCCATGCCATCGGGCGTGACCAAACCGCTTTTGCCTTGGCGCAGGGCTTCGATGCCTTCGACCACCCAGCCGCCCTTGTTTTCCAAAACATGGTGGAGAAAGCGCGCCACGGTCAGTACATCGCTGCGTTTCCGTTTGTTTTCACTGTAGACAGCGTTGACGGTGCTACCCACGAACACCCAGAGCGGCTTTTCCAAGTTATAGGGGCGCAGGGCTTCGGTCTGCTCCTCGAACAGGCGCTGTTGCTCGTAGAACGAAAGCAAGTTGCCCAAAAGGAGCAGTTCTGTTTTGGCTTCTTCGGTCTCGTCGCGCAGGTTGAGGATACGGAAGTCTTTGCCGAAGCCGTCGCCGTAAAAGTAGCGGTAGGAGTAGTCGAAGACAATCGCCTTGCCATATTCCGCGGTGAGGGGATCGTTGCGCGCCGCGCTAAGCGCCTGCCCGAAGGTGGCGCTGTACTCGAAGGTGAAGCCTGTCGCGCCGAGCGCGTCGCGGTACTTGCGCCAGACTTCGCCGCCGGAGCCTTTGTGGCCTTCGTCCACAAAAATCAGGTTGCGCCCCTCGAAGGCCTCCACCGGCACGCTCACCCCGCCGCCGCGCTTCTCCTCTACCAGTTTGGTGATTTCGATGACCTGCACGGTGTCTGGCGCGCTTCCCCACAGACCGCTGTGATTCAGGTCGAAGCGCCGGGCTGGAATGCCGGAGTCCTCCAATTCGGCCAGGTGCTGTTCGCTCAAGCCCCCGTTGGGTGTGATCAGCAGGATGTTATCCAGCGGTTCCCGGTTGTAGTGCAGAAACTGATGGTAATTCAGGTGCAAAATCAGGGTCTTGCCACTGCCAGTAGCCATCCAGTAAGCCAGTTTGGTCAGGTCAGATACGCTGAAGGGTTCGTAAGGCGACTCGGTCGGCAGTTTCTTTGCATTGCGCTCATGGACAAACGCGTTCAGGTCGGCCAGTAGTAACGCCTGGTGATTGAAGAGACGGTCGAGGACGATTTCGGTGTAGAGCGCAGACAGGTATTGAAAATAGCGCAGAGTGACCGGCTCGGAGCGGCCGCGGTTGATTTTCTCCAGGTGAGTATGGATATTGTCGTCGTAACGCTTCAAGTCGTCTGAGGGGATTTTGAGTTTACTGCCGCGTGCAATCAGATGATAGTACGTGAAACTGCAGCCGGAGGCATCGAATCCTTCGTCCACATCTCTGGTATCCGCCAGCATGTCCTTATTGCTCTGGTAGCCCAGCAAGCTATTGAGCCACGCCAGCAGAACCAGGCGGTGTTCGAGTTTGGTGTAGTGTTGGGCGCCGCTTACAATTCCTGCCATCGCTAATCCGACCCCTTGAGGTGATAGAAACCACGACGAATCACGTCGGCAATACGTTTCCGACGCTTTTCCAGAAACGTCTGGTAGTCCATTTCATACCACCGCTCTGGGAGTGCATGCCATTCATACATCTCAGCAAGTTCTTCGGAGGAAAACAGTTTCTCCATTTCAGGCACATATTCCCTGGGCGGCTGATCGGATATTCTAATGTTGTCACTCCATTCTACAAGTGCATAGTTGGCCATTTGATTGATCAATCGGTTTTCTTTGACCCCTTTGCGGCTTAAGTAGCCTCTGGGAAATAAATGATGGCGCTCCAGTGATGACTTTTTCGCCTTGCTGGTTGGATCGAGTAGCTCCGCTACCTTCATTTTTGAATACAACACGGGCGCGTTCAGCAAACAAAGCGATGCGTAGTAGGCAAATTGGCCGGTATTCCGCGCCGAAGCAGTTTCAAGCTCATTGGGTAAAGTCACTTCCCAGTAGTCCTTAGTTAACACAGCGTCAATTTGCTGATCCAGAATGCTCCCAAAGTCATGCGCTGTTGTTGCCTCTCGGAAAAGAGCCAGGTCCTGTTCCATCCGGGTTTCCGGCGATCCGGTGTAACGACCAGTTAAAGACACCATGAAGAACCACCGCGCCATGAGTTCCCTCAAGTGAAACGGGTCCGCGTTAAAATCATATTTGCCTATTAACCAGAGAGCATAGGTGTACAAAACGGCCAATTGCGACGAAATGAGCTGAGCACTCTGGTAACCTGCCCTTTTCAGGACTTTGAAGAAATCATGCCAGTTTTGCAAATCAATCGCATCATTCTGAGCTTTTTGTAGAAGTTGAAATTGACGTTCGCGCTGCTCTTCAGAGAATTGACGAGTCTGCAAGTCCTTTCCGCGCAAAAGAGAATAGACATGTTCAAGACGTGCGCGGCGAAATCCCAGCGCCACCGCAACCCGCAACAGTTGGTCGGGATTGGGGTTCAAATAGTAATTAAACGGTGACGGCTTGTTGTCAATGGGTGGAGTTTTAGCCTGGCGACAAAAACTTTCCAACTCCTTGCGCCCCTCGTCCCAGAACACGGACATCAAGGTGAGGATAAAGTCCGCCTGATTCAGAGGGGTGCCCATGCTGTTTATGCGCACAAATATCATTGCCACTTGGTCTTCGTCAACGGAAGAGGAGATTTCCAGAGCAGTCAGCGGGTAATCAATCAGTTTTTGTAATCGGTCTATGGCTTGGGCCACCCGCTGTTCATCATTAGGAGTAATCTGCCGTCTTCCCCTGAGTCTTTGGAGATAAGCATTGGTGAACGCATAAGTGCTTGTGGAAGGATCCCACACTTCACTGATATCGGCGATCCACGTAACGTCCTTTTCAATCGCCGGGTTGGTGACTTCGAATTTCTCTTCCATGGGATGAAGGGCGATACGGATCTGGGTGGAGTGGAAGTTCTTGTCTATGACCGGCTTGCGTTTTATTACTGCATACAGGGAGGTCAAACGCTGCTGACCGTCAACAATTAGCAGGCGCGGAACCTTCTGCTTTGGGCGCTCTCCAATGGTGCGATGCTCGCCAGGATAACCATTTTCCCAGAAGAGCAGGTAGCCGATGGGATAGCCGCGATACATGGAGTCGAATAAATCGCGTACTTTGGTGGTACTCCAAACAAAAGGCCGCTGAATATCGGGTAGACCGATCTCGCCCATATCAATGTCTTCGATTAATTTCTTGAGGGTGTAATCCACTTTCTTGAAAAGCACTTCAGCCATTTTTAAATCTCCTTTAAAGCAAACATCCGCGACTTGAACACGCCATCCAACGATTGCGCGCCGGGGATGAGCGAGTCGCCGTTGACAAAGATTTCGTCCGCGCCGTGGGTTAGTTTTTGCGTAGCCACGAAGTCGCGGTCGCGCTGGTAGTCTTCTTCCGTCCAGCCGGAAGTCTCGCGCCAGAGGACAGCTACCCGGCGGCTTTCGCGCGTGATACCGCGATAAACCAGGTAGCGCCGTCCGTTGTCGTCGAGCACACTCCGCGTCTCCACGTTCAGCCCAATGAGGTAGTTGAAGGTCTCCGGCAGGTCCACGGGTTGTTCACGGGTCTCGCCGCCTGCCTGTCCGGCAGACAGGTCGCGGTGGATATGGAGTTTGTAAGAGAAGGGCGCTTGCAGCTTTTCCACGTCCAACAGTGTTTCGCTATTTTTGCTTTCCCACTTGAGCATGTATGTGAGCAGGTACTCTTCCCCGAAGAGGTCCAGGGCCGTCTGAGCGCCTTCTTCGTTGAAGGCGATATTGTTGAGGGTGTCCTCGTAGGACTCGAGGCGGATGACCTTGACGATGCGCGGGGAACGCTCAGCCTCTTCCGGCGTAGCCATGCGCTTGGGCTTGCCGTCCTTCCACTCCGGCGTAAAGGTGACCTTCTTGATACGCGGCAGGAGCACGGTGTCGAAGTAGTCAGCCATCTCCACCAAAATGAACTTGCGCTGACCACCATCCTCGCGGTTCAGGTTAATGACCGCGTGACCCGTGGTGCCGGAACCGGCGAAGAAGTCGAGAATCAGATCCCCACTATTCTCAGTCGCTGCCCCCACGAGTTCCATGTAAAAGGGAACTGCATGACAGTAAGGAAAATCACTCAACCCTAAAGCATCCAAATCTGCCTTGCCACGTCTTGCATCTTGAATCACGGATGAAATCTGCCGCTTTGATTCCGTTGTTAAGAAGCGTTTCTGTTGCGGTTGGGTCTTTTCATCCGGCCCGAACAATATCTCCCCGCTCTTGACCATTGTTTTAAGGGTTTCCGGCGTGCGAGAGAAGCCATTTGGCGGCACAGGGCATGGTTTGCCGGTAACCGGGTGGATGAGCGGTTGGTGAAACTTGGGATTTGTTCTTGGCTCTGGTGCCCTAAGGCTGACACCGCGGTATATTCTTCCTTGCTCATCAATGTAACGGTATGCCTTTTCTCCACCACTCAAGTCAGGGTGACTTGATACCCAATCTGCATAGGCTTTCTTGACGTCCTGTGTCACGCCGCTGTACCTCTCTACCAATTCTCTCGCTTTGTTGAGCATCATCTGGATGTTTTTATTCCGCAAGTATATCGAGCAATCCGTGTCAGACCGCCAGACAACGTACTCATGTTGCGTGGCAACACCTCTACCGGCGGTCATGGGGTTTCTTTTATCCCACACGATAGTACCCGCGTTATGAATGGGCATGTTTTCAAGCACCAAATGAAGTCGTTCAAATTCGTTTTCATCGATGTGGCATAGAAAAGAGCCATAGGGCAGTGCTACAAGTCGGTAACTTAAGGAAATGCGATTCTCCATCATCGCCAGCCAACTTGAGTGCTGGTAATCGTTCTTATAGAGAAAACCGCTCGTTTGCGTGTTGTAAGGTGGATCAATGTGCACGCACTTCACCCTCTCCCGGTACTTCTCCTGCAGCAAATTGAGCGCCTGCCAGTTCTCGGAATGCACCAGCAGGCCGTCGGTCATCTCATCCAGGTTGTCGAAGGCGGCCAGCAGGCGGTCTACGAAATCGGGAGTAAAGTAGCGCGTATCGAGCGGCAGGGTGGGGTGGTTTTTGAGGAAGGCAAGCCGATCTTCTTGGGTCTTGGTATCGCCGGAGAGCAGGTCTTTGGGTAAGGCGTCTGTCCCCAGCAACTGCTTCCACTCTTCCCACTGCGCCTTGCAGGCGGCAATCTCAGGGTAAAAGGTTTCCGGGATGTTGCCCAGCGTGATGACGTAGAAGGTCTCGGTGATGAACTTCTTCTTCTCCCAGAGCATCTTCTGGAAGTCTTCGATTTGCGCCAGGAACTCGATGATGTGTCCGCCCACCTTCTTGATGAGCCGCATCAGTTGGAACCAGCCCTCGGACAAGTCTTCCCCGGCGGTTTCCATCTCCTCCAGGTTGAGGACCTCGTTCTTCAGGTAAAAGTCCAGTTCGCGCGCCAAAAAGCCGCGCAGGTCTTTGTGAATGAAAAAGTCGCTGGTGTTGCGGCGAGTGTACTGGCGTAAGTGATGTTCCAGCAGAGTTACAATCGATCCGTCGGCGCGGTGCTTCTCGGCAGTCAGCGCGGCAAGCGCCTCGGCTTGCTCTTTGCCGGACAGTTTCCTGGGAATGACTTCCAGCGTCCTGGCGAGAATCGCCTCCTGCTGGTTCTTTTGCCCGTAAGTGATGGTTTCCTGCGCGGTGAGCGGGCGGAAGTGGAAGGGGATGGTAATGGAACGGGCATTGGCGTCCCAGCTCATGGCATCGGGCAACGGCAAAAAGAAGCGCTTCTCCCCCTTGACATTATTCTGCTCCACGTCGGCGGCTTGGAGTTTGAAGTGCACGGTCACGCCGTTCGGCGCTTTCCAGGTGTAGTCAGTGAAATACTCGCCGGTTTTGACGTAGTACTGGTCGTGATTAGCCCAGTAGAGCGTTACTTCCTCGCCGTTGTAAGGGATGGCGTAGCGTTCCTTCCTGGAGTAGCGGCGCTTGGAGATGAAGTCGCCGTCCTGCCAGTAGCGGCTGAAGAAGGTGTAGAGATGGTTATAGACGGCGGCCTCCAGCGCCTCGCTGCTTTTAGCCGATTTGGCTCGTTCCCGCGCGGCCAGATACTCCTTACCGGCTTTGGTGGCTTGGTATGGCGCGGCCAGATTCCCGTCGGCGTCCAGTGCGTCATCGCCCAGTGCTTCCAGTACCTTCTTACGGGCAGTATCCAGGCCCCCGGCGGCCTGCGCCTGCTCCGCCAGCGCGCCCTGTTCCAGCTCCTTGGTAATCACCTGGGGCAGGTCTTCGGCGATCCGGCGCTCGATGACCCGCCGCTTGTAGTTCATGATGCGGTAGATGCCGAAGTCCAGGTCGGCACAATCGAATTGGAAGAGTTCGCGCAGGAGTTGTTGGAACTTTGCTTGATAATCGGTCATATCATTTCCTACCTGAGTTGATTTGTTTTTGGACAGCTAACGATCAACGCTCAGCCACGCTGGGTGACGAAAAGTTGACCTTCTGTATATTCTTAAATCTCATAAAAACTTGTATAATTTCATATTCATCGAATAGCTCAAAGCATTGGCTCAACGCAATGGTTAGACCTTTATTTTACTACCAATCATTTCTTAATACATTGATATTCACGAGCATCAATCCGGTAGAAATATATTCCTTAACTAACAATGGCATAGGATAATTTTGTAAAAGAACAAAAACAAAAGGTTTCCGACTATCTTCCTCTATTTCTAAGAAATGTATTAGATTGAATAATTGAGATAATGAATCAACTATTATATTATCTCTATTTACAAAAAGTGTAAGATAAAAATATCCGTCAGATAAAAGTATTTCATTTTCTGTGTTCATCAAAACCTGATACCTTAAGGTAGCAAAATCAGAATCAATAGAAGAATGCCACATCTCGTAAGTATTATCGTTAGAAAAATCAGGTATCGAATAATAATAATCAATGTGTTGAACGTTATGTGAACCATCCAAATATTTTAAATAAGTATTCTCTAATATCATCTTTAATATAATTATTAAAATCGGATTCAAGTGCTAATTGTTGGACTTAACTCTTGAATCCAGGAGATATAACGCATCTTCAGATGTATTAATAATGCCAGATACCAATTGTCATCCCAAATTGAATAATATTTTAGGCTAACTACCCAGAACCATATTTCCAAATCTGATGAATAGCTTGAATATTTACTCCATACTTTTTTGGAAGAGTCATGGAATTCAAGTACTGTTTTCGAAATAATTTGAAAAGTGCCCCAATTTAAATTTTTCCCGACAGAATCTTTTAGTTTTTCATTCTCTGGATTTCTACACTTTTTTAGTAATGTAGATGAGTTTCTTAAAGCTTGATTAGTAGTATTTAATTCAGAATTGGATCTATTAGAATTATTCTGATGAGATTCATAGCGCTCAATTAATCTTTCGCTAACATTGCTCAGTGCATCAGATCCTACCGCGTATTTTTCAAGACTTCTGTTGACTGAATCGCCTATTCTTATTACTGGCAACATAAAAACCGCCTTCATTTAGATGGTCTTAAAGAACAGCAATAATGTGACACTTTGTATAGTTCTAAGCAAGCAAAAATTTTCAGACTTGTTGTCTGATTTAGTGACGTGGTATCAAACTTTTAGCAAAAAATAGGATTGGCGCAGAACAGTTTTTTGAAATTCAAAGGTTTGTTGAATACACTTAAGCAATCTTTCGATTATTCGTGTCGGCGATCTAGAGTTGCATTGAGATCGGGGGAAGTTATTCGGGTTCAACCCCTGCGGGGTTGGAGGTTGTTCAGGGTTAGGTCTTTAGGCTCAGGATATAATCCTGAGTTAAGCAAGTTCAACTCCTGACGGAGTTGTTTGTCGCAATTTATTATCGTATTTTTCGTATATTTTCCAATCCCGACAATAATATAATCGAACCGAATCTGTTTAAGGTTATTTTCATAATCCCAACGGGATTGAAATCGAATAGATTTATGTGGGATCAAAATAATCAATCCCGACTGGTCGGGATTGAATTATAACAGATATTTTTCATCAAATTCGATTCCATGTTCATGTAACAATTTCACTAACTCTGCCTGAAAGGTTTTCTTACGATGGTGGTTTTCCTGGTTCTTGACGTACTCGATTAGACGGTCTTTGTCTTTTATGGAATAGGTAAAAGCTCCATAACCAATTTGCCAATGCGTGAATTTGGAATCGGGCGTGATGGTTTTTATATATTGCGAACTGGCAATTTTGATATCTTTTATTAACGGGGCGACGGCGACCGTCGGATGTATATGAGTTATAATATGGACATGATCTGAGACGCCACCGATTCGATAAAGGTGACACTTCTTGTTTTTCAGGATACCCCAGATGTACTTGTAAAGTTCAGGACGTAATTCAGGAGTAAGGGTGCACTCACGGTTCTTGGTACTAAAAACCAATTGATATATGATTTGGGTATAGGTAGCCAAGTTTTCCTCCTTCTTGTTCAACCCCTGCGGGGTTGTGTAGTATTTCGCATTTTTATGACTCAGGACATAATCCTGAGTTATTCGGGTTCAACCCCTGCGGGGTTGTGTGGTGTTTCGCATTTTTATGACTCAGGACATAATCCTGAGTTAAGCAGATTCAACTCCTGACGGAGTTACGGATTGTTCAGGTCTTAGGTTCAACCCCGTTGGGGTTGCGTAGTTATTGGCGTTTTTGGACTCAAGATATAATCCTGAGTTATTCAGGTTCAACCCCTGCGGGGTTGCGTGGTGTTTCGCATTTCTATGACTCAGGATATAATCCTGAGTTATTTATGAAGATGTCAATTTTTCCAATTTTATTAAATATTTCATAGCCTCGTCAAAAGATTCACCGCACATTTCAGTGGAAGGTTTCAAATTGCGGCAAACAGCTGGATAATCTGGCTGATCGTGAATCTTGCAATAATTCTCTACGGTTAAGTGAATACACCGTACCCCAGCCGGTTTGCCGTTTGGCATACCAGGAAGTGGCGATGAAATAGAAATAGCAATACAGCAAGCGCCGCATTTTTTACGGCATTTCATTTAATAATCGTAAGAATAAGTAATTGCTATGGATGGTTTAGATAGATGTAAATAAATAGTTTCTATTAGTATATTTTTGCGGTACCGGGTTAGACTTTATTTTTTCAGTAAGTCGCGGATTTCAGTCAGAAGTATTTCTGTTTTAGTTGGGGCGGGAGGCGCTGGTGGTGCGGCTTCTTCTTCCCGTTTAGCGGCGCTGAGGGCTTTTACCAACATAAAAACCGCAAAAGCGATGATGAGGAAATCAAATACAACCTGCAGAAAATTGCCATAATTTAGCGTCACCGCCGGATTCCCATCAACCGCATGTTTCAATACGATTTTCAAATCGGTAAAATTAACGCCGCCGACCAATAAGCCAATCGGTGGCATAATAATGTCATTAACAACCGAAGTGACGATCTTGCCGAAAGCGGCACCGACAATGATACCGACTGCCATATCAATTACATTGCCGCGCATAGCGAAAGCTTTAAACTCCTGCAGTAGTTTTGGGCTTTGTGGTTTTGCTTTTACTTTCATATTTATCCTCTATAGTTAGAATTTGTAAGAAAAGCCAACGCCTAGAATTTCTTTGAATTGCACCCGCGGCCCGAATTCGTCAATTACTCCGTCATTATCCTTATCAATTGAGATCTTTGTGTCATCGTCGTAAATCAGGTGAGAGGTGAAATTGACCGAGATATACTGGTTTACCTTAAAAGCAACCAACGTTTCCCAGTTAATATCAATATTCTGAGGATGATCCAGATAGTCCGAAAAGAGATCAATTTTAATGGTAAAAGACAAATTTTTTAGTAATTCGGTCTTAAAATCATTGCGTGTATAAATTGCACGCAGATAACCACCGAATTCAGCCTTGGTAGTTTTTCCGGGCTCGACTCCAAAAGCTCCGGCATTGGACAGTAATTCATCATTGACGATGATTAATCGTCCGGTGGCGGGCGCGATAAAAGCACTCAAATAGGCGTTTGGTTTGTAATCCATACCGATTGCGGCTAAAAGGTAAGCCGGTGCTAAAAAATTGGAAATTTTTACCGAATCATTGGGATAATTGTAACCCGGTGCCATCTGGGTCTTGAAATTAAAAAGAGCTGAATAATAGACATTAGTGAAGGCTTCTCGGCCATATTTCGATAAAAAATCAATCTTATCATCGGTTTTCATGAAATCAGCCTCTTTGCCCTGTTTAAGAACGCCATATCCGAGATCCAGGGAATTGTCCCAGACGTTTTTACCTTTTTTGTAATTGGCAAATGCGCTAAAAAGTCCATTGAGCGCCAGTGAATTTTCGCCACCAGCCGCCCAGTTGGTTAGCGAGGTTTGAGCTAAATTCACCGCTGTCACACCACCGATTTTCCAGCCGGTATGCTCGTCGGTGGACTTGGTTTTCAGTTTGCCTTCAGCGTCAGTGATTTGACCGGTAGCTATCTGGAGAAGGCCAGTCATTAACAGTAACGTTGAAACAGTCTTTGCTTTCATAATTCCTCCTTTAACTGTTGGCAATTTTAAGAAAATTTATTTTTAACCGCAAAGGACGCCAGGAATTCATTTCGGAAAATACTTAACTAAAAATAATCTCTAAAATGCTTTACACACTCTGCGGTTAAAGTCTCCTCCCAGGAATGACTGATCATTGTCAACCGCAAAGCATGCCAAGGATTCATCGCGCTAACTATATAACTGAAAAATTAGTCGTCAGTAATCTTGGCGTACTTGGCAGTTAAAACTGCGGAGCCCGGCTTCGACGTGAGCTATTGGGATTTGCAATTTAGCTGCGGTCAGTGCACCAGCCATTGTTGAGTTGGTATCGCCGTAAATCAAGACGAGGTCTGGCTGGATT